>RRZU012282765.1_pt1 | contig 12316 bp, 14 predicted proteins | sample 2165561 | NCBI WGS metagenome assembly RRZU01 (sample SAMN10456909, study PRJNA506462) | wastewater metagenome | isolation source: wastewater sludge | place: USA: Moscow, Idaho | reverse complement strand
GACCCGGAGCGTGAGGCGGCGCAGATCGCGCGTCTTCGCGCCCTCGCCGTCGAGGCGGACCTCGATCCGGAGTTCGCGGAGAAGTTCCTGACGTTCATTGTCCGCGAGGTCGTCCGCCACCACGAGCAGATCGCCGCGGAGCAGGTCGACTAGCGGGTCAGAGGGTCTCGCGCAGCCGGGAAAGGGCCTCGAACTCGTCGTGCCTGGTCAGGGTGCCGATCTCGGTTCCCTCGGCGTTCAGGACCGTCATCGTGTCGCCTTCGATGCGCGCCGTCGCCAGCTTCGAGAGCCAGTCGTCGACGCCCCTGCACAGCATCATGGTGGTCGCGACCTCGTTGAACGACACGACGCCCTCCGACTCGGACCAGCTGCCGAGGAGCCGGTTGCAGCCGTCGGTGCCGGTGAGCCTGCCGTCTTCGGTCAGCGTGAGGCTCGGGGCGTTGCGTTCCCCCTCGCCGTTCCAGGTGCCAGCGGCGCTCATCTTCGACTCCCATCGACGGTGCTCCCGGCACCTCGTGTGGTGCCGGACCCAGCCTATCGGGGGTGCGGGGGAGCGTGCGTGCAGAGGGGGAGGGAACCTGAGTTCAGGCGCCTTCCGGGGCGTTGACCAGGAAGTCGGCCGCCCGGGTGAGGTATTCGCGCATCTCGGCGTCCTCGGCGGGCTCAAGGTCGAGGGTGTCGACGGCGTTGAGCATGTGGTGCAGCCAGCGGTCGCGCTGAGCCGGGCTGACCGCGTAGTGCATGTGCCGCATCCGGAGCCGGGGGTGGCCCCGCTGCTCCTGGTAGGTCTTCGGGCCGCCCCAGTACTGCTCCATGAACATCCGCAGCCTCTCCTCGGCCGGGCCGAGGTCTGCCTCCGGGTACAGGTCGCGCAGCGGCGGGTCGGTGGCGACGCCCTTGTAGAACTCGGAGATCAGCTTGCGGAAGGTGGGTTCGCCGCCGACGCGCTCGTAGTACGTCTTGTCGATCACGCGCCCGTCACCTCGTCGCGCCACGAGTGCTTCGGGGCGAACCCGAGCGCCCGCTTCGCAGCGGCGTTGCTCAGCAGCGTGCCGAACTCCGCGACGTCGTCTGGAACGGTGAGGTCCGGGTGGATCGCGGCGAGCGCCTCGCGGCTCGGCAGGTCGAGGATGATGTCGTCTGCCGCGATGATGAAGGCGTGTGCACCGGTGAGGTGCGCCTCGAGGGCGTCCTCGCAGGCCTGCGCCACGTCGCGGGCGTCGATGTAGCCGAACAGGTTCCAGCGCCTCGCCTCGGGGTTCTTCGCGAACCCCGGCTGGGCGGCGTAGTCGTCGACGGTGAAGATGTTGGACAGCCGGAGGCCGATGAAGGGGATGTGGGCCCAGCGCGACACCTGATCGGCCATGGCCTCGGTCATCACCTTGCTCAGCGAGTAGGTGGAGTTGGGGTAGGGGTAATGGCCCTCGTCGACGGGGACGTAGTTCACTTCGTCGAACGGGAGCCCGAGCGTCGTCTCGCTCGATGCGTAGACCACCCGCTGCAGGCCGAGCTTCCAGGCCGCGAGGAACACGTTGTTGTTCATCAGCGTGTTGGCGTTGAGCGTGTGCGAGTCGGTGTGGATCCGGTCGGCCGGGATGTTGGCGAGGTGGATCACGGCATCGGCGCCGTGCAACACGTCGACGGCCTCGCCGTAGCGCGTCAGATCCGCCAGGTAGAACTCGCCGTCGAACCAGGCGGGGCGAGGGGCGACATCGGTGGCGACCACCTCGTGTGAGGTCTCCTCGACGAAGTGGCGGAGCGTCGCCTGCCCCGCCTTGCCGCTTGCCCCGGTGATGACGATACGCATGAGCCGATCCTAGTCTCCCCGGCCGATTATACGATCGTATAGTTCCTGATACGCTCGTATCATGGATGACGATCGGACGGCGAAGGCCAGGCTGAGGGACGCTGCGGTCGAACTCGTGGCCGAAGGGGGCACGAAGGCGCTGTCCGCCAGGGCGGTCGCCGACCGGGCGGGGCTTTCGCAGGGCCTGATCCGCCACCACTTCGGTTCCATGGCGGCGCTCCTGCGCGAGTGCGACGCCCACGTCGCCGAACAGATCCGGGAGGGCAAGGAACAGGTGATCAGCCCGGGGCCGGGCTTCGACCCCCTCTCGGCGCTCAACGTCGACGGACGCGAACGCGTCGTCGGCTACCTCGCCGCCCGGCTGACCGAGGACAGCGAACACCTCGACGGGCTCGTCGACACCCTGATCGATGACGCGACGGGGTACATCACCAAGGCTGTCGAGGCCGGCCTGATGCGGGGGGCCCGCGACGAACGCCAGCGCGCCGCGATCCTGACGGTCTATTCGCTCGGCTCGATCGTCATGCACCGACACGTGGCCCGGCACCTCGGGGTCGACCTCAGTTCCGCCGACTTCGCAAGCCAGCCGGGTTATCTCACCTACGTGCGGCTGCAGTTGGAGGCGTTCGCCGCGCTGTTCCAGCCTGAGGTCGTCGAGCAGTCCCTTGGCTACATCGACTCCATGGAGGAGGACACATGAATCCCATCGAGACCGCGGGACTCACGAAGCACTACGGGGACTTTCCTGCGCTGCGTGACCTCGACCTCGAGGTCAGGCCGGGGGAGGTGTTCGGCTTCCTCGGCCCCAACGGCGCGGGCAAGTCGACCACGATCCGCCTGCTGCTCGGGGAACTGCGCCCCACCAACGGGTCGGCGTCGGTGCTCGGCGCGACCCCGCGCGACGTGGCGATCCGGGCCAGGCTCGGTTACGTGCCTGCCGACCTGTCGCTCTGGCCGGCCATGACGGGGCGGCAGACGCTCGCCTTCTTCGCGAAGCTGCGAGGGGGAGTGGAGGCGACGCGGATTTCGGGGCTCGCGGAGCGGCTCGGCGCCGACCTCGACAAGCGGGTCGGGGAACTGTCGACCGGCAACAGGCAGAAGATCGGCCTCATCGCCGCCTTCATGCACCGGCCGGACCTGCTCGTCCTCGATGAGCCGAACGCCGGGCTCGACCCGCTCGTCCAGCACGAGTTCTGGGCCATGATGCGGGAGGCCGCGGACGAGGGGCGCACCGTCTTCCTCTCCAGCCACACGCTCTCCGAGGTCGAACGCGTCGCCGACCGGGTCGGCATCATCCGCTCCGGCGAGCTGATCGCCGTCGAGCAGGTCTCCGAGCTGCGCAGGCGCCGGATGCGACACGTCGAGCTCGAGATCGACGGTGACCTCGCTGCCGCCGAGCTCGCCGCGGTCGACGGGGTGCACGACCCGACGGTCCTGCCTGGTCGGGTCGAGTTCACCTTCGACGGCGACATGGCGCAGCTCCTCGCCTTCGTCACGGCGCGGGTGAGCCTGCGCGACGTCCACACGACCGAGGCCGATCTCGAGGACATCTTCCTCACCTACTACCAGGACGCGAGGTGAGCGCCGCCGTCGTGGCCCGGGGCCTCTCCGAGCAGTGGAAGGGGTTGACGGTCACCGCCGTCTCGGTCGGCGCGATGCTGCTGCTCGGGCTGTGGGTGTACCAGGACCTCGACCTGTCGATCTACGACGCGCTGCCCGAGGCGGCGAGGGCGCTGATGGGCATTCCCGCCGGCGCCGACCCCTCGCTGATGGCCTACAACGAGATGCTCGCGGCGGTCGGTGCGCTCGTCTTCACCGGCGTCTCCGTCTCCCTCGGCTCCCGGGCCGTCGCGGCCGACGAGGCGGCGGGACGGGCCTCCCTCGTGCTTGCCACGCCGACGTCAAGGGCCGCCTTCGCCCTCGGCAAGGCTGGCGCGACGGTCGTCGCGATCCTGGCCGGAGGGGCCTTGCTGTGGGGCATCGCGGAGGCGGCACCGAGGCTGCTCGGAGTCAGCCTCGGCGGCTCGCACGTCTCCGCCCTGATGGCCCACCTCGTCGCGAACGGCCTGTTCCACGCCGGCCTCGCGTTCGCGATCGCGACCGGCCTCGGCAGCCGCTCCCTCGGAGGCGGTGTCGCCGCGACGGTGATGGTCGGCGGCTGGCTTGCCTCCTCGCTGCTGCCGATGTGGCGCGAGGGGGCGGCCGACTGGATTCCCTGGACCTGGTTCAACGGCTCGAAGCCCCTCGTCAACGGCATCGACGGGGGACACCTCGCGCTGCTGCTCGGCGGGGCCGCCCTCCTGATCGCGGGTGGCGTGGTCGGCCTCTCGATGCGCGAGCTGCGCACCGCTGCCGCGCGGCCCGGCCTCGTCCAGCGGCTCCGGGCGCTGCCCGGGGTGGGCAGGCTGCTGCAACCGACCGGCAGGGGCGCCTCGCTGTTGTCGATCCGGCTGGCCGGTCACCGGGTGCTCGTCGCCTACGTCTCGCTCCTGCTTGCCGGTGTCATGGGGCTCGCCATGCCAGCGATGTACATGGGGCTGCGCGACTCGCTCGATGGTTTCGCCGCCTCGTTCCCACAGTCGATGGCCGACCTGTTCGGGGGAGGGGACCTGTCGACGGCTGCGGGCTTCCTCCATCTCGAGACGTTCGGGATGGTCGCCCCGCTGTGCGTCATCCTCGTCGTCACGGCGGCCGCGAACGCCGGCATCGCGGGCGAGGAGGCGAGCGGACGGATGTCGGTGCTGCTCGCCCAGCCCCTCGGCCGAGGCCGCGTCTACGCGGCGACGGCGGCGACGGTGGTCGTGTACAGCGTGCTGATCTCGGGCCTGCTGTTCCTGGGCTGTTGGGCGGGGCTCGCCCTCGCCGATGTGGAGCTTCCCCTCGGCAACCTGGCTTGGGCCTGCCTGCTGCTGATGCTGCTCGGCTGGGCGTTCGGGGCGTTCGCGCTGCTGTTGTCGGCAGGCACCGGCCGGACCTCGGTGACGGTCTGGGGGACGACGGCGGTCGCGGTCGTCAGCTACTTCGGGTACACGCTGCTCAGCGCCGCAGGTCATCGCGACCTTGGTTGGTGGTCGCCGTTCTCGGCCTACCTGGAGGGCCCGCCGTTGGCCGAGGGGGCCGCGTGGTGGCAGCCGGTGTGGCTAGCGGTCGCCGCCCTCGTGTGCGGAGTTCTCGGCCTCGTCCTGTGGCTGCGCCGCGACGTCCGGGCCGGCCGCGCCTGACCTTCGCTCGAGTTCCTCGAGCACGTCGCCCACGGGGTCGGCCATCGCGTTGGCGAAGAAGTGCCGCGCCTTGCGGTCCTTGTGCCGGAGCACGACGATCTGCTGGCGCGCGATCATGTTCAGCTCGGCGGTGGTCCCCTCGAGGGGCCACGTCTCCTTCGGCGCGTCGAGGGACTGGGGGAAGTGCACCGACGTGTCGCTGATCGACAGCGGGTACTCGCCCTGCGGCGAGACCGTGGAACCGGAGGCGGCCAGCGCCAGGCTGCGTCGGTGGGTGTCGGCCTTGCGGAACATCAGCACTGCGGCCCCGCCGAGCACGACGACGCCCGCGATCAGCTGCAGTTGCAGCGGCTGCATCCGCAGGATGACCACGAGGCTGATCACGCACAGCAGCGCGAGCACCCCGGTCATCACGTAACCCATGATCATCAACCGACGCACTTCCTCGGCCGGCCGCACCGGCGTCTGCTTCACCCAGTCGCGGTACTCGAACACCCGTGTTCCCATGCCGCAAGGGTAGGCCGTCGTGGCGCCGGTGCGCACGCCAGCCCCGGGCATGAACGACGGCGGCCCCGAGAGTTCCCCGGGGCCGCCGTCACGTGGCTCAGTTGTCGAGCAGGCCCTCGAACAGGAGGGTCGACAGGTAGCGCTCGCCGAAGTCGGGGACGATGACCACGATGGTCTTGCCCACGTTCTCGGGGCGGTTGGCGACCTCGACGGCTGCCGAGATGGCCGCGCCTGCGGAGAGGCCGACGAGGAGGCCCTCGTCGGTGGCGGCCTTGCGGGCGTACTCGACGGCCTGGTCGATGTTGCGGGGGAGGACCTCGTCGATGACGGAGCGGTCGAGGATCTCGGGCACGAAGTTGGCGCCGATGCCCTGGATCTTGTGCGGGCCGGGCTGGCCGCCGCTCAGGATGGGCGATTCGGCGGGCTCGACGGCGACGATCTTGACCTCGGGCTTGCGCTCCTTGAGGATCTGGCCGACACCGGAGACGGTGCCGCCGGTGCCGACGCCCGCCACGACGATGTCGACCTTGCCGTCGGTGTCGTTCCAGATCTCTTCCGCGGTGGTTCGGCGGTGGATCTCGACGTTGGCCGCGTTGGCGAACTGGCGGGCGAGGACGCCGCCGCGCTCGGCTGCGATCTCCTGGGCCTTCTCGACGGCGCCACGCATGCCCGCCGGGCCGGGGGTGAGCACGAGTTCGGCGCCGAAGGCGCGCAGCAGGGCGCGACGCTCGAGCGACATGGTCTCGGGCATGGTCAGCACGACCTTGTAGCCGCGTGCGGCGCCGACCATCGCCAGCGCGATGCCTGTGTTGCCGGAGGTGCCCTCCACGATGGTGCCGCCGGGCTTCAGCTCGCCGGAGGCCTCGGCGGCGTCGACGATGGCGACGCCCAGGCGGTCCTTGACGGAGTTGGCGGGGTTGTAGAACTCCAGCTTCGCGGCGACGGTCGCGTTGTCTCCCGCGATGCGGTTCAGCTTGACGAGGGGGGTGCGGCCGATGAGTGCCGTCACGTCGGGGTAAATGCTCATGTCACCGGAAACCGTGTTCGCCCAGAGGATATTCCCGACCGGGCCAAGAATTTTCCGTGTCGATCCGGGTGGTGCGGTTGTCGCTGCGCGGACGGCACAGGCGGCGTTGTGGTCTTTGGAGGCTTCTTCAATAGAATCACCCGCATGACTGCCCATCAGACGGTTCTCGTCGTCGATTTCGGTGCCCAGTACGCGCAGCTGATCGCTCGCCGCGTCCGCGAGGCCTCGGTGTACTCGGAGATCGTCAGCTCCAAGATGCCCATCGAGGAGATGCTCGCGAAGAAGCCGGCCGCGATCATCCTCTCCGGCGGACCCTCGTCTGTCTACGCGGAAGGGGCCCCGCAGCTCAACCCGGCCCTCTTCGAGGCCGACATCCCCGTGCTCGGCATCTGCTACGGCTTCCAGGCCATGGCCCAGTCGCTCGGCGGCACCGTCGCCCGCACCGGCCAGCGCGAGTACGGCCGCACCTCGCTGTCCATCGGTGACGGCGGCACCCTGCTCGCCTCTATGCCGAACACGCTCAACGTGTGGATGAGCCACGGCGACGCCGTCTGCAAGGCGCCGAAGGGCTTCAGCGTGCTCGGTCGCACCGCGGGCGCCCCCGTCGCGGCCTTCGAGGACGTCAACCGCAGGCTCGCGGGCGTCCAGTGGCACCCCGAGGTGCTGCACACCCAGTGGGGCCAGCAGGTGCTCGAGCAGTTCCTCTACGAGATCGCCGACCTCACGCCCAGCTGGACCCCCGAGAACATGGTCACCGAGGCCATCGAGGAGATCCGCGCGAAGGTGGGCGACCGTCGCGTCCTCTGCGCCCTCTCCGGCGGCGTCGACTCGGCCGTCGCGGCCGCGCTGGTGCAGCAGGCGATCGGCTCCCAGCTCACCTGTGTGTTCGTCGACCACGGCCTGCTGCGCAAGGGCGAGGCCGAGCAGGTCAAGAACGACTTCGTGAAGGTCACCGGCGTCGACCTGGTCGTCGCAGACGAGGCCGAACGGTTCATCGGCGCCCTCGCAGGCGTCACCGATCCGGAGCAGAAGCGCAAGATCATCGGGCGCGAGTTCATCCGCACCTTCGAGGCCACCGCCCGTGACCTCGACGGCGAGCGCGGCATCGACTTCCTCGTCCAGGGCACCCTCTACCCGGACGTCGTCGAATCGGGCGGCGGCGAGGGCGCGGCCAACATCAAGAGACACCACAACGTCGGCGGCCTCCCGGACGATCTGCAGTTCACCCTGATCGAGCCGCTTCGCCACATGTTCAAGGACGAGGTCCGCGCGGTGGGCCAGCAGCTCGGCCTTCCCGAGGAGATGGTCTGGCGCCATCCCTTCCCCGGCCCCGGGCTCGCGATCCGCATCGTCGGCGAGGTGACTCCCGAGCGCCTTGAGACCCTGCGCCAGGCCGACGCCATCGCCCGCGAGGAGCTGACGGCCGCCCGCCTCGACCGCGACATCTGGCAGTTCCCTGTCGTGCTGCTCGCCGACGTCCGCTCGGTGGGCGTCCAGGGTGACGGCCGCACCTACGGCCACCCGATCGTGCTTCGCCCGGTCACCTCGGACGACGCCATGACCGCCGACTGGGCGCGCCTGCCCTATGAGGTGCTCGAGAAGATCTCGAGCCGGATCACCAACGAGTGCGCCGACATCAACCGGGTCACCGTCGACATCACGAGCAAGCCCCCGGGCACCATCGAGTGGGAGTGACGTGAACCGGCCCCGTGTGGATCAGATCCACACGGGGCCGGTCAGTTCTCAGCGGGTCGCTCAGTACGAGCCGCCGCCGTTGTTGCCGTTCTTGCGGTTGTCGTACCAGTCCCGGGCCTTGTGCAGGCCGTCCTCGGCGAGCGTCTCGTTTGCGCCCTCCTTGGGGATGACCGCCCACAGGATCAGGTACAGGAGCACGCCACCGCCCGCGAACAGTGAGACGAGCACGAACGCGATCCGGATCAGCGTCGGGTCCACGTTGAGGGACTTGGCGATACCGGCGGCGACGCCGCCGATCATGCCGTTGCTGCTTCGGGTGAGCTTCATGACAGTTCCTTTCGATTCTTTCTCTGTCGACGGCCACGGCTTAGTAGTAGTCCGATCGTCCCTGCTGCGGCCAGGATCAGGGCCAGGATCGGCTGGATTGCGGGTTCCGAGATGAGGTTGGCGAGGAACACGACGACGGCGAAACCGATGGCGGCAAGGCCGAGCGAGATCGTCGCCACATCGAGGGGAGCTCTATTCACGTGTTGCCTCCACGATATTGACCTTGGAGGCCATCGCGTCGACATTGACCGATACGTCGGGCCAGTCGAGCGACGCGTCGCCGGTGATGACGACCTCGCTGAAGGCCTGGTCCACATCGATTCCGTCGACGGGGGTGCCGGGGAGGATGACGTCGACCTCGGAGCCGACGGCGATGATCTCGACGTGCTCGATCCCGGTCAGGTCCACCTCGCGGAGGTCGACGGAGCCGGACTCGGCGAAGTACTTCACGACGTGGGTTCCCGGTTCGCCGTCAACGGTCGTGGAGGCCGCGGTGGCCAGCCAGCCGCACGCGACGATCGGCACCAGCATGAGGCCGAGGAAGGAGCGCGGGAGCCGGCGGTCGCGGGCGACCAGTGCGAACAGGACGGCCGCGAGGCCGAGCACCCCCGAACCGATCGCTATGCCCGTCACGGGGCTGAGCCCGAGCAGCAGCACGGAGAGGAGACCGGCTGCCCAAGCCGCGAGGGTGATGAACAGGCCGGAGAGCCAGGCCGACTTCACCGGCGGGCGGACAGGCTCCGGCAGTGGGTCGGGGGAGTAGAGGTCGACCACGGGCAGGCGTGAGGGGAGCGGGGCGGACGTGTGCGTCGCGGCACCCATGACCCGTCGCCACTGCTCGATCAGCGCCTCGTCGTCCAGGTTCTCCGCGACCCCGACCTCGCCCTCCTGGGCGAGGGTGCCGCGGTTGCGCATCAACCACCAGCCGAGCAGGCCGACGGCGAGGATCGCCAGACCCCAAGGGAGCGAGGTGAGCGCCCCGACGGTCGCGACGAACACCGCGGTCGAGATGCCCACCACGGCCAGCTGCGTCCCGTTCGACCAGGACCGCATCGAGGGGAGGAGCGAGTCGACCGGGCGCTGTCCCTGGGGGCCGGGCGTGAGCACGGTGCCCCACGCGTAGAGGGCGACCCCGAGGCCGGAGCAGAAGGCCATGACCACGAAGGCGACGCGCACGATGACGACGTCGACGTCGAGCCGGGAGGCGATCGCTCGGCTCAGGCCGGAGCCGAAGCCGGAGGTGTCACGACGCCACAGCGAGTCGAGGCTCTGCGTGAGCCAGCTCTTCTCGAGGTCGTGTGCCATGCCATCCAGTGTGGCGCGCCGACCGGGCCCAGGGTATCGGGAGGGTCCCTGATGGTTCCCTGGTGTTGGCCCCCGCGGCTGGTCTCGGGGGTGTGCGCGTGTCAGGCTGGTAGCCATGAGCGACCTGCCCGTCCCCCAGGAGAGGCCTGCGCGCACGCCCCTGCGCAGGAACCAGGACGGGCGGATGATCGCGGGCGTCGCCTCGGCGCTCGCGCGCCACCTGAATCTCAGCGTCGGGCTCATCCGGATGGCCTTCGTGATCGCCGCCCTCTTCTCGGGGGTCGGCGTGCTCGCCTACGGCGCGCTGTGGGTGCTGGTCCCGCGCGATCGCGGCGTGGTCGCGGAGGCGCCGGGGCTGGAGACGGCGAGCAGGCGTGGCATGAGGCCGACCCGCGTGGCCTTCCCCAAGCCTGACGACGGCATCCTCGTCTCCGGCGGCCTGATCGTGATCGGCCTGCTCTGGTTGTTCGTCTCGGGCGGCACCGTTCCCGCGGGCATCTTCTGGCCGGCCGTGATCGGCGGCGCCGGTGTCATCGTGATCTGGCTCCAGGTCGACGAGCGCTCCGAGACGGCCACCCCGCGCGGGAGCATCTGGCAGCGGCTGACCCGTGGCGGCGGAGCGATGAGCATCGTGCGTCTCGTCGGTGGGCTCGTCCTCGTCGTCGCAGGCATCAGCATGATCCTCGCCACCCAGGTCGGCATCGCCCAGCTGCCAGGTGTGCTCGGTGCCTCGGCCGTGCTGATCGCGGGTCTGCTCGTGGTCGCCGCGCCCTGGCTGTATCAGCAGCGCGCGAGGGTCAGGCGGGCAGAGGCCGACCGGCTGCGCGCCGAGGCGCGGGCCGACATGGCGGCCCACCTGCACGACTCGGTGCTGCAGACCCTCGCGCTGATCCAGCGCCAGGCAGACGATCCGGGAACCGTCGCGACGTTGGCACGCAGGCAGGAACGCGAACTGCGCACCTGGCTCTACGGGGAGACGACCCGCGCGGCCTCGCTGCGCTCCGCGCTCACTGAGCTCAGCCAGGACGTCGAGGGACGCTTCGAGATCGACGTCGAGGTCGTGTGCGTGGGCGACGCCCAGGTCGACGACCGGCTCCAGGCGCTCATCCAGGCGACGGGGGAGGCCATCACCAACGCCGCGAAACACTCCGGCGCGTCGCGCGTCGACGTCTACGCAGAGGTCGAGGGCGAGCGGGTCGAGGTGTTCGTGAGGGACCGCGGGAAGGGGTTCGACCCGGAGGAGGTTCCTGCGGGGCGCATGGGCGTGAGAGAATCGATTACGGCTCGCATGGAGCGGCACGGGGGCAAGGCCTCCATCCGCTCGGAGCCTGGCAGTGGCACAGAAGTGAGGTTGGAGATCGGGTAATGAGTGAGCAGAGCCTCGAACTGGCGCAGTTGCGCGTCGTCATCGTCGACGACCACGCGATGTTCAGGGCGGGGGTGCGTCACGAGATCGGCCAGCATTGCGAGGTCGTCGGTGAGGGCGAGGACGTCGCCACCGCCGTCGCGGTGATCGTCGAGACCGAACCCGACGTCGTCCTACTCGACGTGCACCTCCCCGGGGGCGGTGGCGCCGAGGTGATCAAGCAGGTGCTGCCCGTCAAGCCGGAGGTCAAGTTCCTCGCGCTGTCAGTCTCCGACGCCGCCCAGGACGTGATCGGCGTGATCCGGGCGGGCGCCCGTGGCTACGTGACCAAGTCGATCAGCTCTGAAGAACTCGTCGAGGGCATGGCCCGCGTCGCAGGCGGGGACGCCGTGTTCTCGCCGCGCCTGGCAGGCTTCGTGCTCGACGCGTTCTCCGGCTCGGTCGATGTGGCGTCGATCGATGAGGACCTCGACAAGCTCAGCGCCCGCGAGCGCGAGGTGCTGAAGCTGATCGCGCGTGGCTACTCCTACAAGGAGGTGGCCAAGGAGCTGTTCATCTCCATCAAGACCGTCGAGACCCACGTTTCCAGCGTGCTGCGCAAGCTGCAGCTGTCCAACCGTCACCAGCTCACCAAGTGGGCGACGGACCGCCACCTCGTGTGAGCCGGCCCCGCCCGGCGGGCTGAGGAGACAGCGAAGCGGCGCCGATCGGATGATCGGCGCCGCTTTACTTGGTTGTTGTGGAAGGTCAGGCCTTGCGCTTGGTGACCAGTCCGTAGATGAAAAGTACGAGGAGGGCGCCGACGACAGAGAAGATCAGTCCCTTGATGGAGAAGATGTCGGTGTAGTTGACCCCAAGGAGCAGGCCTCCGAGGAAGCCGCCCACGAGAGCGCCGACGATGCCGAGGAGGATCGTGGCGACCCAGCCGCCACCCTGCTCACCGGGCATGATGGCCTTAGCGATGGCCCCGCCGAGTAGGCCGATGACGATGTATCCAATGATGGTTCCCATGTGTTCCACAATGCCGTGAAATAGATGAGTTGTAAACAACATCCGGCCCT
>RRZU010516601.1_pt1 | contig 12316 bp, 9 predicted proteins | sample 2165561 | NCBI WGS metagenome assembly RRZU01 (sample SAMN10456909, study PRJNA506462) | wastewater metagenome | isolation source: wastewater sludge | place: USA: Moscow, Idaho | reverse complement strand
CGGCGGTACCGCGGCGTGTGCAGCATCGCGTCGAAGACGTTCTGCTTCAGCCTCGTGTGCATGCCCGTCTAGACGTTCGCGAGCACGGGCATCTCTTTGAAGAGACGCACGTTCTGAAACGTGCGCGCCATGCCGAGCTGCGTGATGCGCGAGGGTTTGTTTCGCGTGATCGGCGAACCGTCGAAGACGACCGAACCCTGATTCGGGCGGTAGAAGCCCGAGATGCAGTTGAACGCGCTGGTCTTGCCGGCACCGTTCGGGCCGATGACCGCAACGATTTCACCCTCGTGCACCGAGAAGGTCAGTCCGTTGACGGCTTTGATGCCACCGAACGAGACCGCCAGATCCTTTACTTCAAGGATCGGCGCACTCGCGAACTGGCTTGCCCCTGCGGGCTCTGCCACGGAATCGACCGCGGCCGATCCAGCGTCTGCGCTTGTGCTGACGTCACTCATCGCGTGCCCTCCTCATTCGCGTTGCGCTTGCCGTCGAGTTCGTCACCGAACTCATCGTCGAGCTCGCCGACCACTGTCACTGCTTCGGTAGGCGGCACCTCTTCGATATTGCGTTTCTTCAAGAACGGAAGAACGGCGGTTGCCGGCCAGATTCCCTTCGGCCTGAAGATCATGACGACCACGAGCAGCACGCCGAAGAGCAGGTAGCGCCACTCGCTGAAGTCACGCAAGAACTCTGGCGCCAGTGACACGAACAGCGCGCCGATGATGACGCCCGGGGTCGACCCCATGCCGCCGAGCACGACGGCCATGAGCACGAGTGCCGAGTACAAGAACTCGAAGCTATTGGGTGAGATCGCCGAGAGGTGCGCCGCCATGAGCGTGCCGGCGAACCGCCCCAGACCGCGCCGATGATGTACGCCATCAGCTTGGTCTTGTAGCCGTTGATGCCCATCGCCTCGCTGACGTCTTCGTCGTCGCGCACCGACTTCCACGCGCGCCCGAGCTTGCCCTTGCCGAGGCGCGAAACCGCGACTACCGCGAGGCCGATGCCGACGAACAGCACGAAGTAGTAGAGGAGAATCTTCGAGTTGAAGGTGATGCCGCCGAGCTCGAGCCCGTCTTTGAACGACCAGCCGAAGAAGGACCAGGTGGGGATGCCGTGGATGCCGGTTGCGCCGCCTGTGATCTGCAGGTTCTTCGCGGTGATGCGAATGATCTCGCCGAAGCCGAGCGTCACGATCGCGAGGTAGTCACTGCGCAGGCGCAGTGTCGGGCCGCCGATAATGAGCCCCGCGGCGATGCACGCAAGCACCACCACCGGGATCGATTCGAACATGCTCCAACCGAACTGCGTGGTCAGAATGCCGCTCGTATAGGCGCCGACCGCCATGAAGGCGATGAACCCCAGGTCAAGCAGGCCAGCATAGCCGACCACCACGTTGAGCCCCATCGCCAGCACGATGTAGATCATCGCCGAGGTCAGAATCGAGATGAGATATGGACTCGCGCTGATGAACGGCAGCACCGCGGCGGCGATGAAGAGCACAAGCGCCACGAGGCGCATGAAGCGCGTCGGTGCGAGCAGGCCAGACACCGCAGGTGGCCTGGTGATGGTCGGGGCCGGAGCCGGCAAGTTGAACGTTGACTTCGCCATGACTACACCCTCTCTACGACTCGCTCACCGAGCAGACCGGTGGGCTTGAATACGAGGAACAGAATCAGGAAGCCGAACGCGAAGACGTCGCGCCACTCGCCGCCGAACCAGCTGGTGCCGAACGACTCGAGCAGGCCGAGCACAATGCCGCCTACCATCGCGCCGTAGAGGTTGCCGATGCCGCCGATCACGGCGGCGGTGAACGCCTTGAGGCCGATCACGAAGCCCATGAGAAAGTCGATGGTGCCGTAGTAGGCGGCCGCCATGACACCCGCTGCACCCGCGAGCGCCGAACCGATGAAGAAGGTTCTCGAGATCACCTTGTTCACGTTGACGCCCATCAGCAACGACGCGTTCTGGTCGAGGGCGATGGCGCGCATCGCACGCCCCTCGCGCGAGTGCATGACGTAGCGCTGCAGCAACACCATCAGCACAGCGGCGACCGCCATCAAAATAAGCTGCGGCATCGTGATGCGCGCGCCGAGCACCTGCATCGGCTGACCCGAGAGCTGCAGCGGGAACACCTTGGGTTCTGCGCCGAAGATCTGCCGCACTGCGTACTCGATCGTGAACGAGACACCAACTGCAGTGATCAGGGCAGAGAGCCGTGGACTGTTGCGCAGTGGCCGGTACGCCACTCGCTCGATGAGCACGCCGATACCGCCGGTCGCGAGCATCGAAATAAGCAGTACGAGCAAAAGGATCGGGATCGATCCGATGCCCATGAGGCCCGTGAACCCGCCGATCACCACGAAGGCGATGAACGAGCCGAGCATATAAAGGTCGCCGTGGGCAAAGTTCAGCAGTTTGATGATGCCGTACACCATGCTGTAGCCGAGGGCGACAAGAGCGTAGAACGAGCCGACGAAGAGCCCGTCCCAGATGAGTTGGAACATGCGGTGCCTTTCTCAGACGCGGGGTAGGGCAAACGGGGTTTTCAGCGCGGCGCATTGCCGCACGCTGAAAACCCCGTTCGCTGCGATTAACCCTTGAGCTCGTCCTTCAGCACGAAGGCGCCGCCGTCACCGGTGGGCTCAACGATGACGAAGCCGCCACCCTGGCGCGAGCCGTCGTCTGCAAAGGTCAGGTTGCCGGTCAGAAGAGGGAAGTCCTTCAGACCCTTGAGCCCCGCCACGACCTTGTCGTAGTCGGTGCCCTCGGCAACGTTCATCGCCTCTGCGATGGTCTTGACTGCCTCGTAGGTCTGGATCGAGTAGGGGCCGGGATCCTTGCCGCCCGAAACCTTCTTGTAATCCTCAATCCACTGAGCACCGTTCTCGAGCATGTCGGGGGTGCGAGTGAAGGTACCCACGACGCCGGTCATTGCATCTGCGCCGGCGATCGCCGAGAGCTGTGCGTCGACCGAGCCGTCGCCGACGAGGATGGGGCCAGCGTAGCCGGCTGCACGCAGCTGCTTGATGAGCAGGCCGCCGGCCTGGTAGTAGCCGGTCCAAACCACGAAGTCAGGGCTCTTGCCGAGCACGCTGTTGACCGCTGCCGAAAAGTCCTTCTCGTCGGGGTTGACGTGTTCGCGTGCCACGGTCAGTCCGGTGGCTTGCTTCTCGATCGAGTCTGCGAGATCCTTCGGGTAGGCCTCGTTGTCATCGATGATGACAACGTTCTTCGCGCCTTCCTTGTTGATCCAGGTCACGGCAGCCTCAGCCTGCTGGGTGCCGGTGCCGTTGATCATGAATGCGCCCTGACCGACGAGCTCATTCGAGTTCGCAGCTGGGATCACCATGGGAATGCCCGCGTCAGCGAAGATCGGCAGTGTGGGCAGCGTGGCGCCCGAGCAGTAGCCACCCACCGAGCCCTTGACACCGGCGGTGACGAGTTTCTGCGCTGCGGCAACCGAAGCTGTCGCGTCGCAAGCGTCGTCTTCAGTGACGAGCTCGAGGTCGCGCCCGGCAACACCGCCGTCTGCATTGACCTCGTCAATCGCGAGCTGCGCACCGAACTTCATGTAGTCGCCGAATGCGGCTTCTGAGCCCGAGAATGGTGCGAGCATGCCGAGCTTGATGGGGCCATCGCCCGAGTCGGTTTCGCCGCCGCTTGCAAGCCCGCCCGAGCAGGCCGAGAGCACGAGCGCCGCCGACGCGGCGAGCGCGCCGAGCGCGAGAGTGCGCTTCATGCGCGTGGTACGTGAGAACATCTGGGTTCCTTCCGATGATGCTGCGTTGGATCAATCGATGCGAGGCCGAACGGATCACCCCGCAATCAGTGCAATATTACATTGCACCAAGGTGTTTTTCGCATTCTCTTCATCACGATTCGGTCGCGATTTCGTTACGACCAAATCTTGCGCTCACACAGTTCGATTTCAAGCCTCTTGAAAGACTCGACCTCGTCACTCGCGCGAGCACCACGACCTCTACATCGAGGTCGCAAGCCAACATTCCTCCTCGCGCCCATACCTTGTCAAGTTCGCCGCGGCACCGACTGGGTAACGCTTTCGCCGAGCGTCACAGAAACGCGCGAACGGGCCCAAAAAATGCTGCAAATTAGGGGTACTCTCGCAGATGTCTGTGACGCTCACGGAAACTCAACCCCACTGACCCCGTCGAACCCACGAACCATCACCCCGCCACGCGGGCCCTTCGCGACGAACACGCGTAGAATAGACAGGATGTCTGCCCAGCAAAAGAACTCAGTCCTTGAGAAGGCGCTCGCCTACACCTCGGTGACGATCATCGCCGTCGCCGTCGCCTCCTACCTCACCACCTTGGTGGTCGCGATGGTTGCGGGCCGCGAAGCGCTTGCCGGCGGGCTCTGGCAGTTCGTCACCGTGATCGCCTACGTCGGACTGCCGCTCGGCTTCCTGCTACTGATCGCACTGCTCGTCGTCCACTTCACCCGCAGGGGCAGAGAGAAGTAGCCGCGTGACCGGCACCCTCGCGCTCGCGACTTCAATCGCGTCGATGGATCAGCAAGCTCTCACCGAGCTTGTTGCTGCTCGGCGGGTGGTCTCGCCCGCCGCGGTGCACGAGCCGCTCGGCCTCGCCGTGGAGTTGCTGCGCGCCGATTCGATCTCGCGCGCCCTGCAGTCGGCGCACCGCGAGGCGCTCGAGGCGCTGCGGGCCCTCTCGATCGGAGAGGCAGCAGACCCGGCGATCCTCGCATCTCTTATCTCGCTCGGCCTTGTCGGAACCGATGCCGAGGGCAGGCCCACCGCGCTGCCCGAGGTGACCGAGGCGCTGCCCGGCGAAGCCTTCGAGGCGCATCCCGCACGCACCGCCCGCACCGATTCGGCACCCGACGACCTCACGGGCTGGTTCGCCGCAGCGCTGACCTCGGTGCGACGAACCGCCAAGCTCCTGCACACCATCGCTGCCCACCCGGTGCGTCTCGGCCGCAAGGGCAAGCCCGCGGTGGTCGCGGTGCGCGAGCTCGCCGAAGCCGCGCACTGCTCGCCCGTGCAAGCGTCGCGGCTGCTCGAGGTGATGCGCGGGGCCGAGTTGTTGCGCGCGCACTTCGACCACGCGGGCGCAGAACAGCTGGGGATCGCCGAGCCCGCCACGCAGCGCTGGCTCATGCAGCACAGCTACGCAGAGCGTTGGATCGAGCTCGCACGCGCAGCCGGCGCACGCTTCGACGCCCGCCTGCTGCGGGGGCTCGCCGAAACCGGGGGCAATCTGCGCGCGGTCGCAGAGGCGCTGCCGCACGACTACCCGCTGCTGCCCGAAGCGGAGCTCGAGTCGCTGATCGCAGTGACCGATGCTGCCGAAGATCTCGGCCTCACGCTGCACGGCCACCTCACCCCGGTCGCAGAAGCGCTGTTGCGCGGCGACGAGGGGGTCGTCGTCGCCATCGCCGAGCGCGATATTCCCGGCAATGTGCCCGGCGTCTACCTGCAACCCGACCTCAGCATCATCGTGCCCGGCCCGCTTCCGCCAGAAGACGAGGCCGTGCTGAACGCGATCTCCGAAACCGAGCAGCTCGGTCCAGCGGCTTCGTTGCGGGTGAGCACCGAGAAGCTCACGAGAGCGGTGCAGCGCGCGGGATCGGGCACGGGCGAGGTGCGGGCGGCCCTCGAGAGGCTCTCGCTCACCGGCATTCCGCAGCCACTCGACTACCTGCTGCGCGACCTCGACCGCAAAGCGAACGGCTACGGAGCCGGCTTCGAGGGCACCGCGAGCGCGATCGAGCTGCACGGTTGGGACGCTGAGGCGCACGAGGCACGACTGAAGCAACGCAGAGAGGCGGCGCTGCAGGCCGCGCCGATCACGCTGAAGCAGGCCCCCTCGCACGAAGACGAACTTCGCGCAATGATCGAGCGCGTCGTGTCAGCGGTCAGCGACGAGGGCGGTGAGGGCGACCTCACGCGCCGCCTGGAGCTGGCGATTCGCGACCGCAGCCCGGTGCGGGTCACCGCCGTTGCGGGCAAAGACGAGCGCGAGTTCACGCTGCTGCCGGTGTCGCTGAAGGGCGGGCGACTGCGCGCTACCGACCAGCAGGCCGGCGTCGAGCGCACGCTGCCCGTGAGTGCCATCACCGCGGTGGCGAGCATCGCGGCCTGAGGTTGCCCCCGTAACGAGGGCCCATTTGCGGCCGCCCGGCCTCGTGGTCGCGCACCGACGCCCGCGACCTCGCAACAGCAGCTCCAGCCAGCGCGGTAGAATAGTTCGTTATGACTCTTGGCCCCCTCATCGTGCAGAGCGACCACACCGTACTGCTCGAGGTCGCGCACCCCGACGCTGAAGACGCGCGCCACGCGCTCGCGGTCTTCGCCGAACTCGAGCGCGCGCCCGAGCACATTCACACCTACCGGGTGACTCGCCTCGGCCTGTGGAACGCCCGCGCCGCCGGGCACACCGCCGAAGAGATCGTCGCAACCCTCGACCGCTACGCGAAGTTTCCGGTGCCGTCGCAGGTGTCGAGCGAGATCGGTGAGACCATGCGCCGCTACGGGCGCCTCACGATCGAGCGGGTCGGCGGCGGCGACAACGGCACCACCGGTGACGCAGGTCAGGCCGAACACCAGCCCGAGCGCCTCGACGAGTGGCAGCTCGTGCTCAAGAGCGACGACGCCGCGATTCTGCGCGAGGTCTCGAGCGCGAAGAAGATCGCCCCGCTGCTCGGCAACAAGATCGACGAGTTCACGTTTCCGGTCGAGCCCTGGGCGCGCGGCGAACTGAAGCAGCAGCTCGTCGCTCGCGGCTGGCCCGCCGAAGACCTCGCGGGCTACACCCCAGGCGAGCCCTACGACATCGAGCTCGCGCAGGGCGACTGGCACATGCGTGACTACCAGCAGAAGGCCGTCGACGCGTTCGCGGCCGGCGGCTCTGGCGTGGTCGTGCTGCCGTGTGGCGCGGGCAAGACCATCGTGGGTGCCGGGGCGATGGCGGCGGTCGGGGCGAAGACCCTGATCCTCGTCACCAATGCTGTCTCGGCCCGCCAGTGGCGCGACGAACTGCTGAAACGCACCACCCTCGAACCCGACGACATCGGCGAGTACTCGGGCCAGGTGAAAGAGGTGAAGCCGGTCACGATCGCGACCTACCAGATCTTGACGAGCAAGCGCCGGGGCGAGTACTCGCACCTCTCCCTGCTCAACGTCGAGGACTGGGGCCTCATCGTCTATGACGAGGTGCACCTGCTGCCAGCCCCCGTGTTCAAGCTGACCGCCGAGCTGCAGGCGCGCCGCCGCATCGGCTTGACCGCGACGCTCGTGCGCGAAGACGGCCGCGAGGGCGACGTGTTCAGCCTGATCGGCCCGAAGCGCTACGACGCCCCGTGGAAGGACATCGAGGCGCAGGGCTTCATCGCGCCGGCCGCGTGCTTCGAGATTCGCGTCGATCTGCCAGAGAGCGAGCGCTTCGAGTATTCGGTGGCAGAGGATCAGGACCGCTACCGGCTCGCCGCCTCGGCGTCGACGAAACAGCAGGTGGCTCGGCGCATCATCGAGAAGCACCCCGGCGAGAGCGTGCTCGTGATCGGGCAGTACATCGACCAGCTCGAAGACTTCGCCGAAGCGCTGCAGGCCGATCTGATTACCGGCCAGACTCCCGTCGACGAGCGCGAACGGCTGTTCGGGGCGTTTCGCAGCGGCGAGATCAAGCTGCTCGTCGTGTCGAAAGTGGCGAACTTCTCGGTCGACCTGCCAGACGCATCGGTCGCGATCCAGATCTCGGGTTCGTTCGGCTCACGACAAGAAGAGGCCCAGCGCCTCGGCCGCCTGCTTCGGCCGAAGGGAGACGGGCTCACTGCCTCGTTCTACACGCTCGTCACCCGTGACACGGTGGACCAAGACTTCGCCCAGAACCGCCAGCGCTTCTTGGCTGAGCAGGGCTACGCTTACACGATCTTGGACGCGGCCGAGCTGTAGGCGCGCACCACCCCGCCGTGACCGGCCTGCTGCCGGCCACACGACGTGCGAGCTGACGGGTTCACACCACCCCGAGATACCGATTCTGCAGCTCGACGTCACCGGCAAGTTGCGAGGCAGGCAGGTCAGCGGCGATCGAGCCGTTCACCATCACGAGGATCCGCTCGCACAGTCTGGTCGCAAAGTGCATGTTCTGCTCGATCAGCAGCACCGCCTGACCCTCATCGACAAGCTGACGAAACACGGTTGCTAAGTGATCAACGACGGCGGGTGCAAGCCCCTCGCTGGGCTCGTCCATCACGATGAGCCTTGGGTTCGTGAGCATCGCCCTCGCGATAGCGAGCATCTGTTGCTCCCCACCCGAGAGTTCGGCGCCACCATTCTTACGCCGCTCGGCGAGCCGCGGAAACAGATCGTAGACCCCCGGCACATCCCAGCGGGCGCCCTTCGCGCTACCAACCATCGTGAGGTGCTCGTGCACAGTGAGCGACGGAAAGATGCGTCTTCCCTGCGGCACATAGGCGATACCGGCACGGTTAACGATGTTGGGTTTCTTTCCGACGAGGTCGCGCCCCTCGAAGACGATCTTGCCGCTTCGCACCGGCAAGAACCCGGCGATTGCGTTGGTGAGGGTCGATTTGCCCATCCCGTTTCGCCCGACCATCCCAAGAGGTTCGTTGCCCATTGAGAAAGATACATCTTGCAGCACGTGCACATGACCGTAAGCAACGTTGAGATTCTTGACCTCGAATACTGTGGGCCGCCCCCGTTGTTAGTTCCACTCGGTATGTGAGTCGGCTTCTTCGAACGTATGGGTGCAGGATCGAGCGTACTCGACCGGGGTCAGGTACCCGAGCGAAGAGTGCCGGCGCTCGTGGTTGTACTCGTGCTTCCAGTCGCTGATCACAACCCGGGCATGAAGCAACGAGTAGAAGCTGTTCAGGGTTCGATGAACCTCAAAAAACACAACATTACGAACATGCAAAAAAGCGCTGCACACCGTCGCCTGGTGCAATCACTCGCGCCTCACGGTGCAAGTCTCGTACTCACCGGCGAACCAGGGTGCGGAAAATCGCACCTTGCTCAACAGGCGGCCCACGCGTTTGCCACCCAATCGCAGCAGCCCATACACCAGGTGCTCATACAGCAGCTCGATGAGCTACTGCGTCTATGCCTGATCAGCCCAGAAACACCCGCCAGCGATGCGAGCGATCGAGTGCTTGCCTCATTGCAGGCAGAGTTTCCAGAGCATGAGCTCGTGATCGTCGCGCTAGGCATCGATAACTACCACGGCGACGAGGCCGCATTCTTCGAGCACCTCGTGCGCGCTCGTCACGTTCGGTTTATCGGCACTGCGCAACAGGTAGTCGGTGCCGCGGATCGCCTCGCCCGCGACCCGGGGGTAAACCTGCTGGCGGTCGAACCGTTCACCATCGATGAGAGCGACGCTTTTCTCTCACGCATACTCGGAGTCGACCGCTTCGCGCGACAGGCCCTCGAGAACTGGTACGAGGCAACCCACGGCAACCCGCATGCCATCGCAACACTCGCAATCGCCGCAGATCGTCGCGGCGCTATTCATCGCGCGCGGCGCATGGGCTGGATCACTCCGCGAGAGGATCGGCCGCCCGCAGACTTCGTGGCCCAGCTTGATGAGCTCAGCCCACTCGAACAAGACACCTTAGAACTGGTGGCTTTCGCCGAGCCTCTGCATGAAGCAGCACTCCTTCAGCTCCTCGCCACCGAAACCGTGACGAAACTTCCCAATAAGCAGGTGCTGGTCGTACGCACCGACGCGTCGGGGGTCACCGCGATCGTGACCCGACTCCCGATCCTGGCTGCGGCGATCCGGGAACACCTCTCACCGAAGGAGCGCAACAGTGGCTGCTCGACCCCGACCTGCTCACCCACGCGCGCACCCACGCCGAGTGGGCTCGAAACGAGAACCTGCCCCTGGTCGAACTCAAAGTGCTCGACCTCATCGCACACCAAACCGCTCGTCATGACCCGATTCTGCTCGCCAGGGCAGAAGAGCTTGCACCACTGGTCGACCAGCCGGTGGGCCCGGCGATCCTCGCCCATATTCGATCACTCATGCGAGCAGGAGGCGGCGACGCAGATGCGGACGAACGCCTACTCCCTGAACTCGGCATTTGGATGCCGTTGCCCCCGGTCACGCAGCTCACCGGCCGCGAGCGCGAAGTCGCCCTATTCACGGCGCTCGGCTATTCGTCGCGGTACGTCGCCGAGCGCTTGCAGCTTTCGGCGAGAACGGTCGAAACGCACCTCACGCATGTCTACACGAAACTCGGTATCGACGGGCGCGAAGAGCTGCGCCACTGGTTCTCGCGCGAGCGAGAGCACCTTTCTCGACGTTCAGCCAGCTCATAGCAAACTTTCAGAGACTGAGAACATGAACACTCAGCACAAGGGACCTCGCATTCTCATCGTCGACGACGAACCGAGCATTCGCGAGCTGCTCAGCACCAGCCTGCGCTTCGCCGGCTTCGGAGTCCGCGCGGTCGGCAACGGCGCGCAAACCATCTCGGCTGTTCTCGAAGAAGAGCCAGATCTCATCATTCTCGACGTCATGCTGCCCGACATGAACGGCTTCAGCGTGACGAAGCGCCTGCGCTCGCACGGCTTCACCGCCCCCATTCTCTTTCTGACAGCGAAAGACGATACCGAAGACAAGGTGATGGGGCTCACTGTCGGCGGCGACGATTACGTCACGAAGCCGTTCAGTCTCGACGAGATTATTGCGAGGATCAAAGCCATTCTTCGTCGCACCATTCAAGAAGACGAAGAGGCCGTGCTCGAGACCGGCCCAATCGTGCTCGACCAGGACACGCACGAGGTGCGCGTCGCCGGCAGTCCGATCGAGCTCAGCCCGACGGAATTCAAGCTGCTGCGCTACCTGATGCAGAACGCGAACCGCGTGCTGTCGAAGGCGCAGATTCTCGACCACGTGTGGGAGTACGACTTCAACGGCGACGCCGGGATCGTCGAGTCCTACATCTCGTACCTGCGCCGCAAGCTCGACCCGCTCACCGGCGAGTCGCTGATTCAGACGAAGCGCGGCTTCGGCTACATGCTCAAGACCGACGCGAAGTAAGTCGTTGGCTCATAAGCCGATGGCCGCAGACCAGGCTACCGTTGCCGGCCCCGAGGGCACCCCGCCCCGGGGCCGCTTCGGTGCCCGCTGGAACGACATCACCCTGAGGGCGAAGATCACCGGGGTCACCGTCTTCATCCTGTCGCTCGGCCTCATCGTCGCGGGAATCGGCACCCAGTCGTTTCTGCGCCCGCAGCTCATCGCGACACAAGACAAAGAGTTGCAGCAGGTGCTGAGCAACCCGAAGTTCGTGCTGAGCGCCGGTGCCGACACTCGCGACCTTCGGTGTGAAGACGTGCAATCGGCAAGCCCAAAGTTCTATGTCGCCGTGCTCGACGGCAGTGGTGAGATTCTCTGCGATAACACGCAGGCGCGAGATGGCGAGCTTTCGCCGACGCTGCCGAAGATCCTGCCCGAGTATGCGGCGCAACACCCCAACCAGGTGTTCACGATCCAGGGCAAGGAGGGGCTCGACTGGCACACCGTCGTCGGGCCGATCAACTCGGCGCAGGAGGGCACCCCGGCCTTCACCTTGCTCATCTCGCTCTCGACCGCTGAGGCGAACCGCACCATGGCGGCCTTCGCGTTGGTGTTCTCGGGGTTTGGCATCGCCGTACTGCTGTTGGGCGCAGCGCTCACGCGGATCCTCGTCACGAACACCTTCGCACCCCTTGCCGAGGTCGAACAGACCGCGCTCGAGATCTCACGCGGCGACTACTCGAAACGCATTCTCGTCGCGAGCCCGCACACCGAGGTCGGCCACCTGGGGCAATCGCTCAACGTGATGCTCGACCGAATAGACACGTCGTTCGAAGAGCGACAGCACACCATTGAGCAGATGCGACGCTTCATCAGTGACGCCGGTCACGAGCTGCGCACGCCGCTCGTGTCGGTGCGCGGCTACGCCGAGATGTACCGCCATGGCTGGCTCACCGAGGGTGAACAGCTCGATCAGGCGATGGAGCGCATCGAGAAAGAGGCCATTCGCATGGGCTCGCTCGTCGATGATCTGCTCGCGCTTGCGAGGCTCGACGAAAAGCGACCGCTCGAGGCGACACCGCTCGAACTCAACAAGATCGCCTCTGACGCGGCGCTCGACACCCACGCGCAGGCGCCCGATCGCGAGGTGACTGCCATTGAGGATGCTGCTGGGCCCGTCGTGATCGGCGACGAGCATAAGGTGCGACAGGTCGTCACGAACTTGATCGGCAACGCGTTGCGCTATAGCCCCGAGGGCAGCCCCATCGAGATCAGGGTGAGCTCTG
>RRZU012177219.1_pt1 | contig 12317 bp, 9 predicted proteins | sample 2165561 | NCBI WGS metagenome assembly RRZU01 (sample SAMN10456909, study PRJNA506462) | wastewater metagenome | isolation source: wastewater sludge | place: USA: Moscow, Idaho | reverse complement strand
GTCACGTTGTCGATGACCGACAGGTGCGGGAAGAGGTTGTACGCCTGGAAGACGATCCCGATACGCGCCCGCACCGCGTCGGCGTCGACCCGCGGGTCGGTGATCTCGCGCCCGGCGAGGGTGACGATCCCGTCGTCGACCTGCTCGAGGAGATTGACGCAGCGCAGGAGGGTCGACTTGCCGGAGCCGGAGGCGCCGATGAGCACGACGCACTCCCCCGGGTGCACGTCGAGGTCGATGTCGCGCAGGACCACGTTGCTGCCGAAGGACTTGCGGACCCCGCGCAGCGAGAGCAGCGGCTCGCCGCCGACGGACGCGCCGGCCCGGTCGGCGGTCACAGCAGCCCACCCGCGCCCTGGTAGCCCTGCCGTCGCGCCGCCCAGTCGGTGAGCCGCGCCATGGGGATCGTCAGGCAGATGAAGAGGACCCCGGCGACGACGTACGGGGTGTAGTTGAAGTCCGAGGACGTCTCGATCCGCGCGGCCTGCACCGCGTCGACGACGCCGAGGATCGAGATGAGGCCGGAGTCCTTCTGCAGCGACACGGCGTCGTTCATGAGCGGCGGCATGACCCGGCGCACGGCCTGCGGCACGACGACGAAACGCAGCGACTGGCCGTAGGTGAGCCCGAGCGAGCGCGCCGCGGCCCGCTGGGAGGGGTGCACCGACTCGATCCCGGCCCGGAAGACCTCGGCGACATAGGCCGTGTAGGAGAGCACGAGCGCGACGCAGCCCCAGAAGAGGACGCCGGTCGGCAGGCCCTGCAGCCGCAGCGCGGGCACGCCGTAACCGAGCAGGAGAAGGACGAGGATGAGCGGCAGCCCGCGGAAGAGGTCGACGTAGAGCGTGCCCGCCAGGCGCAACGGATAGAAGACGGGGCCGCGCAGCGTCCGCACGACGGCGATGAGCAGGCCGAGCACCGCGATGATCGCGCCGCAGATCACCATGATCCGGATGTTGAGCCAGAGCCCGTCGAGGACGGCCGGGAAGCTGGCGACCGCCTTGTCCCAGTTGAAGTAGGTCCACCGCACCCGCGGCCACCCGGGCGAGGTGACGAGCAGGGTGCCGGCGGCGGCGACGACGACGAGGGTGCTCGCCGCCGAGATGCCCGCCGAGCGGACGGTCCGGGAGCGCCGGTAGGCGGCCCGTTCGCGTTCGTGGGTCGAGGGGGTCCACTGCGGGCTCGCGCTCTGGCCCCCGGGCACCTGCACCGGGTCGGCCGAGGTGCGCGTCGGCTCCGGCGGCGATCCGCTCACTTCAGCTCGGGCGCGCCCTGCTCGGCGAGCCACTGCTTCTCGAGCTTCTTCAGCGTCCCGTCGGCGCGCAGCGCGTCGACGGCCTGGGTGACGCACGGCGTGAGGGCCGAGCCCTTGTCGAGCACGGCGCCGAACTGCTCGGGGGTGCCGGTCTGCGGGAGCTGGCCGACGATGACGCCGTCGTCGAGCTGGGCGCCGGTCATGTAGAAGGCGGTCGGCAGGTCGACGACGATCCCGTCGATCTGACCGTGCTTCAGGGCCTGCACGGCGAGGTCGTTCGTGTCGAAGACGCTCGGCTTGGTGCTCGGCTTGATCTGGTCGGTGATCGCCTTGTAGGACGTGGTCCCGACCTGACCGCCGAGCTTGGCGCCCGCGAGGTCGGCGACACTGCTCTTGCCCGCGATCGGCGAGCCCTTCGTCGTGACGACGGCCTGACGCACGTCGTAGTAGCCGGAGGAGAAGTCGACGGCCTGCTTGCGCTCGTCGCTGATCGAGATCTGGTTGAGGTCGAGGTCGAAGTTCTTCGGCCCCGGGGCGATCGCCGTGTTGAACGGCACGACGGTCCAGCTCACCTCGGTCGGGGCGAAGCCGAGCTTGTCCGCGATCGCGGCGCCGACCGCCGCCTCGTAGCCCTTGCCGTTGCTCGGGGTGTCGTCGACGAACCACGGCGGGTAGGCGGGCTTGTCGGTGCCCAGGGTCAGCGTGCCGGGCTTGACGAGCTTGAGGGAGGCCTTGTCGCAGCTCGCGGCCGAGGATGCGCTGCCGGAGGCGCTCGCGGCGCCGGTGGCCGGGGCACCGCCGCCCCCGTCGGCGGGAGCGGCGCACCCGGCGAGGATCGGCAGGCCGATCGCGACGCCGGATAGGAGTGTGAGCAGGCGGGGAGCGCGCATGGAGACCTCGCGGGAGGACGGGCCGCACCGGCGGCGACGACGAGAGGTCGTCAGCCTACTCGGCACGCCGAACAGGCAGGACCGACAGGGATCGCCCGTGGGACGAGCGCTGCGTGCGCAGCTGCGCGCCGGGCGGATCGAGGTCGTCCTCGTTCCGCCCGGCGCGTCCGTGTCGACGTCGCCGCCTACTTCTGCTGCTCCAGGAGCTTGTTGACCTGCTCATTGACCTGCGTCATCGAGGAGACGGGCTCCTGCCCGAGATAGATCGCGTCGAGGGCAGGGCTCAGGAGCGCCTTGATGTCCGCGGCGTAGTTGACGACCGGCGCCTGGAACGTCGTTTTCTCCGTGACGTGCACGGTGAAGGGTTCGACGTCGAGATTGCGCTTCTCCTTGTTGAAGGCGATCGCCTTCTCCGTGCCCGAGGGACGGGCCGGGAAGACGACGCCGGAGTCGCCGATCATGTCCTGGCACTCCTGACCCGCGAGATGGGCGACCCAGCGCGCGGCGTTCTCCGGCTCGGGCGACAGCTTCGTCACCGAGTCGGCGAGACCGTTGAACATCGAGGCCCGCTTGCCGCTCGGCCCGATCGGGGTCGGGGCGACGCCGATGTCCATCTTCTCGCCGGCAGAATTCTCCAGCGAGGTGAAGGTGCCGATCATCCACGAGCCGTTGATCGCCATCGCGGCCTGACCCGAACCCATCATGCGGTCGGATTCGCTGGCCCCGGCGAAATCGGGGGCATAGCCCTTCTTCGCGAGGTCGAAGTACCAGCCCAGCGTCCGCTGGAAGCGCGGGTCGTCGAAGTTGAACTTGTTGCCCCACGGGTTGACGTCGGTCGTCTGCCAGCCCGTGCTGCCGGTGAAGGGCGACCACTGCGTCTGGCCGTACTGACCGCCACCGGATTCGTCGATGTTGAAGCCGTAGGTCTTGATGCGGTTCTTGTTGAAGCCCGGCTCGTCGCCGCGCTTGCCGGCCGTGTCGACCGTGAGGTGGGCGACGACCTTCTCGAAGGAGCCGCCGTCGGTCGGATTCCAGTCGAGATTCGCGAGCTGCTCCTCCGAGATCCCGGCGTCCTTCGTCATCGCCTTGTTATAGAAGATCGCGACGGTGTCCCAGTCCTTCGGCGCGCCGTAGCGTTTGCCGTCCTGGCCCTTCCACAGCTCGGCGAGACCGGGCTGGTAATCACCGTCGGACAGGGTGCTCGTCGCCTTGAGGTCGTCGAGCGGCTGGAGCACGCCGAGGTCGACGTACTGGGCGAAGCGAGCCAAGTGGTCGGTGAAGACATCGGGCGCGGTGTCCGCGATGAATCCCGAGGTCACCTTCGACCAGTAGTCGTCCCAGCCGTATTGCGTGATTCGGATCTTCAGATCCGGATTGGCCGTCATGAACGCGTCGGCGCACTTCTGATAGCCGGGCTGCTGGGCGCTGTCCCAGAGCCAGTAGTCGATGACGCCGTCGGCCCGTCCTGAGGTGCCGGGGCCCGCGGTCCCGCACGCGGCGGTGGCTCCGAGCAGGGCGGTCACGGCCGCCGCGGCGGCGACGCGTCGCATTCGCTTGGTCATGTGCGGCATACCTCTCACTTGATCCCGCTGAAGCCGATGGAGTTGACGATGCGTTTCGCGAAGCACGCGAAGAGGAGCAGCATCGGCAGCGCCGCGACGAGGGTGGCGGCCATGAGTCCGGCCCAGTCGGGGCCCGTTTGCGGCGTCTGCGACTTGAAGACGCCGAGCCCGACGGTGAGCACCCGGGACTTGTCGGTGTAGCTCACCATGAGCGGCCAGAAGTAGTCGTTCCAGGCCGCGATGTAGGTGAGCAGCGAGATCGTCGTCACCGGCGCCGCCGCCATCGGCAGGATGAGCTGGAAGAAGACCCGGATCTTGCTCGCGCCGTCGACGAGGGCCGCCGGTGTGGGGTCCGGCGCCTCAGACGGCGCTGACCTCGAACATCACGATCTGGTCGGGGTGGAGCAGGGGCGCCTGGAGGCCGACCTCGGCGAGGATCGACCCGGCGAACGTCGCGCCGGGCAGGGCGCGACCGCCGAGCGCCGCATGCGGGTAGGGGTGCCCGGGGTCGAGTTCGCCGGGGGCGTCGAGGCCCTCGGGCGTGCCCCACCAGGGGGCCGGCTCGAGGCCGCTGGGGTGCGCTCCGACCACGACCGGCCGCACGGCGTAACGCCGGGCCGGGTCGAGCCCGGGGAGGCGCACGCGGGGTCGGGGGCTGGAGTCGGGCCGAGCCGTCGTCGCGTGGAAGTACGTCGCCCGGTCACGCTCCGGGCTGACGACCCCGTAGACGTTGAGGGTCTCGGGGTCCGCGACGTCGACACGCACGAGGTCGCCGGAGAGCAGGCGCTCACGGTTCGCGCGGTAGTAGGCGATCCACTGCTTCAGCTCGGCCAGCTCGACCTCGCTCGCCTGGGCGAGATCCCACTCGATGCCGAGGTGCCCGAGCAGCGCCGTGCCGGCGCGGAAGGACAGAGAGTGGACCCGGCCCGTCGTGTGCGAGGCGCCGGAGGCGATGTGGCTGCCGAGCAGCTCCGGCGGCAGGAGCTGCATCGTCCAGCGGTTCATCTGCTGGCGCTCGAGCGGATCGATGCAGTCGCTGACCCAGACGCGGTCGCAATGCTCCATCACGCCGAGGTCGACGCGGGATCCGCCCGAGGAGCAGGACTCGATCTCCAGCCCGGGGTGGCGCGCCTTGAGCTCGTCGACGAGCCGGTAGAAGGCGAGGGTCTGCTCGTGGACGATCGGGCGGCCGTCGTCGGGCTGGGAGCCCGGCTCGACGAGGTCCCGGTTGTGGTCCCACTTGATGTAGGGGATCGCGTACTCGCTCAGGAGCGCGTCGATCTGGTCGCGGATGTAGGTGTAGCACTCCGGGATCGCGAGGTTGAGCACCTGCTGATGCCGCGCCTCGATCGGCCACCCCGCGACACCCTCGCTCGGGCGGGCCGACATGACCCACTCGGGGTGGGCTCGCGCCACGTCGGAGTCCGCGTTGACCATCTCGGGCTCGAACCACAGACCGAACTGCATCCCCAGCCCGGTCACGGCGTCGACGAGGGGGCCGAGACCGTTCGGCCACGCGTCCTGGCTCACGACCCAGTCACCGAGCCCGGCGTAGTCGTTGCGGCGTGCCCCGAACCAGCCGTCGTCGAGGACGAAGCGCTCGACGCCGAGGTCGGCGGCGCGCTGCGCGAGGTCGAGGAGGCGGTCGAGGTCGTGATCGAAGTAGACGGCCTCCCAGACGTTGAGCGTCACTGGTCGGGCGGTGTCGACGTGCCCGGGGCGCGAGCGCAGGTAGCGGTGGAAGCGTGCGGCGACGGCGTCGAGCCCGACCCCGTAGGAGGCGTAGATCCACGGCGAGACGTAGGACTCGCCCTCCGCAAGGCGGATCTCACCCGGCAGGAGCAGCTCCCCGCCGCCGACGACCTGGGCGCCGGTGTTGAGCCGCTCGGCGTAGTGGGTGTGGTTGCCGCTGAAGGCGGTGTGGACGCCCCAGACTCGGCCACCGGCGAAGTCGAAGCCCGGCTCCCCTACGTGGACGACGCCGGCGGCGTCGGGCCCGGTGCGCCCGCGGCGGTTCTCGCGCAGGTGCGTGCCGGTGTGCAGGGTGCTGCGCTGCGGGGTCTTCTCCTTGCCCCAGCGGCCCGCGAAGTCGAGGATCTCCCGAGCCGTCGCCGGCACCGGGTAGGCCAGGACGAGGTCGTCGAGCGTGTAGACGTCACCGCGGTTCGTCACCTCGGCCCGGCTCCGGACCAGGCCCGAGGGCAGCAGCTCGACCTCGAGCGTCAGCCCGAGCTGGAGGGTCGCGTCCTCGGCCTGGACGCCGAGCACTCCGGGGCCCGCCTCGACGTAGACCGGCGCGTCCCCGCTGGACGCCTCGATCGGCGCCCCGTCGAGCGTCAGCCCGGTCACGGTGAAGCGCGGCGACCACGACCGGCCGTCGCGCGAACCGGAGAGGCCCGGGCGACCGGCCCAGCCGGCGTGCGCCTCGGGCAGGAGGGCGACCCGGACCGGCACGTCGCACGAGTTCGGCGGGATCGGCGTCACGCCGGCCTGTGCCAGGGCCGCGGCGTCCTGCGCCGTGAGCGGTCCGAGGTCGGCGCCCCAGTGCAGGACCGCGGGCAGCCGCCCCTGGGTGACGTCCAGCAGCAGGCTCACCCCCGCGGAGCGCAGGTGCACGACGGCGGAAGGCTGGGTCATGGCAGGTCGTCCTCGACTTGGTAGGGGGTTGGGACTAGGGGGTGCGACACCGACTCGGTCGTGCGACGCCGTGAGCTGACACACTGCCAAACCGGTTTAGCATCATCTAAGCCACGGTCGGTCAGACGTGTCAAGGGTTTGTTGGGCAAGCCGCCCCGCCGTCCGCCCCTCGGACCGTCGGTCGCTGTTCGTGCTGGTCAGCGGACGATGGACCGGGTCACTATCGGTCGATGCCGGTGCGGGCCCGCCGTGGATCGTGGCGCCGGCCACCGACGAAGGAGTCGCAGCGATGCAGGACAGGGTGACGTTGGCGCAGGTGGCGCAGGCCGCCGGTGTCTCCCGCGCGACCGCCTCCCTCGTGCTCAACGACCGCCGCGACGCCCGCTTCTCCGAGGCGACAGCGCAACGCGTCCACGCCGCGGCCCGCGAGCTGGGCTACCGGCCGAACCGCCTCGCGACGGCCCTCGCCCACGGCGGCACCCAGACGATCGCGCTCCTGTCCGAGGAGCTGTCGACCGACCCGTTCACCGCCGACCTCGTCCGGGGCGTGACCCGTGGGGCCGCCGCGGCCGACAAACTCCTCTACGTCGTCCAGAGCGACGGCGACGACGCGGTGCGGCGGCGCCTCGTCCATCAGCTCCTTGACCACGGGGTGCGCGACGTCATCTACGCGACGAGCTCGCTGCGCCGGGTCGCGATCCCCGATGAGCTGCGCGGGACGCGGCTCGTCCTGCTCAACGCGCGCCCGCTGGCGGACGCCTCGGCCGCCGATCAGGACGACGCCCCCGCAGCGGAGACTCCCCCGACACCGCCCTGCGTCGTCCCGGACGACGAGGACGCGGGTCGGCGCGCGGCCCGCCTCCTCCTGGCGCACGGTCGGGCCGATGACGTCGTGCTCGTCGGGCGCGTCGTGCGCCGGCCGCACGCCGCCGACCCCGGTCTCGCAGGTCGGCTGCGCCTGCGAGGACTCACCGCCGAGCTGGAGTCCGGCGGCGGTCGCCTGACCGACCACGTCGAGTGCGAGTGGGACCCCCGGCAGGCCCGGTCAGCCGTCGACGAGCTGCTCGCGACGCGAGCCACTCCCCCGTCGGCGATCTGCGCCCTCAACGACCGCGCCGGCCTCGGGGTCTACGACGCCCTACGTCGCAGGGACCTGCGGGTCGGCGCCGACGTCGCCGTCATCTCCTTCGACGGCTCCGACCTGGCCGGATGGCTCGACCCGCCGTTGTCGAGCCTCGCTCTGCCCTACGTCACGATGGGCGAGCGGGCCGTCGAGCTGCTGCTGCACCCGACCGGGCAGACGGGCGTGCAGATGGGTGTGCAGATGGACGATGGACGCCTCCGCATCCCCTTCGAGGAGCCGGTGCTCGACTCGCTCCGCCGCAGTTGAGCCGGTGTCTCAGCTCGAGGCGGTCGGCGACTTGGTGCCGGTGATCCGGTAGACGTCGAAGACCCCGTCGATCCGCCGGACGGCCTTCATCACGTGCTCCAGATGGCTCGGGTCGCCCATCTCGAAGGTGAACCGCGAGATCGCGACGCGGTCGCGGGAGGTATGCACCGTGGCCGACAGGATGTTGACGTGGTGGTCGGAGATGACCCGCGTGACGTCCGACAGGAGCCGGTTGCGGTCGAGCGCCTCGACCTGGAGCTGGACGAGGAAGAGGCTCGCCGCACTCGGCGCCCACTCGACCTCGATGAGCCGCTCGGGGTGGGCGCGCAGGCCGTCGCTGTTCGTGCAGCCCGTGCGGTGCACCGACACCGCGCCGGCGCGGGTGACGAGCCCGAGGATCGGGTCGCCGGGCACCGGGGTGCAGCACTTGGCGAGCTTGACCCACACGTCGGAGACGCCCTTGACGACGACGCCGGAGTCCCCCGGCTGTTTGCGGCTGCGCGAGACCCCGGGGACGATCGCCTCGGCGAGATCCTCGCTCGCGCCGTCCTCGCCGCCGTGCGAGCTCACGGCCCGCTCGACGACCGCCTGGGCCGAGATGTGCCCCTCGCCGACGGACGCGTAGAGCGCCTCGATGTCGGTGTAGCGCAGCTCGGTCGCCATCGCGGTGAGCGAGTCCGCCGTCATGATGCGCTGGAGCGGCAGATTCTGCTTGCGCATCGCCTTGGCGATCGCGTCCTTGCCGGACTCGATCGCCTCCTCGCGGCGCTCCTTGGTGAACCACTGCCGAATCTTGTTGCGGGCCCGCGGGCTTCGCACGAACGTGAGCCAGTCCCGCGACGGGCCCGCGCCGTCGGCCTTGCTCGTGAGGACCTCGACGACGTCGCCGTTCTCCAGCTGGGACTCCAGCGGCACGAGCCGGCCGTTGACCCGCCCGCCGATGCAGTGGTGCCCCACCTCGGTGTGCACCGCGTAGGCGAAGTCGACCGGCGTCGAGCCCGCGGGCAGGCTGATGACGCCGCCCTTGGGGGTGAAGACGAAGACCTCCTTCGTGTTCATCTCGAAGCGCAGGGACTCCAGGAACTCCCCCGGATCGCTCGTCTCGCGCTGCCAGTCCAGGAGCTGACGCAGCCACGCCATGTCGGACGGGGAGTCGTCGGTGCGCGCGACCGTCCCGCTCGCCGAGGGGGCGACCGTGCCGCTGACCTCCTTGTACTTCCAGTGCGCCGCGACGCCGTACTCGGCCCGGCGGTGCATCGTCACGGTGCGGATCTGAATCTCGACCGGCTTGCCCTCGGGGCCGATGACCGTCGTGTGCAACGACTGGTACATGTTGAACTTCGGCATCGCGATGTAGTCCTTGAAGCGCCCCGGCATCGGGCGCCAGCGGGCGTGCATCGCGCCGAGCGCGGCGTAGCAGTCGCGCACCGTGTCGACGAGCACGCGCACCGCGACGAGGTCGTAGATGTCCTCGAAGTCGCGGCCCCGCACGATCATCTTCTGATACACGGAGTAGTAGTGCTTGGGCCGGCCGGTGACGACGGCCTGGATCCGCGCGGCCTTGAGGTCCTCGGCGACCTGGTTCTTGACCCCGGCGAGGTACTCCTCGCGGGCCGGCGCCCGATCCGAGACGAGCCGGACGATCTCCTCGTAGACCTTGGGGTAGAGCATCATGAACGAGAGGTCCTCGAGCTCCCACTTGATCGTGTTCATGCCGAGGCGGTGCGCGAGGGGCGCGTAGATCTCCAGCGTCTCCTTGGCCTTCTTCTCGGCGGACTCGCGGGAGACATAACGCCAGGTCCGGGCGTTGTGGAGGCGATCGGCGAGCTTGATGATGAGCACGCGGATGTCCTTGGCCATCGCGATGATCATCTTGCGGACCGTCTCGGACTGGGCCGCGTCGCCGTATTTCACCTTGTCGAGCTTGGTCACCCCGTCGACCAGCAGCGCGACCTCGTCACCGAAGTCGGCGCGCAGCTGGTCGAGGCTGTACTCGGTGTCCTCGACCGTGTCGTGCAGCAGGGCCGCGGCGAGCGTCGTCGGCGACATGCCGAGCTCGGCGAGGATCGAGGTCACGGCGAGCGGGTGCGTGATGTAGGGGTCGCCGCTCTTGCGCATCTGACCCGCGTGACAGCGCTCGGCCACGGCATAGGCGCGCAGGATCGGCGACAGATCCGCCTTCGGATGGGTCGCCTTGACGGTGCGCAGCAGCGGCTCGAGCGCCGGGATCACCTGGTGGCGGGGGCCGCCGAGCCGGGCGAGTCGGGCGCGCACGCGGGCGGCCGGCGGGATCGACGGAGTGGGAGGGGTGAGCACCCGACCGTTGGGGCCGGCGGGCAGATCGCCCTGGTTCGGCACCCCGGTCGCGGGCACATCTGCTCCGGCAGGCGTCACCCGCGCGTCTGCGGAGGCTGCCGGCTCGTTCATGACGTAATGATAGGCGCTCAGATCGTGAGCAAGGATTCGACGTCGTAGCCGGTCAGTCGATCACGCCCACGCAGGAAGCCGATCTCGCACACGACGTCGACGGCGACGACCTGCGCCTGACTGCGCTCGATGAGTTGGCAGGCGGCCGCGGCGGTGCCTCCCGTCGCGAGCACGTCGTCCATAACGAGCACGCGGGATCCGGCGTGGCACGCGTCCTGGTGGACCTCGATCGTCTCCGAGCCGTACTCCAGGTCGTAGGAGGCCGTGAACGTCGCGGCCGGCAGCTTGCCCTTCTTGCGGATCGGCACGAAGCCGACGCCGAGGGCGAGCGCGCACGCCGTGCCGATCATGAAGCCGCGAGCCTCGATGCCGGCGATGAGGTCGACGCGCCCGTCGTAGCGGGCCGCCGCGTCGTCGACGACCGCGCGCAGGGCGACGGGGTCGGCGAGCAGCGGCGTGAAGTCCTTGAAGACGACCCGCGGCTTAGGGAAGTCGTTGACATCCCGCAGGCGGGAGGCGACGAGCTCGGCGAGGTGGGCGCGATCCATGGATCCTTTTCTACCGTGCCCACCCCGCCGGTCGCTCAGGGGTATCGACTCGACGTCAGCGCGGCGAGCGCGGCTTCTTCTTCCCCGGCGTGCGGGCGCTCTCGCGCAGGGAGGGGTGGATCGGGCGACCCGTCGCGGTGTATCCCTCCGGGTCGTCGTACCCGTGGTCGTCACGCTCGCCGGACTGCACGGCCACTCCGGATCGAGCCGACCCGGCCGAGATGGTGGAGGTGGCGGCCGCACCGGCGCCGAAGACCTGGACCGGGGAGGCCGCGGCGCCGCTCGCCGTCGCGATCTGTCCGGTCGTCGCGCTCGTCTCACCACCGCGCGCGGCGAGCCGCTCCTGGTAGTGCAGCGCCCGCTTGCGCAGCTCCTTCATGCCCGGCTCGCGCTCGCGCAGCCACGCCAGCAGCGGCGTCGCGATGAAGATCGAGCTGTACGTACCGACGGCGATGCCGACGAAGAGCGCGAGCGAGAGGTCGAGCAGCGTGCCCGGGCCGATGACCGTGAAGCCCATGACGAGAATCGCGGCGACCGGCAGGAGCGCGACGACCGAGGTGTTGATCGAGCGGACGAGGGTCTGGTTGACGGCGAGATTCGCGGCCTGGGAGTACGTCCTGCGCCCGTTCGCCACGGCTTCGGTCGTGTTCTCACGCACCTTGTCGAAGACGACGACGGTGTCGTAGAGCGAGTAGCCGAGGATCGTGAGGAAGCCGATCATCGAGGCCGGAGTGACCTCGAAGCCGCTCAGGGCGTAGATGCCGACGGTGATGAAGATGTCGTGGAAGAGCGCGACGAGTGCCGCGAACGCCATCTTCCACGTGCGGAAGTAGACCGCGAGGAGCACCGAGACGAGGACGAGGAACCAGGCGAGGGCCTGGAGCGCCTTCTGACTCACCGACGCGCCCCAGCTCGGGCCGACGACGCTGGAGCTCACGTCACCCACGGGCACACCGAAGGTCTTGGCCAGGGCCGCCGAGACGTCCTGGGCGCGGCGGTCCTCGAAGCGCTGGGTCTCGACGCGGACGGTGTCGCCGCCGATGAGCGTGACGTTGGCGTCCGAGACGCCCCCGACCTCGGAGACGACCCCGCGGGCCTTGTCGACGTAGCCGCTCGTGTCGCTCACCCCCGCGACGCGGAAGTCCGAGCCGCCGGTGAACTCGATCCCGAGGTTGAGTCCGCGGATCGCGAGACCGGCGGTGACGATGACGAAGAGCACCGCCGAGATCGTGAGCCACCTGCGTAGCCGGCCGACGAAGTCGATCGAGCGCTTGCCGGTGTAGAGGTCGTTGCCGAAGGTGGCGAACCGATTCGCGCTCATGCCCGGCTCCCTTGCGTGCTCTCGTGCGTCGAGGTGGTCGAGCCGGCCGCCGCCTCGGCCCCGGCCTGCGCGCCGTGCTTACGGTCGGCGATCGTGATGCGGCCACGGCCCCGGTAGCGCGGCTGCGCGCCGAGGGTCTCGGGGTCGAAGCCGGACCACTTGTGCCCTCCGCCGAAGAACTTCGTGTGCGAGAGCCACGACAGGAGCGGGTGGGTGAAGAGGAAGGTGACGATGACGTCGAGGATCGTCGTCAGCATGAGCATGAACGCAAAGCCGCGCACGTTGCT
>RRZU011257140.1_pt1 | contig 12318 bp, 9 predicted proteins | sample 2165561 | NCBI WGS metagenome assembly RRZU01 (sample SAMN10456909, study PRJNA506462) | wastewater metagenome | isolation source: wastewater sludge | place: USA: Moscow, Idaho | reverse complement strand
TGGATTCAGCCACGATTTGCTCTTCGGTACAGAAAATATGCGCATCATCCTGCACAAAGCCGCGCACGCGCATCAGGCCGTGCAAAGCACCCGAAGGCTCGTTGCGGTGGCAGGAGCCGAATTCGGCCAGGCGCATCGGCAAGTCGCGGTAAGAGCGCAAGCCTTGGTTGAACACCTGCACATGGCCGGGGCAATTCATCGGCTTTACGGCATAATCGCGTTTTTCCGACTGGGTGGTAAACATATTTTCCTGGTAGTTTTCCCAGTGGCCGGATTTCTCCCACAAGCCTTTATCCATAATCAGCGGGGTTTTGATTTCCTGATAACCGGCAGCATCGAGCTCTTTGCGCATATGCTGCTCAATGGTTTGCCACAGCGCCCAGCCTTTCGGGTGCCAAAACACCATGCCCGGTGCTTCGTCTTGTAGATGGAAAAGGTTCAATTGCTTGCCAAGCTTGCGGTGATCGCGCTTTTCGGCCTCTTCCAGCCGATGCAGATACTCTTTTAATTCGTCTTTGGTTGCCCAAGCCGTGCCGTAAATGCGTTGCAGCATTTCATTGTTGCTGTCGCCGCGCCAATAAGCACCAGCTACTTTCATCAGCTTGAATACTTTCAGCTTGCCGGTAGAGGGCACGTGCGGGCCGCGGCACAAATCAGTGAAATTGCCTTCACGGTATAGAGATAAAACTTCTCCCTGCGGAATGCTTTCAATAATTTCGGCTTTATAGTCCTCACCTATGCCTTTAAAATAGGCAATCGCTTCGTCTCGCGGTAATTCGTAACGCTCCACAGGAATATCTTTTTTGACCAACTCGGCCATTTTGTTTTCAATAGCAACCAAGTCTTCCGGTGTAAATGGGCGCTTGTAAGCAAAATCGTAGAAAAAACCTTCTTCGATAACCGGCCCGATAGTGACTTGCGCTTCGGGAAACAACTCTTGCACGGCATAAGCCATCAAGTGTGCAGTCGAGTGGCGGATAACTTCAACGCCTTCGGCATCTTTCCCGGTGATAATCGACAAGGCGGCATCCTGATCAATAACGTAAGAAGTATCCACCAAACGCCCGCCCACCTTGCCGGCCAGTGCCGCTTTCGCCAAGCCCGTACCGATAGAAGCCGCCACATCATACACTGATACGGGTGCTTCAAACTGGCGGACGGAGCCGTCGGGCAGGGTGATGTTTAACATTCAAATACTCCAAAATCGAACCGGGCTTAAGGCTACCTGAAAATATTCAGCCAGCCAAACAAATAGCAATAAACAACAAAAACCGTACAGCTTTTGTTGTCATTGGATGTGGTAGGCATGATCGGATTCGAACCAACGACCCCCACCATGTCAAGGTGGTGCTCTAACCAACTGAGCTACATGCCTACATCAAATTATAAAGCCGCTTTTGCGACAAGCAGGTATTTTAGCCGATTTACCCTTTACTTGGCAAGAAAGGGGCTCTTGCAAACCTTTAACAGGCTACCTGAAAGCTTTATCGGCGCAAATCCGCTATAATCGCCTTAATTTTCCTATTTTGCATCCAAGCACACTCAAAATCTTATGTTGAAATTCACCCTGCACAAAAAAGACGGCTATGCCCGCCGCGGCACGCTCGAACTGAACCACGGCAAAATCGAAACCCCCGTCTTCATGCCGGTAGGCACTTATGGCTCAGTTAAAGCCATGACTCCCCAAAATCTACATGACATCAACGCACAAATCATTCTCGGCAACACCTATCACTTGTGGCTGCGCCCGGGGCTGGAAGTGATTGAGCAATTCGGCGGCCTGCACGATTTTATCGGCTGGAATAAACCCATTCTCACCGACTCGGGCGGCTTTCAGGTATTTTCTCTTTCCGATATGCGCAAGCTCACTGAAGAAGGCTGTACCTTCAAAAGCCCGATTAACGGCGACAAATTATTTCTTTCACCTGAAATTTCCATGCAGATTCAAACTGTGTTGAATTCCGACATCGCAATGCAGCTTGACGAATGCACACCCGGTGAAGCCAGCCATGAGCAGGCGCGAAAGTCGCTACAAATGAGCCTACGCTGGGCAGAGCGCTCGAAAGCCGAGTTCGAACGCTTGCGCAATCCCAACGCTTTATTCGGCATTGTGCAAGGTGCCATGTATGAAGACTTACGCGAAGAATCCTTGCAAGGTTTAGAGCAGCTAGACTTCCCCGGGCTCGCCATCGGCGGCCTGTCAGTAGGCGAGCCCAAGCCGGAAATGTACCGCATGTTGCGCGCCGTCGGCCCGATATTACCCGAACACAAGCCGCATTATTTAATGGGTGTGGGCACACCGGAAGATTTGGTGTATGGCGTGGCACACGGCGTGGACATGTTCGACTGCGTCATGCCCACCCGCAATGCCCGCAACGGCTGGCTGTTTACCCGCTTCGGCGATTTGAAAATCAAAAACGCCAAACACAAGCTCGACACCCGCCCCATCGACGAAACCTGCGCTTGTTACACCTGCCAAAATTTCAGTCGCGCCTATCTGCACCACCTGCACCGTGCCGGCGAGATTTTGGGTGCGCAACTCAACACCATCCACAATCTTCATTATTATCAAGCCTTAATGGCAGACATGCGCACTGCCATCGAAGAGGGTCGCTTCAGCGATTTTCAGGCAACCTTTCATGACAACAGGGCTCGCGGCACGGATTGAGTTCACCAACAACACCACTGCACTCAAGCACTCACTGAAAGGAAACAAAACATGCCTTTTAAAATCATTGGCTTAGACCATGTGGTATTGCGTGTTAAAAACCCGCAAGCCATGTTGCATTTTTATTGCCGCATACTGGGCTGCACACTCGAACGCGAACTGGACGATTTAGGCCTGATTCAATTGCGTGCCGGCGCATCGTTGATTGATCTGGTGCCAACAGACAAACCACTAGGACAAAAAGGCGGCGGCGAACCTTTGCCAAACCACGCCAATATGGATCATCTCTGCCTGCGCATCGAGCCGTTTGATGAACAAGCCCTACTACATCATTTGCGCGGGCACGGCATTGAAGTGGAAGCAGCAGCAGTGCGCTACGGCGCCGACGGCTTTGGCCCATCCATTTACGTACCAGACCCGGAAGGCAATATTGTTGAGCTAAAAGGGCCGCCATCCTCTCCGGCACAAGGTAACCACCCTGCATGAATTCAGACTCCAGAAGCTATTTAAACTAAACCGCTAGGTGTAATGTTCTGCCCCCTCATGCTCCAGTGCATATTAACAACCACTCAAGCCAAGCCAATGCAACCCGGCAAAACAAAGGCTACCTGAAAACCAGCATCTCTATATTTCTATAAGGGTGCTTGGTTTTCAGGTAGCCTTTTAATAATATTCGCCCGGCAATCAAGCCCGGGTGAGCAGATGCAAAGCTTCCCGGTATTTTTCCACCGTTTTTTCAATCACATCGGCCGGCACCTTCGGCGCAGGCGACTGCTTGTTCCAGCCGCTTTGTTCCAGCCAGTCGCGCACAAACTGTTTGTCAAACGAAGGTGGGTTGGTGCCGACTTGATATTGGTCGGCCGGCCAGAAGCGGCTGGAATCGGGCGTGAGCACTTCATCCATTAAGGTCAGCGTGCCGTTTTCATCCACACCGAATTCAAATTTGGTGTCGCAAATAATGATGCCGCGCGTTTGCGCATATGCAGCCGCTTCGGTATAAAGTCGGATGGCTTTCTCGCGCACTTCTGCCGCCAATTCTTTGCCGATGATTGTTTCACATGCTTCGTAGCTTATGTTTTCATCATGATCACCCACCGCCGCTTTGGTCGAAGGCGTAAAAATGACTTCCGGCAACTGCTGGGCTTCCTGTAAGCCTGCAGGTAGCCTGATGCCGCACACTGCGCCGGTTTGCTGATAATCTTTCCAACCGCTGCCCGCAATATAACCGCGCACAATGGCTTCCACTTTGACAGGCGTGAGCTTTTTCGCCACCACGGCACGCTGCTCCAGTTTTTCCGCCTCGGCGGCAGGCAAAACGTCATAAACCGTATCGCCGGTAAAATGATTGGGCATGACGTGCTTGAGTTTTGCAAACCAGAAATTGGAAATCTGTGTGAGAATTTCACCTTTGCTGGGAATCGGGTCTTCCAGAATCACATCAAACGCCGACAAACGGTCGGAGGCAACCATAAGCATGCGCTTGTTATCAATTTCATATAAATCGCGCACTTTACCGGAATAGATTTTTTTCAAGCTGAGGTCGGCCATGATTGCTCTTTCTTTGCGGGTTAAGCCAAAGCCTGAATTCTAACCCAAAACCACACCGCATGGGCAGCTAGGGCAACAAAAAAGCCGCCTGATTCAGGCGGCTTAATCTTCAATCAACAGCTTAACAGCACGGTGCCGTTTGTTGCTGTTGTTGTACCAGGTTGTTCAAATCAGTGCCGCAGAAAGAATTGCCGTAAGTGCAAAGTGCTTCGTTGATTTGAGTGTTGCTCCAAGTCACGCAATTGTCGTCTTGGAAAACAAATTCTTCAATTTGATGGTCTGAGCCTTTAAACCAGTTGGCTACGGTTACAGAATCTGAGCCGTCTTTGCCCAGTGTGATTTGCAAATCATCGCCGCAGCGATCGAAACACAGGTCAGAGAATTTCACGCCTGATTCAAATTGCAGGATATCGTTGTTGGTATGGCTGGGATCTGTATTGAAATCAATGATGGTGTCGTGATCAAAACCAAAGCCGAACACATAAGTATCACAGCCATTGCCGCCATTCAAGATGTCGTTGCCGGCACCACCGTTTAGGAAATCATTACCATCGCCGCCGATTAAGATGTCATCGCCGCCATGACCGTATAAGTTGTCATTCCCACTGCGGCCTTCCAATACGTTTGCACCATCGTTGCCGTGCAATACGTTATTCAAATCGTTACCGTAAAGATTAATGTCTTCGTTGGTTAACGCAGTAATGTTTTCAACATTATCCGGCGCCGTGTAATCAATGGTGCTCAACACGGTGTCGTCGCCTTCACCGGGATTCTCAATCACTTTATCGCCGGGATTATCGACATAATAAATATCGTCGCCCGCGCCGCCGATCATCACGTCTGCGCCTGATTCGCCGTCCAGCACGTCATTGCCTTTGCCACCGATAAGAGTGTCATTGCCTTTGCCGCCGGAAATATCGTCATCGCAATCAGTACCAACCAGCTTGTCGTTGCCTGAAGTACCGGTGATTTTCACGCCACCGCCCGGCAGGGGTTCGGTGACAACGGTTTCTTTAACAGACGGATTGTCTTTGCCCGGCTGACCGGGTTTGGTGCCCGGCTCGCACACCACCGGTTTACAGATGCTTTTGAAGAAAGAAGAGGTTTTGGACAGCGACAATTTAAACAATGATGTCAGCGCCACGCCAAAGCCTGAGGTAAAGCCACTTTTCACACCACAAACGCCGATGCTGCCAATGGGCTTGTAATTATAAACAGGCGCTTTCGGCGCGCAGTAAGCGCTGCCGGAAGAGCCAGAAGAGCCAAATGACGCATAAAACGGCACTTTTACGTTACCAACATAAGTTTTCGCAGGAATACAATAAGCCATGTTTCAACCTCCTAAAATAAAAAATGGTTTCTATAAAATCTGTTTCAACAGATTTTTATGACAAATAAAACTTCAACTACCCTTTTCGCAAGCACATTCTAACTTATTGAGTATTAATACTAAGTTTCATTTGAACAATGGCAATGTAAGCCGATAAGCGGTAGTTCCTTAATTTATGTTAATTTATTTGTATTTTTATGTAAATTTTAAGTAAATATCCTGTTTTATTTAAATACTCTTAAGCCATATTCTTAAATTTAAGTATTTTTAATAATATTCTGTAATTTCTGTATTAACATTATTAATATACTATTTATTAGAAAAATAATACATTTGAATATTTTTAATTTATAATTTATCTGTAATAAAAGAAATTTAATCCATTTTCAAATTACTTTAAATGCTTCAGCAACTAAAATAGCCATTGTGTATACCATTTAGGTCGCAAAAAAGCCGCCCCAAAGGCGGCTTTTCGATGAATCAGTGGTTTATAAAGTGATTTACTGCCTGCCAAGTGTGTGACTGGTCAGCTGACCCAAATTATCTAAACTCAAATAGCCGCCGCTCTCACCATACCAGTCTTGCAACACATAACGCTTTATTGTTTGCCCGTTTACTTGGTGCTCATGTATACCCGGGCGGTGCGTATGGCCGTGAATCAACACCGGCACCACAGTATGAGCGGCGGCGTATTGTTGCAGCAAAGCCTGAATGCCCGCTTCGGTCGCATCCGACATTTCGCTTTTGCCCTCTGCTGTTTTTTTCACTTCACTCATCTGCCGAATTTGGCCAGCCAACATTTTGCGTTCAGCCAGAGGCTTCATTAATACCGCCGCCTGCCACATGGGGTTGCGCGACTGTAATCTGAATTGTTGGTAAGGAAGATCATCCGTGCACAATTCATCGCCGTGCACCAGCAAATAAGGGCTGCCGTATAATTCCGCCACATATTGCTCCGGCAGCAGGGTAATGCCGCTGGCCTCGGCAAATTTGCTACCGAGCAAAAAATCACGGTTGCCGTGCAGCAGATAAACCGGGGTGTGTGCACTAAAGACTTTTAAGGCGGCGATAATGCTGTCAACAAACACGTTGCTGTCGTCATCGCCTACCCATACATCGAAAAAATCGCCCAAAATAAACAGAGAATCAATCTTGCCCTGCCATTCACCCAAGCACTGGAAAAACAGCTCGTTTAAAGCCGGTGTGTGTTCGGAAAGGTGCAAATCGGAAATAAAAATGGTTTGTGACGTCATGGCTTATTCTTTATGGAAAAGGGTTGCATAAAAATCTGTTTGAAAACCGGCGTGATAATGCTGCTGATAGGCCAAAACCGGGCGTTTGATCAGGCTGGGCTGCGCCACCATTAAAGCCACCGCACCCTGTTGCGTTTCTGCGGATTGCTTCTGCTCGTCGCTTAATGCACGCCACGTAGTGCCGCGCTTGTTCAGCAACACATCCAGCGGAATATCCCGCAGCCAGCACTCAATCAACGCCACGGTGGGCGGCTCTTTTTTAAAATCGGAAAACGTATAATCTATTTGCGCTCCGGCCAGCCATAAACGGGCTTTTTTCACCGTGTCGCAATTCGGAATGCCATATAGTGTAGTCATTATCAGGCTTTGTTGTGTTTCAGGTAGCCTCATTGTAAAGGCTACCTGAAAGTTTGTCATGGCATACACCATAAAGTGCTTGTAAACCCACCTGAAAAACAGCTATCCTAAACTTGTTGCCGCCTAAACAGAAACTTCACGGAGTAAACATGAAAACAACCGCCCTCATTGCCCTATTGGGTGCCAGCGCTTTACTTGCAGCCTGTTCCGGCGAGTCTTCCGCTGGTAAAAATGAGTTTAAAAAAGCCGTCAACGAGGCCGTGCAAAAGCGTGGCGTTTGTCTGCCGGTAAACCTGACGCTTGAAATTCCACAAAGCACCACGGCCAGAAGCAACGTGTTGCTGGGCGAGCCGGTTATCCGCATCGCCGAGAGAAACGCCGATGGCGAGCGCATCAATAAACGCGCCTTCGAGCAAATAGAAGTGCTGGAAGACAATAAATTCTACAAAAAAACCAGCACCGAAAAAACACCGTTGGCCGACGGCAAAAACACGGTGAATACCCGCATCTATACTTTAACCGACAAAGGCCGCGAGCAAACTCAAAGCAGCCCGCAAGGTTCACTCTTGTGCATCGGCAAGCTGGAAGTTAAAGAAATCAACTGGTATACCGAGCCGACACCTTCCAACGGTGTAACCATTTCCAAAGTATCCTACCAGGCAGAATTCAAGCCCGAACGCTGGACGAAAAAACTCTTAGGTGACGACAGCGATTATTGGAAAAGCTTGGCCGACACGCGTACACAAACCGCCACTCTGGTAAAAACCAACGACGGCTGGCGCGATATCCATGAATTGTATTAAATACCTCCCCGCCTTGTGCGGGGATATTTTTCAGGTAGCCTTTAGTAAGACAACCCGCCATTTATATGCAACAGTCCATTCTGCTCCTTAGCGCCTATATTACAGCCGCTACGGACAAATTCTATAAAAAATGCTATCCTTAGACGTTTATATATTCTCCGACGCCGTATTCCGCACCGGCGCGCAAAGCAATGAAAAAGTTCTTACTGATCTCCGTGCCCGTTGTGGCCGCCCTCCTCCTCGGTACACCTTATTATTTCGGCATGAAAGCCGAAGCAAGCCTCACCGAGCAAAAAGACCTGTTGGCGCAAACCAGCCTGCTTAGTGTTGAGTCGCACCAATACCAGCGCGGCTGGTTCAGCTCAACCCAAACCACCGTCATCCGCCTTAAACCTGCCTTGTTGCACAACGTTCGCCCTTATCTGCCAGACAATTTAAGCAAAGTGCTCAACGAACCAGTGACGGTAATCAACCATATCCAGCACGGCCCGTTTGCAGGCGGTTTGAGCTTCGCGCAGGCACATGTAGACACCGAATTCCAATATACGCCCGAAGTGGCCACTATTTTGGCACGCTTTTTCGGCACGCAAGCACCCATCAGCTTGAGCAACACCGTCGCCTTCAGCGGCAGCGGCGAATACAAGCTGAACATTCCCGCATTTGATTACGAAGAACTTTCCGGCATCAAGCTCAACTGGAAAGGCCTCGACGGTAACATCCACTACGCACGCCACTTCGACAACTACCAAGCGCAATACCACGCTCCGGCGCTACATGTCGTGCTGGCCGACAAAGGCAATGTCAGCCTTGATAATCTGGATATCGCCACCCACACCACCCCCGGAAACCACGGCATCGCCCTAGGCGACAGCAGCGTGAAAGTGGGCAAGTTCGGCATCCACTGGAAAGACGGTATTGATTACAACGTGAGGCTCAACGAGCTGGTGAACTTGGTAACCGACCTGCAAATCGGCGCATTCATCAACCCCAACGGCACCATCGCCCCGTCGCAAATCACCGTCGACAAATTGCAATTCAATACCAACACCAGCGAATCCGGCCAATTTATCAACAGCCTGGGACAGTTTCAATTTCAGAATCTGGCCTACGGCACCGAGCAATACGGCCCGCTAAACATTGACGTGGCCGCCGAACACCTCGATGCCAAAGGTTTAGCCGTTATCAAGTCAAAAATGGCAGAAATCGCCGGCACAGAAATGAGCGACGAAGAAATCCAAACGGCCCTGCTGAATACCGTAAAAACGGATGCCGCCAGCCTGTTTACTGAAAACCCGGTGATTAAAGTCAACGCTTTCGACCTGAAAATGCCGGATGGCCAAATTAAGGTAAACGGCACACTCAGCTTCAACGGCCTGCAAGCCGCCGATTTAAACGATTTCAGCAATATGGTTAAAAAAACACAGGCTGATTTCAACATTCAAGTGCCGCAGAAAACGCTGGAACAACTGGCCATCAACCAGGCACGCAGTATTTTCAGCGTCAACCCCGAAGACGAAGCCGCCGGCCTGGCCCATATCGACGACATCAACGAAACCCTGCGTCTGATGGTAGACAGCACCATCAATTCCATGGCCGGACAAGGCTACCTGAAAAAGGAAAACGGCAATGTTCAAAGCCACATCAATCTGCAAAACAATCAATTGCAGCTCAACGGCAAAGTGTTTGAAAGCGAACCGGAACCCGAATTCACCGATGCCGATATGGTGTCGGAAGAAGCTGCTTCGGCTCCGGCACCCGCTTCTGCGCCGTAAAACACTATTTCCCCTGCGAGAAAGGCTACCTGAATTATTTTCAGGTAGCCTTTTTTAATGAGTACAAATAAATACGTTTATTTATACTGTATTTATATAACCGGTATTTACTATTCATATAAATAAACCACCCACGCAAACAGGCTACCTGAAAGCTTTTCAGGTAGCCTAACGCCTATCCTCCACCTCGAAAACCAGTTTACAATAAGGTTCCGATTTCACACAAAGCAAGCTTATGAAACAGGCTTTTGTTCTCAGCGACTGCGAATTGCCCGAATGCAACGCCAAAGTATACGCCCTGCTTGTGGCCAACCCCACCAAAGGCCACCACTATATTGCGCAAACCGAGCAGCGCCAATATGCTTTCAACCCTCACGTCAACACACAAAACCAAAATGTGTACGCTTGGCCTCTGTCGCGCTTTGCCCATCCTCCCAAAGGCGAGGTGCTCAGTGTCAATATCGAAAACAATCTGGAAGGCCAAAACCTCTATACGCTCACCTTTGCCGAAAATAACGACGGTAAACAATACAATTTGGAAAGCTGGTTCAACCGCCATGAAAGCGGCTACGAAGAAGCCTGCATGTCGCTGCGCGCCTCTGCGGCAGGCAAACGGCAGGCCGATAAAGCCTTATACCGCGTATTAAAACTGAAGCTCCTGAGCCTGCTGCGCAATCCGCTCAATAAAAACGAAGAGCTGGTACAGCGCCTAACGCATTCGCTCGACAGACATCTGCCACTGTCCAGCCCGGCATTTTCCACACTCATCGCCGCCAGGCCGCAGGCACAGCTGCATGCCACCATGCGCGAATTTGGCTTCAGCTTGCAGGAATACACCCAATGGCTGTCAAACCTATATGCCCTGCTCAGCGAAGGGGTACACCAACCCTCGCTTTTTGAGCGCCTCTTCTACGCCATTTTTGCCGAAGAACAAGCTGTTAGAATTGAGTTATACCGTTATAGCGACCCCGACCGCTACTGCTTTTTCCCCGACAGCGGTTATTGCCTGCAAGCTTCAAAGCAAGAACTGAGCATAGGCTTCGGCCTGGCTTTCGACATGTTTGTCATCATCCACATCAGCCAGCATCATTGGGCTAATCTTTCCGCCTACCTGTTTGACACCCTGCCTGTACCCAAAAATGATTTTTATATCCACGACAATCAGCACATCCAGCGCATTACCTTCAACCGCCTGTGTATTCGTCAGGCACATGCGGCAGTTTATGGCAACAACCAGCAAAGCGACATGTTTTTATAAAACCAATATTTCTACCCTGCCGTTTATAAACCAATAAAGGCTACCTGAAACTTTCAGGTAGCCTTTATTGTGCTTTTAGCAAAATGACAAACGGTAGTGCCAAAACGCCGGTGTTGCTCTGGCACACCCTAGTTCGTTAGTGCCTGAATTGCTCCAGCAGCGCGGGAATACCCGGAAACATGCCCACCGCGGCCATGACTGCACACAAGACCACAAAAGCAACCACCGGAATCACCCAACGTCCCATTCTACCCAGCTCGGCACTGCGCTCTTTACAGCCGATCAAACCCAGATTATCCAACATCACCGTTAACGACCAGCCGAATACCGGGTTCACCAGCGCGGAAGAAAACACCACAATGGCTGCCGATTGCGTGGTTTTGCCCGAACGGGTCATTTCCATACCCGCTTCCAGCAACGGCACATATACACCCACAATCAACGCCACGCTCAATACCGGTTGCCAAATAGCCAAGTCCATCGGATAACCCCACACACCGGCAATCACACAAAACAATGCCGTCAACACCGCACCCGCTGGAATCGGCCGTTTGGCAATCGCCGCCGGTACAATGTAAGTGCCCCATGAAGAAGTGAAATTAGAACCACCCAGTATCGAGCCGGCTACCTGGCGTACCGAACAGCCCACCATAGTATCGTCGATGCTCATTTGTACTTTTTCGGTTTTTTGCGGATAACTTAACTTTTGGAACACCTGATGCCCCAGAAAGTCAGGCGACCACATCGCCACCGCCAGCACGGCAAACGGGAATACAGCCACAAACTCTGCCACGCCCGGCCAGCCCAACATCCAGCCACTGTCTTCGCCCCACCAATAGCTCGGGCTCATCGGCGGCAACCCCGGGCCGGTCGTAAATTCAAACGGCGCACCGAGAATATAAGCCGTTATACCCGCCATCACACAACCCAGCGGCACCGCCAGCCAACGCTTGCCCCAGTGTTCCAACAAGGCATACATCAAAATTGTGCCAAGAATCACCACAAAGGCAATATAAGCCATATCGAAGCTGCCGGCCCAGGCAAACAAATTTTTAACCTGCCCGGTTACGCCGATAAAGCCCAGATAGAGCAGCAAGCCGCCGCACACGCCGTTACTGGTCAGCTTGGCCAGCATACTGCCGCCTTTCAAAATTCCAAGCAGAAATCCGAAAATACCGATCATCAAACCCAGCGCCAGCGGATGACCGCCTGAAGCCACAACAATCGGAATCAGAGGAATCAGCGGCCCATGTGTGCCGGGCAGATTGGCCGTGGGCAGGAAAGAACCGGATAACAGTAAAATAAACAGTGCCACAATCAACAATTCAT
>RRZU010651302.1_pt1 | contig 12318 bp, 10 predicted proteins | sample 2165561 | NCBI WGS metagenome assembly RRZU01 (sample SAMN10456909, study PRJNA506462) | wastewater metagenome | isolation source: wastewater sludge | place: USA: Moscow, Idaho | reverse complement strand
TACACTTCATCATCCTAGGCTAAGTAGTTATAATATTGGGGCTTTATAAAAATATCTAATTTTCTAATTAAGTATATAAAAATAGCAGAAACCAAAATGGTTTCTGCTATTTTTATATTATAATTCTTTTGCTTTTTCAAAGTCTGCTTTAGAATCAGAGATTCTTCCCATTTTTTGCTTTAGTTCTCCTCTACCTAGATAAGCTTCTTTACTATAAGGGTTTATGCTTATAGCTTTATCATAGTCTCTAATAGATTCAAAATAAGAACTTACTTCCATTTTCATTTTACCTCTAAATATATAAGCATCTATATATAGTGGATTTAGCTCAATGGCTTTCTTTAAATCCAAAAAGGCATCATGTACTATATGCTCCTTATTAAGTTTATGCTTTAGTTGAGCTCTTTTATAATAGTACTCAGCATTATCTTTTTCTATTTTAATTGCTTTATTAAAATCATCTAAAGATTCATTTAAATCTCCTTTTGCTTCTTTAATTTCAGCTCTGATTATATAAGCCTTAGCATTTGTGTTATTAAGTTTAATAGCAAAATTAATATCTTCTATAGCCTTATCATGTGCACCACAAAGACTCTTTGCTTTAGCAATGTTTATATAAGCTTCTTCGTTACTTTGATCTTCATTAAGGACTTTATTAAAATCTTCCATTGCTTCATCATATCTATCTAATTTAATTTTAATTTGTCCTCTTAAATAGTATAATTCTTCACTAGACGGATTATATCTTACAGCTTTGTCAACATCTCTTAAAGCTTCCTCGTATTTTTCAATTTCGTTATAAAGTCTTGCTCTTATTTCAAATATTTCAGTTGCTTCTGGATTAAGTTCTAAAACTTTTTTATAATCGTTTATGGCTTCTTGAATTTTACCTGTATTTTTATAAGCTTCTGCTCTTCTAAAATAACCAACTATATAGTTGGAGTCTATTTCTACAAGTTTTGAATAGTCTTCAATTATTCCTTTATTATCTCCAATTTTAAATCTAGCATTAGCTCTATTTGCATAGGCTGCTTTATTATTTGGATCTAACTCCAGAACTTTTGAATAATCATTAATTGCATTTGAAAATTCATCTAACTTGAAATAAGCATTTCCTCTATTGCTATATGCACTTTTATTTTGAGGTTCTCTTTCTATTATTTGTGAATACTCATCTAAAGCCATATTAAGTTGACCTGTTTTATAAAATAAACTTCCTCTAAAATTCATTATTCTTGTATTTTCAGGATCAAATTCTAAAGCTTTACTAAAGTCTTCTATTGCACCTTCCAAGTCATTTGTATTAGCTTTAGCTATTCCTCTCTCAGCGTAACTATGGGGGTCTTTATCATTAATATCTAGGGCCTTGCTGTAGCAATCCATCGCTCCAAAGAAATCTTTCATTTGAAGTTTTGCATCTCCACACATTACATAAACTTCAAAAAAGTCTGGCAATAGTTCAAGCACTCTTTCGAAATCAATAATTGCCCCTTTATAGTCATTAAGTCTTAATTTAGTCATTCCTCTACCATAATATGCTCCATAACTTTTATCATCAATATCTAGAGCTGTTGTATACTCTTCTATAGCACCATAATAATCTCCTGCTAGAGCCTTTTCGTCTCCCTTATCTATAAACTTTTTTATTCTTTCTTGCTTTTCATCAGCATCATCAATGTCAATAAGTGCTACAGTGGGACTAATTTCTCTTGCTTTTGCCAAATCGGCTTGGCAACCTTTTTCATCTCCAAGTTCCTTTTTTGCATTGGCTCTATAAGTGTATGCCTCTGCATTATTAGGCTCTAGTTGTATTGCAAAAGAATAATCAGAAATTGCTCTATAGTAATCTCCCAAATAATGCTTTGCATTACCTCTTTTTATATAAGTTTCTGCATCTTCTGGATTAAGTTCAATTGCTACACTAAAATCAGCAATGGCTCCATAATAGTCTTCTATAGAAGACTTTGCAATCCCTCTCCCCAAATATGCTTCTACATCTTTAGGATTACTAACTATCATTTGAGTATAGCTCTCTATAACTTCCTTAAATTCGTTCTGTATATCGTTCATAGATTTCCCCTTTCTATTTAACATAAGTAAAAACTCTCCTATTTGTATAAGTATACCCTAAAAATACTTTCTTGCCTAGATTAAAAACAAAATTTATTGGTATTTTTTATAATATTTTCAATTATTTCCAATCAAAAAGTTCAATTTTTTTACAAAATTTTTACTTTACCAAATAAAACTATTCAATTAGTAGTTTACTTTTATTATATGAACTTACTTATTTATCCCATCATTAAATATTTTTTGGAAGATACGAGGAAAGCGTGCCATAATGAAAAAAAATTAATATCTTCCATAACTTTAGTTATTAAATATTTTGTATAATAAAAAAATCGACATAAAATCGGTTAATTTACACTATTTTTCAATTTTTACAAAGGCTAAAACATTAGATACTGAGATTTCCCCATATTCTTTTAAATATTCTTCTTCTACTTTTTTAAGGATATTTTTTGTTAAAATCCTTTTATTCTCTAAAGAACTCTGAGCACCTATAGCTTTTATTGCTTTCAGAAAATCAATCAGGCTTTCATAATACTCAGTATAAACTTCAGACTTTAATATTTCTCCATAGTTTAATAAATCTTTTGTCTCTATAAAGTTTTGTGAATATTTATATTCAGGGGAAACTTTTAGAAAACTATTACTAAGTTCCTCATAGGTTCCTTTACAAAAAGTTGAGAAAATTATTTTTCCCTTTGGTTTTAATATTTCTCTAAATTTACCTATGCTTTTATCTAAATTCTCAAACCATTGGAAAGTAGCATTAGAAATTATCAAATCATAATTATCTGAAAATTCATAAGTTTCTGCATCAGCTAATATATAGTTCAAATTAAATCCAAATTCTTTTTTACATTTATCTAGCATTTTATTTGAAATATCCATTAGGGTAATTTGAGAATCTGGATATTTTTTCAAAAGTTCCCTAGTCAATATCCCTGTTCCTGAACCTATTTCCAAAATATTAATATTTTCTTCTAAAGGTCCAAAACTTATGAGTTCGTTAGCCATATATTTTTGAACTTTTGCAAATTCTTCGTAAGTTTCGCTACCTCTAGAAAAATTTTTTTGTACTAAATCTTTTTTAATCATTTAGTAAACTCCTGACTATATCTTTTAATTCTTCATTTTTATAAATAAAATTATGCCCTCTACTAAAAGCTTTAGAATACCCACAAGATAAAAACTCTTCATTAATAGGAATAATTCTATCTTCTTTATCATAAAAAATATATGTTTCTTTAACATTTGTAAAATCTAAATCTTCAATTTCTTCATTTTTTAAAAATTCTAAATCATTTATTAAATCCAAAACTTCCAATTTTTTAATTTCGTTTTCATAATTATTCCAAAATTCTCTGAAATTCTTCAAATCTTTAAAGTTCATTTTATAAAAATTTTTTAAGGTTATTTCTTTATTTATATTTAAACCTTCTATCATTTTATCTATTACTTCTGCCTCTATATTTTCAGTAAATTTCTTTGTAGGAGCAAAAAGTATAAGTTTATTTACTTTATTATTCTTAATAAATTTCAAAGCTTTCAAAGTACCCATAGACCAAGCTATAATATTTACTTCTTCATCAATAGAAATTTCTTTAGCATTATTTACATAAAAAAAATCCTCTTTTAATTCCTTCTGATAAAAGGATTCAAAAGAGGCCCAACCAGGGAAAATTAACGTTTTCATTATACTTCTACAATAAAAGCTGCAAATTTTAAAGCTTTATCTCCTATATTTTTAAGAGCATGTCCTTGACCTTTTTTTGTATATATTAAGTCCCCAGGTCCTACTTTTTCTTCTAATCCATTATCATTAACTATTCCTATGCCATCTAAAATAAGATAAATCTCTTCATCTACAAGATGTTTATGGAAGCCTACTTCACTATTTGGCATTAGTTCATTTATATAAAAACCCTTTAAAGAGTTAGAAAGTTCAGGTCCATCTAGATATCTGTACCCTTCAATTATTCCTTTTCCTTCTCTTGGGTTTTCTGTAACAATTTTAGTTGTGTATTCTTTTTTTACTACCATTTTTCCTCCCAAATTTATAACTACTATTAAGGGTATATTGAATTAGAAACTCCTTTTAAAACCTTGGGCGTCTGCCCAAACCCGACCAGCAACGGTTGCTGGACACCTATAAATTAATAATTCAATTTAAATTTATACGGATTAAACGTCACGATTCTAGATATTCTTATGACGAAGGAATTAGAATATTTTGATGCATTAGCAAGTGGTTTGGACGCGTAGTCCAAGATTTGAATGTAAGTTTCTAAAGTTATTTGTTAAAAAACGTACATTTCATTTTTAAAAATAGTATTTGACACTTTTAGAATCAAAGTATTTATATTTTTCAGCAAACCATATCTAGTAATTTATATAAAGCCTATTCTCTTTTATATAGTCTTCTACTTCATTTGACACCATATACTTAATACTTTTTCCTTGTCTTAATCTCTCCCTAATAAAAGTTGCTGATAAGGATATTTTTGGACTATCCATCACTAATATGTTAGGATTCTTAGAAATATAAGAATAATTTTCTCTTCTAAAAACTAAAAATTTACACATTTTTATAAGCTCTTCATAATTTTTCCATAGATGTAGATAATCTGCCGAATCCTCACCTATTATTTGAATTAATTCATCCTCTTTATAAAGTTCTCTTAATTTTAAAAAAGTATCATAGGTATAATTTTCTTTATCATTTATAAGTTCTATATCTGATACTTCAAAATTTGGATTATTTTTTATAGCTAAATTAATCATATTAAATCTATGATTATTACTAGCAAGCTTATTTTCCCTATGAGATGGTATTCCCACTGGGATAAAGATAACTTTATCAAGGTTAAAAAACTCTCTAGCATACTCTGCTATAATAAGATGACCTGTATGAATAGGGTCAAAACTGCCTCCAAAAATACCAATTCGCATATTATTCTCCAATAGATAAAAGCTCATCTATTAGGTCATCTGTATCCTTAGCTAGAAGCACATTATCTCTTATATCTTTTTGTCTAAACCATTTAGAAATATTTGACAATAATTTAAGGTATTCGCTATTTTTTGATTTTGGAGCTCCTACCATTATTATTAATTTAGGACTTTCACTATCGGGTGTAAGGTAATCTTCTACTGGGTTAGACACTAATGCCACCACAAAGATTATATCTTTTACTTCTTCACATCTAGCGTGAGGAACGGCTACCCCTCTGCCAATCCCTGTAGTTCCCAATTCTTCCCTTGCAAAGATTTTATCAGCAAAAGCTTCTTTACTTTCCATAAAATCAGTATTTTCCCAAGCAAGATCAATCAGATAATCAAGAATTTCTTTTTTACTCATTTTTTCATCTAATTTAACTATAAGTTTTTTATCCAAATATTTTAACATTTCTCCTCCTACCCTTAAGAAAGTTTATATGCACTATAAACTATAAGCACCACAGATATTACGATAGCTAGTATAAAAAATAATTTAAGACCTATTAAGACTTCTTTTTTTATCTTCTCTTTTCCTAGCTTTTTCCCCGTCAAATCTGTTAAAGAAAAGCCTAACTTTGCTATTGCTCTATTTATATCTCTTAATTCCTCTTCATCATTTATTGATTTTTTTATAAGTTCATAATATTCCATAGCTTCATCATAATCTCTTCTCACTTGAGCATCATCTGCCATTTTATACAATAAATTTTTATGATTAGCTCCACATTCCTTACAAATTGCCTCTTCTAAAGCTACTCCACATTTTGTACAGTTCATTTTGCGCTCTCCTTCAACATATTCATAAGTTTTATTTCTTCTTCCTTAAAGTACATATCTTTTATATAAGAACTTAACTTTCTCAAATATTTCTCTTCATAATCTTCATAGCCATAAGCTATCAAATTTAAATAAGATAATGCTCTTAAATCTAAATTTTCTTTATCAATTTTTATAATTTCTTTATTATCCATAGGACAAATATGGCTAGGATAAGTTACTATGTAAGGAAGATACGAATACAAAAATACATCTACATTTTCTTTATTAACTTTTTCCAAGGCCTTTATAAAAGCTAAAGTTATTATAGCTTTTTCACTTTTTATCTCATCTAAAAGTACAAAATGCGAAAGTTTTTTTATAAATAACTCTTTATCCTTTAAAATAAATTCCTTAGCATATCTATAAGCTATGCTTAAATCTCTATTATAGAAAACTTTATAAAGATTTTTTTCCAAATGAGAAACATCATATTGAGAAAGTCTATCAATTTTATGAATTTTTCTCTTTTCAGTAATATAAAGCCCTTTAGTAAAATAATTCTCTAACTCTTCTTTTCCAAAAAAAGTTAAACTAACTAAAGGCATGTTTAATTTTTTTGTACTTATATTTCCCATAGAATCAATTTTATGATAATTTCTATATGAATTATATTCTAAAGTATCTTTAAGTACCTCCTCTAGGGATTTTTCACTATATTCATTTATAAATTTATCTAAGTTTTTTTCCCTTAGAAGTTCCAGCATATATTATCCTCCAAAAGGGTAAACTCTATAGCTAACACATAAAGTTTATCCATTTCTAATTTATCTTTAAATTTTACATAATCCTTTTCTGTACTAATTATTAATTGTGCCCCAAATTCTTTTGCTTTATTTTTTATTTCATCATAGTCTTTTTGTTTATACAAATGATGGTCTTTAAAATTTAACACTTCAATTTCTTTAGGTTCATATTTTTTTATAGTATCTGTAAATTGATTGGGATTAGCAAGGGCTGAAAAAAGCAATACTTTTTTCCCTTTTATATTTGTAAGCTTTAATTCTTTATTTTTTGAATTATAAAGTCTTGTAGGCCCGTGACTTGCTATTGAAATTGGTTTATCATAAGACTTTAATCTATCTTTTATTTTTTCTAGTTCTTCACTTGTTACTAAATCTGCTTTGGTTATTATAAATTCCTTAGCTCTTTCTAAACCTTTTAGTTCTTCTCTCAGTCTTCCTTTTGGAAGGATATTTTCTCCTCCAAATGGATTTGTAGCATCTATAAGAACTATATCTTTGTCTCTCCATAATTTTCTATGCTGATAACCATCATCTAACACTACTAAATCACAGCCGTAAACCTTATGAGCTAACAAAGCTCCTTCAAATCTGCTTTTACTAACTATTACAGGTGTTTCTAAATTTGTACTATGAAGCATAGCCTCATCACCACAAGTTTTTACAGTTCCCATTATTCTTTCATAGTCTCTTGCTACAAAGGGGTCTCTCTTTCTTCTACCCTTATAACCTCTAGAAACTATAGCTACTTTGTAACCTTGTTCTAAGTATTTTTTTGCAAAATACTGTACTGCAGGAGTTTTTCCTGTTCCTCCAACTGTTATATTTCCAATGCATACTACTTTTACTCCATTAACTTTATGTACTTTTAGAAAAAATATATCATAAAGATAATTTCTAAATCTTGTAATCATTTTATATATAACGCTTAAAATCCCCATTTATACTCCTTTAGTCTATCATATTTTTATTTCTTAAGCAAGAAAAGTGAGTTTCCTATTAAACATATAGATTTTTCTTAAATCTATTAATGACTGCTGCTACTTCATATTTTCTAGCAAAAACCAATGAACCATTTTTACAGCCCAAAACTTCTTCTATTCCTTCTTTTTCTATTCTCTCTTCATAAATATCCAAAACTTCTTTAAGTGTTTTTCCATGAAGTTCATTTCTTGTAAATATTTTTTTTATAAGCTCACCTATATAGTTAAGTTGCCCATTATCAATTAGAGCATTATTCTCTTTTAGCTTGATTTCTTCTTTTCCAAAAGAAATATTGCATTTTCCTTCTGTTTTTATTTTTACTTTTTTATTAATAAACTCATCTAAGTTAGAACTAACATTTAGCTTTCTTCTACATATTTTCAAATTCACTAAATGCTCTTCAAAATCTGTTTTCTCAAAATTTTCAGTAATATCTTCTACTTCAAAATCTCTAACAAGCAGAATTTGATTGGCATAAGGTATAAAAGCTCCTAAAGAACCTGTTACTATTATTGAAGAAATATTCAATGTTTCATATAAATCCTTCATTTTTTCTATAAAAGGCGTAAAACATTCTTCTCCTTTTAAATAATTTTTTAAAAATTCATCTCTGTATAAAAAATTAGTAACTGAATTATCTTCATCAATAAGCAAAAGTGGTGTTCCAACTTCAATTGCTTCAAGTAAATTAGCTGTTTGACATAAAAGGCTTGAACTAGTTGATTCTTTATTTACTTTTTCTTCACCCTTAATAAAACTACTCATATCTAAACCGTTTATACTTCTACCTTTTTCAGCCATAATATTTACAGCTTCTTTATCAGTCAAAAGAAATTCTCTTCCACAGCCTTCAATTTTATTATATACTCCAGACATTATACCCTTCAAAAGAGTACTTTTTCCTTGAAAATCAAAACCAGTAATAAGAGTTATCCCTTCTTTTAGAGCCATTCCTCTTATTAGCTTCCCATCATCTAATTTATATTCTTTCAAAAGTGATTTTGGAGAAACAAAGGGAATTTTTTTCCCTGCTTTTTCAAAAACTGTTCCTTCTCCAACAAAAACTTTTATTTTATCCTTTTTAAGTTGTTCTCTTAAATTTTCAATATTCTCATAAAAATTTACATGACTTCTTGCCTTATTAAGAGGCAAGTTTTTTAAATAATCATAAATAATTTTTCCATGACTAGAAATTTTTTCAAAAGCCTCGTCTCCTAGTACATTTCTACCTCTAGCTGGAAGATTAAAATAATACTTAATAAAAAGCCTTTCTCCCTTAAAACTTACTACACTTCTTTTCAATATTTCTACTTGAGGTTCTAAAATAAATATTTCTTCCAGTATCTTATCATTTTTAAAATTCTCATGTAGATATCTCAAAATAAAGTCTTCAAAGGCAAGTTTTTTATCTTTATTGGTAATTAAATCATTAGAATCAAAAACCTTTTTAGTAAGTATACTCCATTCAAACATTGTGGGACTTGCAAAAGGATCTCCCTGTACATTCATTATTTCCAAAGAATAATCTTTAGTTTCATATTCTCCTGCGATATCTTTGTAAGCTTTATACCCTTTCCCATCAATTTTTGTTAACAAATTCTTTAATCTTTCCATGTTACCCCCTACAATCCTACATTATTTGCATTTCAGCAAATATCTCCCACTATTACCAATTTTGTAACTACTCAGGCCACACCAAGCGTCCACGCCGTCGGCGTAGACGCTTGGAGATAAATTATGGGGCGTTGCCCCTAACCTCATAAAAACAAAGGAGTTAAATTTATTTATCTCTTTATTCCTAAGCAGTTACACCAAATTTCAATATTACAAAACTACCGACAATATCTTTGACTCTCCAATTTCCTTGTTCATAGTAACACCATATAGCTGATCTGATTCTTTCATTGTATGCTTATTATGCGTTATTAATATAAATTGTGACTTATCAGTAAACTCCTTTAATTTCCCAAGAAGTCTCTTAGTATTGCTTTCATCAAGGGCTGCTTCTATCTCGTCAAAGAAAGTAAATGGACTAGGTTTATACATAAATATTGCCATAATAAGGGCAACTGCAACCATTGATTTTTCTCCTCCTGATAAAAGGCTTAGACTTTGATATTTTTTATTCTTGAATTTAACCATAAGTTCTACTCCTGATTCTAATAAATCATTTTCATCAAGGAGACTTAAGTTACCTATAGAATTATTTAAGATTTCTTTACACATATAATTAAAATTATTATTTATTTCATTATAAGCCTCTTTAAAAGATGCCTTAACTGTATCTTCTATTTCTTTAATTAAAGTTTCAAGAGATTTTTTACTCTCTACCAAATCTTGTTTTTGATTATAAAGAAATTCATATTTTTCTTTAGCACTCTCATATTCTTCTACTGCCAAAAGATTTACATAACCTAAACCTTGAATTTTTTGCTCTAAATCAGTTAATTCTTTCCTAGCTTTAGTTATGTCTTCTTCTAGCTCTACCAATTCTACTTCTTGTAATTGTTTTAATTTTTCTTCCAAATCTTTTATTAAATATTCAAGTTTATTCATTTTTTCTTTAGTATTTTGAACTTTATTTTCTTCCTTAATAAGTTCATTTTCAATATCTTTTAACTGAATTATAAGAGTTTTTTCTTGTTTTTCCAAGTCTTTCACCCTAAACTTGTACCCTTCAAGTTCAAGATTTTCTTTACTCTTATTATTTCTTTTTTCTTCAATTTCTAAAAGTAAGTTTTCACTTTCTTTTACTTTTTCTTCTTTTTCAAGATTTCCATTGGAAATATAAGTTTCTAACCTTTTTATTTCTTCTTCAATTTCAGATAACTCTTTAGAATAATTTGTAAGCATTGTAGAAATTTGTTTTCTTTCTTCTACCTTTGCTATAAATGCCATTTTTTTATCAGAATTTTCATTTTTGTATTTTTCCAAAAATTCTTTTTCTGCTATTCTATTTTTTTCCAAAACTTCATTGTTTTTCTTAATTTCTTCCAAGGCGTTAGCAAGTCTTACTAATTCTTTTTCGGCTATTTCTTTTCTTTCCAGATACTCTTTTTTGCTTTCCAAAAGTTCTTCTTTTTCCAAGTTCAAAGTATCAAGAACTTTAGTTATTGAAGTATACTCAAAGGATTTTTCATTAAAATCTCCCTTTTTATCTTCCAAGTCATTAGAAAGTTTTTCTTTTCTATCTCTAAGTTCTTTTAATTTTTCATTAAGTTTATTATTTTTTTCATTAATCTCAAAATAAATTTTAGACTTATTGTCATAATCTTCTTTAATACTTATTAACTCTTCTTCAAGTTTTTTAAGTTCTTTTTTTCTTTCAAAAATTTGAGCACTAGCAGATTTTGCTTGCTCTCCTCCAGTCATTCTACCTGAAGTTGACAAAATATCTCCTGATAAAGTTGCTATAGTTCCTCTAAAATTACCATTTCTTTGTACTTCAAGAGCTACTGTCATATCATCTACAACTAATACTTTATCAAATATAAAATCTACTGCTTTTTTGATTTTTTCGTCAAATTTAATAAGATTATTTGCAGTTCCATAAACTCCCTTTTCAGTTTTAACATTAAATAAAATTCCTGGTGGCTTTATAAGGTCAAGAGGTAAAAAACTTGCTCTACCTCCTTGTTTTTCCTTTAAGAAATCTATAAGTTTTTTAGCAGTTTGTCCACTATCAACAACTATGTCCTGTAAAGAATTTCCTAAAGCACTTTCTATAGCTCCCATAAATTTTTCAGGTATTTCAACAAGAGAAAGCATAGGTCCGTAGACCCCTTTTATATTCTCATTCATTATAAGCTTTACGCCTTTAAAAAAGCCTTCATTACTTTCATCTATTCTTTTCAGGTTCTCAAGTCTAAGACCCTTATTTCTCAAATTATATTCAGTGTCATCTTTAGTTTTTAGGGCATTTTTAAGTTTTAATTCTTCTTCATTTTGCTTCTTTTGTGTATCTAAATAAGTATTTTCTGTTACTTTTTTTTCTATTTCCAAATTTTCTTTTTCTTTTAGAAGTTTGTTATAGTTCTTTTCTATTTCCAAAAGTTCTACTTGTTTTTCACTTATTTCTTCTTCCAGAAGCTTCATTCTTTTTTCTATAGAAGTATCTTTTTTACCTGCATCTTCTAGATTATTAAGATATTTAACTTTTTCTACTTCAATATCTAAGATTGTTTCTTTAGATTTTCTTAATTGTTCTTCTATGTTTTCTAAATTTTCTTCTTTTTCTCTAAGAACTTTATCTACTTCTTGATGACTAAGCTCTTCTTTCCCAAGAACTTTATTCAATTCTTCTTCTCTCAAAATAAGTTCTTCAATTTGAGCTTCTTTTTGACTTTTTCTAGTTCTTTGATTAATGATTTCTTCATTTTTTTCTTTTAATTCTTTTTCTAAGCTACTTAATCTTTCATTTATTCTAATTCTATTATTTCCTAATAATTCCAAGTCTCTTACAAGATTCTTATTTCTTTCAGAGAGCTTTTCATATTTTTCATTATATAAATCTCTGTCTTCTACTGTTTTTTCCAAAAGCTTTTCTTGATTAGTAAACTTTTCTTGTAATTCGTTAATATACTTCATATTTTCATCATATTTATTAGTAATAAGACCTAAATCATATCTTTTCTCATTACAATCTGCTTTATAAATAGATTTTTTAAGTATTTCACTTTTACTCTTCAATTCTTTATAATTTATAGCT
>RRZU013575318.1_pt1 | contig 12319 bp, 9 predicted proteins | sample 2165561 | NCBI WGS metagenome assembly RRZU01 (sample SAMN10456909, study PRJNA506462) | wastewater metagenome | isolation source: wastewater sludge | place: USA: Moscow, Idaho | reverse complement strand
GGTGGTAAAGTACGATGCGTCCAGCTACGAGGTGCTATCAACCACCGCCTACCAATACCTGCACGATCATCAGGCCATAGACCAAGACTTTTCGGAAGCGTCGCTCTACTTCATCAACTACTTTCAGAAGCAGAACATGATTTCGCAGGAGGCGATCATCCGCTCGAAAGGACCAAAGCGCATTCATTGGCTCTTTGGAGCCTACGGGTTCGCACAGTTCTTCGACAGCAACGTGGAGGCTACCTACTACACCCGGAATATGAAGGATCAAAAGGCCTACCTTCACGATATCATGGGCTATGCGCTGTTCCATCAGCTAACTGTCAACGATTTTTTTGTAAAGAATTTGAGCCTCACGGCGGGGATTCGCCTCGATGCTGAAAAGGACGTGCTCGACTTTAAGTACGACATTGTAGCAAACGGCACCAAAACAACCAAGGAGGACGTAACCTACCCAGCTGATAAGACTTTAGAGATTATCCCCAAAGTTGCGCTTAGCTACCATCTTGGGAAAAGCAACATATATGCAGCCGTATCAAAAGGGTATAAAACCGGAGGATTTAACACCTCCTTCGAGCGTCCAGAGGACCACTCTTTCGACCCAGAGCATAGTATTAACTATGAAGTTGGCGTAAAAAGTCCGTTGTTCGGAAGCCTATTCTATGGCGATTTGGCCCTATTCTACATCGACTGGCGAAATCAGCAGATATCCCAACCCGTAATTCCAAGCGGGAAGGGGCTTATGCTTAAGAATGCTGGAGAGTCGAGCAGTAAGGGTTTCGAAGTATCGCTACGCATGCTTCCAGTTGCCGGGTTCGATGCGTCTATCAGCTACGGTTATACCGATGCCTCCTTCACCAAGTACATACAGGTTAAAGGGCAAGACACCACAGACTTTGCCGGCAACAATATTCCCTATGTCCCCAAGCACTCACTTGGCATCCAAGTAGGAAAGACGATAAACCTTACGGGTTGCCCTGTCTTTGATAAGATCAGGCTAGGGGTAACATATCGAGGAGCAGGTCCCATCTACTGGACCGACCTCAACAACCACCACCAGCCCTACTACGGCATCCTTGATGGTCGAATTTCGTTCATCAGAAAACACCTTCAAGTTGACCTATGGGGACGTAACCTAACCGATACAAAGTATGAGTCCTACTATTTCGAGATGCAGAATCCGAAAGATCCCAAAATAAAGAACAGTTTCATTCAGACAGGTCGACCAATGCAGCTGGGGGTAAGCCTGTCGGTAAACATTTAGACAGGGAGTAGGGAGAAGTGAGTAGGGAATAACTTTTAAGACCTACTGCTTTTCATTAATGCTTATTTGTTCATATTAGAAGAAGAGAATAAGTAGGTTGGAACGATGAAATAAACATTCCAACCTACTTTACAGAAGAAGAAAACACTCTGTTAAACTCTGTACGCTCAGCGTCTCTGTGCTTAACATGCAATCTCAAACAGTAACGAATAGATGAACCCAAAAAGTTGGCAAAAATTTCCGGTGCTCTTTAGCCTCTACATCGCGCAGTCGATTCCAATGAGCTTCTTCTCAACGGTCGTGCCCGTAATTATGCGGCAGGAGAGCTACTCGCTGCAGTCGATTGGTCTTTTGCAGCTGGTGAAGCTACCCTGGATAGTTAAGTTCCTCTGGGCCCCATTTATCGACAACCACACCCGCTCGCTGAAGGATCTTCGCCGTTGGGTGATCGTATCGGAGCTGTTTTATGCGGCTATAATAATAGGTATAGGCTACTTCAACCTGCAAACCGACTTTAAGCTAATCGTTATGCTGATGGTGGTGGCCTTTATCGCCTCGGCCACACAGGATATTGCCGTAGACATCTACGCCATTCTTATGCTAAAACCATCGGAACGATCGCTTGGCAACAGTATGCAATCGGGAGGCTCATTTGCCGGAAGCATTTTGGGTACGGGCGTTCTGCTGATTGCCTACCACTACTTCGGATGGAACTACCTGCTGATTCTTTTGGCAGCCTTTGTAGCCTTCGCCATTGTCCCCATGCTGCTTTACCGCAAACCGCTGGCATCGCACGAAGCCATCACCAAGCGGGTAACGCTAGCCGACATCTACCGCTTCTTTGCCGAAAAGGGAAAGCACAAGTGGGTGCTCGTACTGATTTTCTACTACTCGGGAATCATAGGGATACTAACCATGCTAAAACCCTACTTGGTAGACTTGGGCTACAACGTTAAGCAGATCGGCTTTATGTCGGGTATTTTTGGGACATCAGTTGCTGCTATTAGTGCACTCGGTGCAGGTATGGTGGTTAAGTGGATTGGTCGTAAAACATCTATGTATATATTCCTGCTGGTTAGCTTTGCCGCTGCGGTATTATTTTGGTTCATCTCGCAGGGCACGCCATCCGTTGTAAGCCTATATGCGGCAGTTGGACTACTGTGGTGCGGATACGGCCTTTCGACGGTTATCATCTACACAATCTCTATGGATAAGGTACGTAAAGGGTGCGAGGGAACCGACTTTACCCTGCAAATTGTGGTAACACACCTCAGCAGCCTTATCTTTGCAGTGGTTAGCGGCAAATTGACCGACAAAATTGGCTATACCAACCTCTTCGGCATCGAGGCGCTGCTTAGCCTGTTTACCCTTATTGTTATCACATACGCTTTTCGTCAATACAAGGAAAATGAAAATATCTAGCCAACTCCTGCAAAAGTACAACGTACCCGTTCCAAGGTACACCAGCTACCCACCTGCCAACCACTTCAGCAGCGAGTTTGGCGAATCAAATTATATCCAGATGCTCGACGAGTCGAACAGCGGCACGCCACAGCATTTGGCCTTCTACTTCCACATTCCTTTTTGCAAGAAGATCTGCTTCTACTGTGGTTGCAACGCTTACACCATGGGGCGCCCCGAGCAAACCGAAGCGTACCTTCGGGCAATCAAAAAGGAGTTCGCGTTGGTAGCAAAGCATATCGATCCTGCCCGCAAGGTGTCGCAAATCCACTTTGGTGGCGGCACTCCAAACTCCATCGAGGCTTCTATGCTTAAGGAGCTGGTGGATATGGTTGCCGGCAGCTTCAGCTTTATCGACAAGCCCGAGATTGCCATAGAGTGCAACCCTGCGTACCTCACCCACGCGTACGTTGATGCGCTCAAGGAGGCAGGCTTCAACCGCTTTAGCCTCGGCATTCAGGATTTTAATGACGATGTGCTCCGCACCGTTAACCGCGACTCTTCGCGCATACCCGCTGACGAGCTGGTAGCCTACATCAAAAAGGACAGAAGCGACATTGGCGTTAACCTCGACTTTATTTACGGGCTGCCGGGACAAACGGTGGAGAGTTTCCTCGAATCAGTAGAGAAAGCCGCAGCCATTCTCCCCGATAGGCTTGTCACCTTCTCGTACGCCCATGTGCCCTGGATGAAGAAGCATCAGATGATACTCGAGAAGCGCGGGCTGCCATCATCCGAAGTAAAAATGGAGATGTTCCTTAGCGCCTACGCGCTGCTAAAGCAAAAGGGCTACCAGCCCGTAGGGCTCGACCACTTTGTGCTGCCCACCGACGAGCTGTTCGCATCGCTCGAGAGCAAGGAGCTCCACCGAAACTTCCAGGGATACTGCACCCGCCGCACCACCGGACAGGTGTACGCCTTTGGGGTAACAGCCATCAGCCAGCTCGAAAAGGGGTATGCCCAGAACGTAAAGGATATCGCAGAGTATATCGCCACCATCGAAAACCACCATCTCCCCATAGAAAAGGGCTACACCCTTACCCCTGGCGAAATGGTTACCCGCGAAGCCATCACCGAGCTGATGTGCAACAAAAGGGTTAGCTGGAGCGATGTCGCCAACAAGCTGGGGGTGCCCGCTGAAGAGGTTAGGGCGCAGATAGCCGTTAACGAAAATACCCTAGCAGGCTTTGCCGCCGATGAGCTTATTGCCTACACCTCCGACGAGATTACGGTAACCGAGCTGGGGGCGATCTTTATCCGTAACATTGCCGCATCGCTCGATAGCGCCTACCAGCAGCAGGCAAACAGCTACTCCAAAACCGTATAGCATGCAGAAACATATGACCTCCGACGTAACAGTTATTGGCGCTGGACTTACCGGGCTTACCGCCGCCTTCTACCTGAAGAAGGCAGGCAAAAGCGTAACCGTAGTAGAGCGCAGCCACCGCGTGGGCGGCGTTATCCGCACCTTTAGCCACGATGGGTTTACCTACGAGGCTGGTCCCAATACGGGCGTTCTATCGTCGCCCGAGCTGGTGCAGCTGTTCGACGATCTCGGCAGCAGCTGCTCGCTCGAAACCGCAAACCCCAACGCCAAGCGCCGCCTGATATGGAAAAATGGTGCTTGGAATGCCCTTCCTTCGGGTCTTGGCTCAGCCATCGGCACGCCGCTATTCTCGTTTGGCGACAAGCTGCGCATCCTTGGGGAGCCATTCCGCAAGCCGGGAACCAACCCCTACGAAACCCTCGACCAGCTGGTGCTCCGCCGCATGGGGCGCAGCTTTCTCGAGTACGCCATCGACCCGTTCATCTCCGGCATCTACGCGGGCGACCCTTCGCTGCTGGTGCCAAAGTTTGCGCTGCCCAAGCTCTACAACCTAGAGCAGAACTACGGCAGCTTTATCCGCGGAGCAATGAAGAAGGGCAAGGAGCCTAAGAGTGCCCTCGAGCAACGGGCTACAAAGGAAGTCTTCTCGGTAAGCGGGGGGCTGCAAAGCCTCGTTGATGCACTTGCCGCCGCAATCGGAAGCGAGAACATCATCCTGAATGCCGAGAACACCCAGATTACCCCGCACGAAGACCGCTACCAAATATCAGCAACCACTACCGATGGCGGTGCCATTTGCATCGAATCATCGAAGGTGGTATCAACGGCTGGCGCCTACGAGCTTCCCTCTCTATTTCCTTTCCTAGGTGCCGACGAGCTTGCGCCCATCACCAACCTCCGATATGCCAAGGTGGCGCAGGTGGTAGCCGGATTTAGGGAGTGGAACGGCATTCCGCTTAACGGATTTGGGGGATTGATTCCCTCGAAGGAGAGGCGTAAGGTGCTGGGCATCCTCTTCCCCTCCTCTATCTTCCCCAACCGTGCACCCGAAGGCGGAGCGCTGCTCTCGATTTTTGCTGGAGGCATCAAGAACGAGGCGGTGTACAACCTAAGCGACGAAGAACTCAAAGCGGTTGCCATGAGGGAGATCTCCGAAACCATGCGCACCAATTCCAAACCCGACATGCTGGAGGTGTTCCGCTACCCCCATGCCATTGCGCAGTACGAACGATCGTCGGAAGAGCGATTTGCCGCCATCGAAAAGATACAGACCAGTTGCCCCGGGCTTATCCTTGCGGGCAACATCCGCGATGGCATAGGCATGGCTGACAGGGTTAAGCAGGGAGTGAACATCGCCAAGGCGCTGTAGGCAGCGTTTGAAGAAGCAGTTCCTTTTTTGGCGATATTCGTTAGAGATATAGCAGTCCAACCCAGCGTCGGGTTGGACTTTTTTATTTTGCGGATTGCTCGTTAGATTGAGGCGCGATAAATCGTGTATCTAGCCCAAAATCCTTATTCGAAACGAAAGGACACACGGCATGCGGTTCGAAGCAAACCCGAGAAACCATCCCCCCCTACCAGCATTAGGGCATCGGTTACATGGTTTTACCCTCTGGTTACAGGTTTTTGGGTGTCGGTTACATAGTTTTACCACCCGGTTACATGGTTTTGGGCGTCGGTTACACAGTTTCACCGCCCAGTAACAAGGTTTTGGGCACCGGTTACAGGTTTTACCCCTCCGGTTACAGTAACCGACCACAAAAATGTTGTAACCGACGGGTCGGTAGCTCCCGGGAAGGATATTTCATAGCTACCGGGCACCAAAACTAAGGTACCGACGGCAAGAACTTAGCAACCGGGTAGTCAATCTTAGCTACTGGCATCTAAAACTTAGCTACCGAAGGGTAGAAATGAAGAAAGGGGCAAGCCGAAGCGTGCCCCTGTATGGTTGGCTGTAAATCTAGCAAACGTTTTATCCTCCCCCTGCCCCCTCCGAAGGGGGACAGCCTCCGAATAGGGGTTAGCTGGGTATTCTTTAACTTCTTTAATCCCACGAAAGCGGGATGTCGCTACGCTCCACTTCCGAATAACTTCGGTATAGCTTCCGTTTACCTTCCGAATAGCTTCTACCGAATATTACTCCACGTACAGCACCAGTCCCTTCAGGTACTCGCCCTCGGGATGGTAGATGTTGATGGGGTGATCGGCAGGCTGGGTAAGCTGGTGCAGGATGCGCACGTTGCGCCCGCTGATGGCGGCTGCGGTAAACACCGAGTTGCGGAAATGCTCCTTGGTAACCACCTGCGAGCAGCTGAACGTAAAGAGGATTCCCCCCGGCTTAATCTTGTGGAAGGCAAGCGCATTGAGCCTACGGTATCCCAAGAGCGCCTTGTTGAGCACCTTGTTGTGCTTGGCAAACGCTGGAGGATCGAGGATGATGAGGTCGTACTTACCGTCGATGGTGCGGAGGTGCTCGAAGGCATCCTCGGCGTAGGAGGTGTGGTTGTGGTTGGTTCCAAAGTTTATCTCCACGTTGCGATCCACCATATCCATCGCCTTCTTAGAACTGTCTACAGAGTCAACGCTGTTAGCGCCACCTGCTAAGGCGTATAAAGAGAATCCTCCAGTGTAGCAGAACATGTTGAGCACGTCGCGCCCCTTGGAGTACTTGCCCACCAGCTCGCGGTTGTCGCGCTGATCAAGGAAGAATCCGGTCTTTTGGCCCTCCTCCCAGCTAACGTTGAACTTGATGCCGTTCTCGAGTACAGGCGTATCGATAGCAGATCCGAAGATGTACTCATCCTTGGCGTTTAGCCCAGCCTTAAAGGGGAGCGTTCCCTCGCTCTTATCGTAAATTGCCTTGATGCGGTTGCCGTAAACCTGCTTGATGCCCTCGGCGATGTAGTCACGCGAGAGGTACATGCCCACCGAGTGCGACTGCACCACGGCAGTTTCGCCGTATATGTCAACAATAACACCAGGAAGGTTATCACCCTCTCCGTGAATCAGGCGGTAGCAGTTGGTGGTGGCGCTATTCGTCAATCCAAGGGCAGCGCGAGCCTCGAATGCGCGACGAATCCTAGCATTCCAAAACTCCTGGTTGATATCAACCGGATCGAACGAAAGGATACGAACGGCAATAGAGCCAATCTGATAATGTCCCAGCGCGATGAATTCGTTGCTGGCGGTGTACACCTCAACCACGTTGCCCTCCTTAGGGTTACCGATGATATGACGTATGGCACCTGAGAAAATCCAAGGGTGGAAGCGCAAAAGAGATTCCTCCTTTTTGGGCTTCAAAAAAACCTGTGCGGTTACTTCCATCTTATAAAGATATACCTTTAATGTCTTCTATGAGCTTGAGGTAGATTTCGCGGCTCACCCAAGCATCGGTGGCGGCGTACAGCTGCTGGGCATGGGTTAGCACGGGGCTTTCCCAGTTAGAGAGCTGCTGCGATTTAGAGATTCTAAAGTTTAGGACGATGGCCGACATCTTCTTAAGGCTCTTTGCCTCGATGCCGTAGGCGTCCATCATTTTTTGGATATCAACAAACCCATTTGGGATAAAGGGCGTAAGCTTTTGCAGCGCCGTAATATCGTCGCGGATGGCGGCGCCAACCTTTTTAATGTCGGTTCGCTGAAGGATGCTGGCCACCTCTACGGGTAGTCCAATCATATTTAGCCTAAAAAGAAAGCATTGCTTACCATCACTGAGCTGAAGCAGCGCAACCCTATTACGTTGCCCCTTCTTAAAGTTGGGACGGGTTTCGGTATCGCAGCCCAGCAGCTTGGCATTGGCCAAGTAGGCTACCGCATCAGCAACCTTATCAGGGCTGTCAACAACATGTATTGTCCCCTCAAACGCTCGGATGGGGAGCTCGTTTAGCTCCTCTTTGCTTATGGATGCTGAATACATACTTACTCAATATTTCGATGGCTATCCTGGAATCGATTGAAGAAGCTGCCCCGTTGTTCAGAAACATCCTCCTCTTCTTCCATTTCAGAGCTAAAGTAGATAACCCGATGAATGGCTTTAAGGGCAATTACCGACTTATACCCCCAATACTCGGCAAAGCTATTCTTTAGCTCGTAAAGGGCATCGTTGATGCTCTCCTCATTGCCAAAGCGGTAAAGTTCTAAGAAATCCTTCAGATCTTGGTAGATGTCGGCTAGCATTTCGCTAATCGAGAGCTGCTCGCCACCTTCAGTGTCAAAAAGTTTTTCGGTATACACCTCATAGAAATCGTCCTTGTCACCAAGAAGCTCGGCAATACCATTTCGAATGTAAGTCCAGTCGGTTTCCGATACAAATTTCTCCACCTCCTCGTCGAAAAGCTGATCAACCTCGGGTAGTAGGCAACCCTTTAGGTAGATAAGCGGAAGCAGCTTCTGCGCGTGATTAAGAAATTCGTACTGGTCGAACTCGCCTGCTCGTTCCAAAAATGCCGTGTACTCCTTGGCGAGGGTAACAACCTCAACCACGTTCTTGGAGTATATCAAAGCATTCTGTTGTTCGCTCATTTACGTCAATTTTAATACGCAAAGATAGTAAATGCGATAATTCCTGCTACTCTTTGCGAAAGCGGGAACGGTTCTTCTAGCTATATTTGTGGGTTCTCGAAGAAGTTAGATGGATAAAAAGAAGTTAGACGAAGTTAGATGAATATCTAAAATCAAGATACATTGTGGATATTATAAATTACCTATTGGTAGCCCTTGTTGGCGTTCTGTGCGGTTTTATCAATATACTAGCGGGTAGCGGCTCGCTGATATCGCTCCCTATTCTGATGGGGTTTGGCTTATCGCCACATGTAGCCAATGCCACCAACCGAATAGGGATTCTTCTCCAAAATCTTGTTGGCTCGGCCAGCTTTGCCAAGCAAAAAGTGCTTCCGCTTAGGGAGGGGCTCGTACTTGCCATCCCGGCCAGCATCGGTTCTATAGTTGGGGCCTACCTGGCGGTGGATGCCCACGAGGATGTTATCCGCTGGATGATTCTTTCCCTCTATGCGGTGATGTTCTTCCTGGTGTTTTATGGGCCTAACAAGTGGCTACGCCCTAAGAGCGATCAACCGCTGAGATTACGCCCTCGCGACATCATCATCTTTACTGCCATTGGCTTTTACGGTGGATTTATTCAGGCAGGCTTAGGCTACTTTCTCCTTGCAGGACTTGTGCTCAGCATCGGCAACGACCTTATTACGGCCAACGCCTTAAAGGTCTTCCTAGCCTTTGTGCTTACCATTTTTGCCCTTGCCATATTCTTCTACAACGGACAGGTAAATCTCCCCTATGGCATCAGCCTAGGCATTGGCAACATGGTAGGAGGCTGGGTTGGGGCAAAGTATGCGATTAGGTGGGGCGCTAAGGTTATCCGCTATTTCCTTTTGGGAATGCTTATCTTTTCGGTCGTTTATATGATAATCTTCCAGATGTAGCGTATGGCACGGCGATGCATAATACTGCTGATGGTAATCTTTTGCTGCGCCACCTCGAACGCGCAGAAGGACTCCATACGCATCGCCTTCTACAACTGCGAGAACTACTTCGACTCGTTCCGCGACTCTTCCATCAACGATGCCGAGTATACACCCGATGGTGCACGCCGCTGGACCTATTCGCGATTCCTTGCCAAGCGGAACAGCATCTTTAAGGTGTTTGCCTCGATGAGCAATCCCAATCCTCCTGAGGTTATTGGGCTTTGCGAGGTAGAAAATCGCTTTGTGCTCAACCAGCTCTGCTATGAAACACCACTTTCTAAGTTCGAGTATGCTGTGGTACACCAAAACTCGTCGGATGTCCGCGGAATAGACGTTGCGCTCATCTACCAGAAGAATCGGCTAAGGCTTCTCAACTACCGATGCTTTAATCCGAATGTTTTAGATACAAATCTACATAGCCGCAGCATTCTTTACTCCCAATTTAAGTGGGGCGAGTTCGATACGCTGCACGTTTTCGTCAACCACTTCCCCAGCAAACTGGGAGGCGAGCGCTCCAACAGATCGCGCATGCTGGTAGCCCGCCTGCTAAAATCTAAGGTTGATTCTATTCTTTCGAAGAACCAATCGGCGAGCATCGTCATCACCGGAGACTTTAACGACTTACCCCAAAGCGATGCACTGAATGTTCTTAACGATAGCCTACTCGTAAACCTAGCAGCCCCGCTAGCAAAAGAAGGTCGCGGTTCCATAAAGTTCGATGGCACATGGGAACTCATTGATCAATTTATAGTCTCTAGAGGTTTAATGAATGGAGATACTCCCGTAATGATAAAAGGAGGCCAAACCATCTACTCCGCTCCCTTTATGCTAGAGGACGATCTCGACAATGGAGGCCAAAAACCACGCCGAACCTTCAAAGGTTACCGCTACAACGGAGGATATTCAGACCATTTGCCGGTATTTATCGAATTATTGCGAACACTTTAGCAGAATTGCAGTAGCACAATAACCTCTTAACAATAAAATAACAAACCACCCCAATACTACAGGCTCTAAAAAGCTAGATTTACGCCTGCCGTTCAGATGACAAGTTGGCTTTACTCTTGCATCGAAAATAACATTTATCGAACCCCATCTATGAAACACATCTTTATCTCTTTAATCATGGCTGCTATTGCAACATCGGGCTTTTCGCAAGCCGAATACATCGCTCACCGTGGAGCATCGCACCTCGCCCCCGAGAATACGGTAGCAGCTGCTAAGCTGGCCTGGGAGCAAAACGCTGATGCCGTAGAGCTAGACATCTACCTTACCAAGGACAACCGCATAATGGTAATGCACGACAAAAACACCAAACGAACCACCGGAAAGAATATGGCAATCTCAGAGTCCCATTCGGATAGCCTCCGAATGCTTGACGCAGGATCATTTAAGGATATAAAGTATAAAGACGAAAAAATTCCTTTCCTCGAAGAAATGATTGAAACCGTTCCTGCTGGGAAGAAGCTGGTTATCGAACTTAAATGTGGCATCGAGGTGCTGCCCTTCCTTAAAAAGGTAGTCGAGCAAAGTGGCAAGCAGCAGCAATGCCTCTTTATAGCCTTCGACTGGAAAACCATTGTTGATACAAAAAAACAGTTCCCTCATAATGCCTGCTACTGGCTAAGCAGCAAAAAAGAGGGGCTTTCAGAAAAGATGAGAGAGGCAAAAGCCGTAGGCCTCGATGGGCTAGACCTCGGCTACAAGGCTATCGACGAGCAGGTAATGCAGCAAGCAAAAGAGCTAGGGCTGGAGATCTTGGCTTGGACTGTTGACGCCCCCTCCGAGGCCAAGCGCCTAATAGAACTTGGAGTAAAAGGCATTACCACCAACCGCCCTGGTTGGCTAAAAGAAAATATCCATTAGCATTTGTCCTTACAACAATAGCAAGCTACTCGCGAGAAATCCTCATTCACTACAAGACATCCGGGCTCATGGTAATTGAGGATTTCTCGCTCTTTTCGCTCTTCTAAGACATCTTTATTGCCTTCACTTCTCCCAAAAGATTACAAATAGGCTGCAACTATATTTGCCTCTCAAGCACCAAAACTGCTCATGCAACCTAAACTTTTCGCCTAACAAAAAGCAGCAGCAAACAGCCTGTACCGTCCTCTTTACCAAGCAAACGACTTCCCTCTAGAAGCACTCATACTTTAGGTGTGTAAATGCCTTTTGTGCAGATTGCAGCCACATTCGACTGCTGAAATGTTAATCAACGGTTGTAACTAAATAGAGGTTTCCGCGTCATACCCCCAAAACAGAAACAACAACGCAAAATGAAACCTATCTATTTTGTTAAAGCTATTCTACTGGTGATTTTGATTGCCGCTGCAGAGACATTATCCGCAGACGTGAACAAAGGAAATATAACAGGAAAGGTTATAGATAAACAGAACAACCAGCCCATTCCATTTGTAGCTGTTACGCTGGGCCAGCTACCCGACTCCTCCATTAAGAAGTCGGTTTTAACCGACGAAAAAGGCTCCTACACATTCGACAAGGTAGCCGATGGCAGCTACGTTATCACGGCCCACATGGTAGGCTACAGCCGTAAGCACTCGAAGCCAATTGCCTGCAAGCAGAACTCCGTAAAAGTGGAAGTCCTAGCACTCGAGAACAACGCCGTTCTAAAAGAAGTAACCGTAAACGGAAGGCGCCCAGAAATAGAGCAAAAAGCCGACCGCACCGTGCTAAACATCGAAAATAGCGCTACGGCATCGGGCGAAAACGCCTACGAGGTGCTCCGTAAAGCCCCAGGAATAAACATCGACAAGGACGACAACATCT
>RRZU013506711.1_pt1 | contig 12319 bp, 11 predicted proteins | sample 2165561 | NCBI WGS metagenome assembly RRZU01 (sample SAMN10456909, study PRJNA506462) | wastewater metagenome | isolation source: wastewater sludge | place: USA: Moscow, Idaho | reverse complement strand
TAAATTTATATTTTGTATAATATATTTTATAATTTCTCCAAAAGCTAATGTTATAATTGCTAAATAATCACCTTTTAATCTCAATGTAGGTATTGCGATGATAGCTCCGAATATACCCGCAACAATTCCACCTATAACTGTAGATATCATTAATTGCATCCATCCTGGTAAAGCTGTTATTGCCATTATTTTTGTGACTTCTGCTGCTGTATATGCACCTATAGCAATAAAACCTGCATGTCCTAAACTTAGTTGTCCCATCAATCCAACTGCAATATTTAAGCTAACAGCAAATAGTATTGAAATCAGTATATTCATATATATTTGACCTGTATAACTAAATATACCTTCAGAAGAAATTGGTATATATAATATAAGAAAAAGTAGTATAATTAATAATGGACTCATTATATAATTAAATTTATTTATTTTTCCATATGTATTTATTTTAGGCCACTTAGTTACTAAACTATCCATTTTTGTTTTAGATTCCATATTTCCTCCTTATTTATACTTTTTCTTTTACGTTTTTTCCAAATAATCCACTTGGTTTAAACAACAATATTATTATAAGTACTCCAAATACAATTGGATTTGCCCAAGTCGATGAAATATATCCTTTTGTATATGTCTCTATTATTCCCATAATATATCCACCAAGCATAGCTCCAGGAATACTACCTATTCCACCAAAAACAGCTGCTATAAATGCCTTAAGTCCTGGTAATATACCCATATATGGTTCTATTCGTGGGTATAATAATGCATATAAAACGCCTCCAAGTCCCCCCAATGCTGATCCAATAGCAAATGTAACTGCTATTGTTAAGTTAACATTTATCCCCATTAGTTTTGCTGCATTTGCATCTTGTGACACTGCTCTAGTCGCCTTACCTAATTTAGTTTTCTTTATAAAAAAATTTAATCCAATCATACAAAGTAATGTTATCAAAATTACAAAAATAGTTAATTTACTTACACTTATATATCCTAAGTTAATTGGCTCAGTAGATAAAAAACTAGGTATTTTCTCAGTTTTTATCATTTTTGGATCTGCTTTAAAAATTATAAGAGCCAAACTTTCTAATAAGAAACTTACACCAATTGCTGTAATTAATGCTGAAATTCTTGGAGAATTTCTAAGTGGTCTATAAGCAAAATAATCAATAGTTACACCTAAAATAGCACATGTTATCATTGATATTATAATAGCAACTGGTAATGGTATTCCACTTCCTACAATCATAAAAGCAAGATATGCTCCAACCATCAGGATATCTCCATGTGCGAAATTTATAAGCTTAACTATCCCATACACCATCGTATAGCCAAGTGCTATTAAGGCATATATACTTCCTACTTGAATTCCAATAATAGTTTGCTCTATAAAGTTTTTCATCATCTTAATTCACCTCTTTTTTAAATAGTTAATTATTCTAAAGTAATAAGTAGAAAAGAAGATAGCATATGCTATCTTCTTAACTAGTATATATTTTACTAATTATTTTATTATTTATTAATCATTATTAATATTATTGAACTTTTTCTTTTAAAACTACTTTTCCACCTTTTACCTCAACAAATGTAACTGCTTTTTGTGGATTTCTATCTGCATCAAACACTAACTTCCCTGTTACTAATTCTAAACTCACTGCTTTCATAGCATCTCTTATTGCTTCACTTTTTAATTCTTTTGATGATTTTAATGCAGCTTCTACTATTGTACCAGTGTCATAACCTAATGCAGCAAATACATTTGCATCAGATTTTGTTTTTTCTTTGTATAATTTAATAAAGTTTTGAACTATTGGTGATGTGTCATCAGAAGCAAATTGACTTGCAAATACTGCACCTTCAGTAACAGATGCAAAATCTTTTTGTACTCCATCCCATCCATCTCCACCTAAATATTTTGCTGTTATTCCTAATTCTTTAGCTTGTGTTGCTATTAAACCTATAGTATTATAGTAATCTGGTATAAAAATTCCATCTGGTGCTGCATTTTTTATGTTTGTTAATATTGATTTGAAATCCTTATCATCTTTTGTGTATTTTTCTTCAACAACAGTTATTCCTAATTTTGACGCTTCTGCTCTAAATGCTTCTGATAATCCTACAGAATAATCACTTGATGTATTAGTTAATATTGCAACTTTTTTAATTCCATTTTTAGATGCATATCTTGCTGCTGCTGTACCTTGGTATGGATCTGTAAATGTTGTTCTAAATACAAAGTCTTTACCTTTTGTTATATCAACATTTGTACCTGTTGGTGTTATCATAACTACTTTTGCTTGTTGTGCTAATGGAGCTGCTGCATTAGATGTTGATGATATAACTGGACCAACTACTAATGCAACTTTATCTTGTCCAACTAATTTTTTAAAAATATTTACTGTTTCATTTACATCACCTTTATTATCTTGAATTATTAATTCAATTTTTTTACCATTAATTCCACCAGCTGCATTTATTTCATCAACTTTAATTTGAAATCCATCTTTTGCAGGCGTTCCATATTGTGCTAAGTCACCTGTCAATGGAGCTATTACTCCTATTTTGATAGTATCATTAGATGATTCACTTTTTGCTGCTTCTTTTTTACCTCCGCAACTAATTACAAACATTGCAACTACTGCCATTAATAACAATATTTTTTTCATCATTTCCTCCTAATAATTAATTTTTTTATTATTCTTAATAGTATAATTTCCATAAAATACTATATAATTTTATCTATTATAGCATTTTTATATCATTAATTAAAATATTTAATATTTATTTTTACATTAATATAACTAATTATTGAAATATCTCTACCATATAATACGATAATATAACTTAAAAATATGATAATATAACTTAAAAACATTAGGAGTAGATTACTCTACTCCTACAAAAATACATCAATAATATATCAATTAATATAGCATCATATTAACTTTGACAAATCTATTTCTTCTAAACTATTAACTATTAAATCTGCACCATGAAGTGGTTCTCCAACTGAAACTCCAACTGCAAACATATTGGCACCTTTAATACCTTCTATTCCTGCTTGGGCATCTTCAAAACCTATCGCCTCTTCAGGCGTTATACCTATTGCTTCTGCTGCTCTTATAAATATTTCAGGATCTGGCTTTCCTTTTACTAATGTATTAGGATCAACAATGTGTTCAAATCTTTCTTTAATACCTAATTTTTCAAGTATATGTGGAGCATTTTTTGATGCTGAAGCTATTGATGATTTCATCCCTAATGCATCTGCTTGATCCAAAACTGAAATTAATCCTGGCAATATATCTGCTGGTGTTAATTCCTCAAGTAATTCAACATATTCTGCATTTTTTTGAGCTGCTAGTGCCTCTTTTTCTTCTTGTGTATATTTATCAGCTTTTCCACCAAACTCTAATATTCTCTCCAAAGATTCTATCCTACTTATACCCTTTAATTGCTCATTAAATTTCTCGTCTATTGTTATACCTAATTTTTCTGCCATATTTTTCCATGCAATATAATGAAACTTTGCAGTATCTGTTATTACTCCATCCAAATCAAATACTAATCCTTTTCTCATTAGTCCTCCTAATTTATTTTAATATTTTATTTCTACTAATTTATTTGCTTCCAAATTTAAAATTTCACCTTTTACAATTATTTCAGTTGGTTTATCTGATGCTACCTTAACAGTTTTATGCGATATCTCAAAATTGAACTCTACACCTTTAAAGCTCATTTTAAATGCAATACTATCCCATGCTTTTGGCATATGTGGGTTAACTACTAATAATTTTTCTCTCAAGTCTATTCCTGCATAAGTTGACAATGCTACAACTAAAGTTGCAGCCATAACTCCAGTGTGAATTCCTTCTGCTGTTGTTCCACCTTGAATATCATTATAATCTGAACCTACAGCATCTAAGAACAATTCCCATGACAATTTTTCATTATTAACCATTTGAGCTAATTGTGCATGTACAACTCTTGATAATGTTGATCCATGAGATGTTCTTGCTAAATAGTATTCTAAATTCTTCTCTAAATAATTTTCTGGCAATGAATAGTCCAAATCTTTAAGTATTTCATCAATTTTTTCTTTATTTAAATTATAAAATGTCATTAATGTATCGGCTTGTTTTGCGACCTTATAGTCATCTGCAGACTTACCTTCTGCCTTTAAAAGTCTATCCATACGATATACATTTCCATATTTTTCCCTAAAATAATCCCAATCTAATTCCTTAAGATTAAAATAGCCTTCATACTGAGCAATTATTCCATCTTTATCGATTTCTAATGATAATTTATGTTTAACATCTTCTAATTTTCTAAGTTCTTCATCTGTAAAATTAACTTTATTTCTGATCTCAGAGGCTTTACTTCCTAATTCTTCTAACAATGTTGGTACTTGTTCAAATAACCATACAACCATCATATTAGTATAAGCATTATTCTTTAATCCTCCTTGATGAGTTCCAGGGTATGCTTCATGGAATTCATCTGGCCCCATTACTTTATCTATTGTATATCTTCCTGTTATTTCATTTTTAGTAGCTTTACTTGACCAGAAACGTGCAACTTCTAGTATAATTTCAGCTCCATATTCCTCCATAAATTTCATATCACCTGTAACATTAACATATTGCCAAACATTATATGCAACTGCTAAAGAAACGTGTCTTTGAAAGCAACTATAGTCATCGCCCCATTCTCCAGAGATAGGATTAAGGTGGACAGTTTGAGTCTGTTCAGAACCATCTGATCCAGATTGCCATGGAAACATCGCCCCTTGGTATCCATTTTCTTTTGCATATATTCTAGCAGCATTTAATCTTTTATATCTATACATTAATATTTGTTTAGCTGTTTCAGGAAAATGAATATCATAAAATGGCAATATAAATATCTCATCCCAAAAAATATGACCTCTATATGCCTCTCCATGCAATCCTCTAGCGGTTATAGATGCATCAAGACTATTATTATTTGGTGAACCTGAAACTAATAAATGAAACGAATGTATTCTCATTAGTTTTTGTGATAGCATATCACCTGAAACTTTAATATCTACTTTATCCCAAAGCTTATTCCACCCAATGTTTGCATCCGTGCTTATATTTTCAAATGTTCTTCCTCTAGAAACTAATTCTTTTGCTTTTGCAACAACATCTCCTTCAGTTTCTAAAGACGTAAATAATGAAATTATTTTTTCAACTACATATTCCTCATTTTCATTTGCTTCTATTTCTAATTTTGTTGTTGTTTTTCCTAACTCTATGTGATTCTCTTTATTCAAAAGCTTACCATTTATAAGTGATAGATTAGCTGATTGAGCAATTTTAATTTTTGACTGATTTGTCTCAACAACAACTGTAGATATTAAGTCTTCTATTTCTTGTGTCAAATAATTTAAGTGTTTAGATGACAAACTTCTATATCTTTCAACACCATAATTTATAATTTGACCATCTATTTCTGATATGATTGTTATTTTTTTTGAAAAATTTAGTGGTTTTACTGAGTATGAAATTGCATATTCATGTGGATTATCCATATTAACTACTTTTTTTGTTATTATTTCAAATTTATTTCCTTGATTGTCTTCACCAATTAATTTCGTTTTTAAAAGGCTAGATTTTAAATTTAATTCTCTTTGCAATTCAATAACTTTATGTTTATTAGGATTATATTCATCTGCTCCATCAACTTGAATAGTTATAAATTGTGCATTTGGTAAGTTAACAAAATCTTCATTTATAACATCTCTGCCTGCAACTTCTGTAACTAATTTATTGTACATACTTGCAACATATGTTCCTGGATAATTGTCATCTGATGCTTTTGTTTCAACAAGTGCCCCTCTAACACCTAAATAACCATTACCAACAGTTAATAATGATTCCTTAGATCTCTCTCTCTTACCTCCGTTATAGCCATAATACTCAATATTCCAAATATTATATTCTGTTTGTGCTAAAAATTCTTTTTCTAACTCTTCACAAGTTATTGCACTTGTCCCACTTAAAACTGGTACATTTAATGTATCTGCTAATAGTAATTTTGCATCTGCTTTTTCACCATTGTATTCAATTACTGATTCAGAATATATACTTTCTTGCGTCCCATAAACAACTGCACCAATAAAGTCAGTAAATTCTGATTTTATATCAGCCCCTAACCCCCTCAACATCTTGTCGGTATCGTTCCCGAAAAAAGAAAAACTTCTAAATTTTTGAACATCACCTTCGCAATTAACTTGCTCAACTGTAGCTAAATCATTAGAAAACTTGATTTTCAAATATTCCATAACATCATATCCCTTCTATTTTATTCTTAATTAATTATAACTCACGTTTATTTTAAAGTCAATGAAAGTATTTAAATATTATCAAATAAAATTATACCAGCTGCTCTACCTGATTTTTCTTTTTCTCTTCTATATGAATGAAACTTCTCATCCCATGTATTTTCTTTAGATATTATTATATTATTTTCTTTAACTCCTAATTTTATTGCTAATATTCTATTAAACTCGGTATTATCAAAGAAATATTTACCATTGATTGATTTAATAAATGATTTTTCTATTATCTCATCATTCTTGCCAAACTTATCAACAAAATGATTATAAAATTCTATACCAACTTCATAATTATTAGTAGATATTCCTATTCCCAATGCAATTAATAAATTCTCATAATTTGTATTATAATTATTTTTCATAAGATCAATGCCAGATTTCATAATTTCTGTATAACTTCCTTGCCAACCAGAATGCCAAACACCAATAACTTCATTCTCCTTATCATATGCAAATATTGGAAGGCAATCTGCATAAAATGTAAATAACGCGACATCCTTTCTTTTAGTAATAAATCCATCAACTTCTCTATATAAGTATTCTGATGTATCTGCTTTAATATCTACTACATTATTTGTGTGTGTTTGAAATGCTTGAACTTGAATTCTATCTTTTGATTCTAATAGTTCAAGTATTTTAAATCTATTATTTTCTTGAGTTGTATTTAAATTATCATGATATCCTTTACAATAATCTGACATATTTCCTGCATTTTTTTTAGTATACACAGCTTTAATATTAAATTTTTGAAATTCTTCTATAATATAATAATTTTCTTCTTCTTTGAACATTTTATTCTCCTCTATAACCAAAATATTCTGTAAGTTCAATTAAAATTTTATTTTCACTATAATATTCTGTCAATATATTCTTTGCCTTTATAACATATTCATCTAATAATTCTTTTGATCTATCAATACCAAAAATACTAGGATATGTTGTCTTCTCATTTATTATATCACTAGACTTTTTACCTGTTTTATCAAAGTCACCTTCAATATCAAGTATATCATCTTTTATTTGAAAAGCTATTCCTATAAGCTTAGAGTATTCAAGTAATTTTCGAGTATTTTTTTCATCAATATCAAGACAAATAAGTGGTAATTCCACTGCTGCTGTAAGTAATTTACCAGTTTTATTATCATGAATATATTTTAGTGTTTCATAATCTACTTTTTTATTTTCAGATTCGATATCCATATACTGACCACCAATCATTCCATAAAAACCTGCATATTCAGAAAGTTTTGCGATAATCAATGCTTTTTTATTCTGTGGGATTTTTATAGATTTTGCAATTATGCAAAAAGCTTCAGTTAACAAAGTATCTCCAGCTAAAATAGCAGTAGCTTCATCAAATTTTATATGAGTAGTTAATTTACCTCTTCTATACATATCATTATCCATTGCTGGTAAATCATCATGCACAAGTGAATAACAATGAATAAATTCTAATGCTACTGCTAAATCTTCTATCTTATCATATTTCATGTCGAATAGATCACATATCATATACATAATAATTGGTCTTATTCGTTTACCACCATTCATAACACTATAAGTCATAGCTTCTGAAAGTCTTGATGGACTATTGTATGAAGATAATCTTTCTTTTAGATTAGCTTCAACTATTATCTTTTTTTCATTTAAGTATTCTTTCAACATATATGATTACTCCATTTCTTCTATTTTAAGAGTACCATTCTTTTCAATTACTTTTTGAATTTTTCCTTCTGCTTGTTCCAATAGTTTTTCTGATTCTTTAATTAGTTTTATTGCCTTTTCATATTCAGCTATCGATTCATCTAAAGATAGTTCATTATTTTCTAATTTTTCAATAATTTCATCAATTTTATAAATGTTTTGTTCATATGTATCTGATACCTTTTTTACAGCCATACTATCACTCCTATATTTGATTTTCTAATATATTCTATTTATAAATTATACTTATAAAAAGAAATAATTTTTTTATTATAATCTCTCTCATCATACTTAACTAATTTACCAACAACATCAGGTATTTTTTCATAAATGCTATGCTCTGATATTACAATTCCATCATCATCTAATAAACTAAAATCAGATATATGCATCAATGTCTTTTCTGTTAAATTTTCTTTGTATGGTGGATCCATAAAAATTATATCAAATTTTTCATTCTTTCTACTCAATATTTCTATTGCTCGTAAAACATCATTTTTATAAGCCCTAGATTTATTTTCTAGCTTGCAATCATTAATATTTTCTATTATTATCCTAAGCGCTTCTTGATTATTTTCTATAAATATAGTTCTTTTAGCATTTCTACTTAGTGCCTCTATTCCCATATTACCAGTGCCTGAATATAGATCCAAAAATCTTGAGTCTACTACTTTATCTCCAATTATACTAAATATAGCTTCTTTTATTCTTTCCAAAGTTGGTCTTGTTTCTCTTCCTTCTCTTGATTTTATTTTTTTATTTTTCAATATTCCCGATGTTATTCTCATCATATCACTACCTTTTACTTTATTTTAATTCTATTTCCATATTACCTTGCAATTTTATATCTCCTAATGCAAGTTCATATTTATTATCACCTATTTTTTTAAATTCATAATCTTGAAATAATAATTTTTTTAAATCTTTTCCAGAATTATTATTAACTGTTATTATAAGTACCTTTGCAATATTATCATCTTTAAAATTCTTTACTAAATCAAAATTATATATAAATTTATTATCATCTTCATTATAAAATGAGTATCTCACTTGCAATACTCTTTCTTCATTTTTTGGAATAGCCATTGAAATTGCGTACCATTCTCTTTGTATCTCATTGTTGTCAAAATCTTTAAATTTTATTACAGCACGCGATGGTTTAGATGTTTTATAATTATCAATAAATTCTATCTTTTTCAAATATTTTCTAGAATCACCCAATAAATATTGATCTACAGAAAATAAGTATGTTGTTCTCAAATTAATATCGTCTATATTCTTAAACCAGTACTTTGTCTCTACTTCAAATTCTTGTTTTTTATTAATATTAATTTTTATATCTTCTTGATCAATAATGATAAGCTGTTTTTTTATTATTTTAATATTTCCAACATTTATAAATTGAGATTTTTCATCTGAAAATGTAAATATACATGTAATAATAAATAATAAAAATAGCAAAAATATTTTATGTTTTTTCATTTTATACTCCATAATTCATTATTTGTGTTTATGTTATTCAATTTCAATATATTAACATTGAATCTCCAAAGCTATAGAATCTATACTTATTTTTTATTGCTTCTTCATACGCATGAAATACTTTCTCTTTGCCAGCAAAAGATGAAATTAGCATAACAAGTGTTGATTTTGGAAGATGAAAATTAGTTATTATAGCATCTACTATTTTAAATTTATAATCTCCATATATGAAGATATTTGTATCTTCCCCTTCTTTTTCTAATAACTTGCCATCTACATCAACTGAAGATTCTAAAGTTCTAACTGATGTTGTACCTACAGCAATAACTCTATGTCCATTTTCTTTAGCATTATTGACTATATCTACAGTTTCTTTTGGTATCCAATATTTTTCACTATGCATTACATGTTCAAGTATATTTTCTACTTGGACTGGTCTAAATGTACCCAATCCTACATTTAAATAAACTTCAGATATTATAATTCCTTTATTTCTTATTTCTTCTAACAAATCATTTGTAAAATGTAATCCTGCAGTTGGAGCTGCAACTGATTCACCTTCTTTAGCATAAACTGTTTGATATCTATCTTTATTTTCTAATCTCTCAGTTATATATGGAGGTAATGGCATTTCTCCTAACTTATCAAGAATCTCTTCAAAATTTCCATCAAATATAAATCTTATAACTCTATTTCCATCATCTTTTATTTCTAATAATTCAGCTTCTAAAATATTTTCTAAAAATATGACTCTCTGTCCAATTTTCCATCTTTTAGCTGGTTTTAATAGTACCTCCCAAGTAAACATATCATATCTTTTAAGTAAAAAGCACTCAATAACTACTCCATTATCTTTTTTACCAAATAATCTAGCCGGAATTACTTTTGTTCTATTTATTACTAAAACATCACCTTTATCCAGATAATCTATTATATTATAAAATTTCTTATGTTCCAATTCATTACTACTCTTATTTAATACCAAAAGCCTAGAATGATCTCTTGGCTCTATCGCGTTCTGCGCAATAAGATTTTCTGGTAATTCAAAGTCAAATTCATTTATATTCATTTTATAATCCTAACATTTTGATTTTATACTTTATTTAACTTATATTTTCCTTAAATAAAATTATTTTACATTTTTATATGTATCGCATCTATTTTCCCATCCTGCGAGCCACTTTGACTCATTTTTCTGTGGATCTGAATTTTTAACTCTCTCTTCTAAAACTAATTTTGCAGAGTTACTAAATTCAATTAATGCATCATTTCCACTTGAATTTCCATTCATTTTTTCAAGAACTTGTCTTAATCCCCACCCTTTATTGTTATATGTTTCACTGTCATTTATACCTTCACCTTTAAAATTAACATAATCTATCAAAGCATAAAGTCCATTTGGTGAATTAGCAACTCTATAAAATTGATATTCTAAATTATCTTTATTATTTGATTTACTTTTCATTTTTTCTAGTGATTGTTCCAATCTTTCATATATAAACATTATTTGAATATCTTTAGTACTATTTAAAAATTGAATTAGTTCCAAAATATCTTTATCCTGATTTTTTTTTTCTAATATCAATTGCTCTCTATCTATCCATGGTGAATATCTATTATTTTCTAAAATTACTGGCAATTTAATATTATTCTTTAAATAATAATCTACCAATTTAGGAAAACTTTCTTCAAATCTATCTGCTTCTCCTTCTTTATACCAAATAAAATGTCCAATTCCTAATGATGGAAAGTTTTCTCCAGAATTCCAGTAAACTAAATTTTCTGTTTTACCTCCTGCTTCATTTTGAAATATTTTCTCAGCTATTTTATTTAATTCTTCATTTGATATTTCTAATTTTTTATATGTTTGTGACAAAGAAAAAACAGATAATAATATTACTGATGAAATAAATAAAAGCAATCTTTTCATTTTCTAACACCTCTCTTTATTATAATTATTTTTGCCCAGATACTACTCTACCATATCCAGAAATATCTTTTGTTACAGTTACATTTTTATATCCTAATTCTTCCATTATACGCTTAACAATTATACCTTGGTTATATCCTACTTCAAAAATCAAATATCCTCCGGTTTCAATATATTCAATTGCTTTTTCACTTATCTCATAATAAAAGTACAGTCCTTCATTTGAAGCAAATAATGCTTCAAATGGTTCATGTAAAAGAGTATCATCTGACATTAATATAACTTCATTCTCTGATATATATGGAGGATTTGAAATTATCATATCAAATCGTTTATACTCAATATTTTGAAACAAATTTGATTTTAGAAATTCTATGTTTTTAACCTTTTGTACTTCTTTATTTCGTTTTGATACTTCTAGAGCTTTATCAGAAATATCTATGCCGATAACTTTTGATGATTCACATTCTAATGCTATCGTAATTCCTATGATGCCCGTACCTGTTCCAATATCAAGTATCTTAGGATTTTCAATATCTTTCAATATTTCCAATGCTTTTTCCACAAGAATCTCTGTATCCTGTCTAGGAATAAGCACTCCTTTATCTACATAGAATTTTCTACCATAAAATTCTTGCTCATTTAACAAGTATTGCACTGGAAACTTTTCTTTTGCTACTTTTTTCAAATATATCCTAATTCTATTAATGTCTTCTTCCTGTAAGACATCTTTATGTTTAGTGAATAACATCATTCTATCAATATTTAAAACGTTAGAAAATATTATTTCTGCTATTAATTTAGCTTCTTCAATATTATTTTTTAGCAAATAATCTATTGAT
>RRZU012658693.1_pt1 | contig 12321 bp, 19 predicted proteins | sample 2165561 | NCBI WGS metagenome assembly RRZU01 (sample SAMN10456909, study PRJNA506462) | wastewater metagenome | isolation source: wastewater sludge | place: USA: Moscow, Idaho | reverse complement strand
TTTCTATTGGATAGAAAAAATAAATAGTAAAATTAAAATCAATTCCATTATTTATATAATTAGTAAAGAAATTTATGAAATTGATTATTCTGAATTATTACCTAAAAGAACTGGATTTGGTTCACAGTCCTTTATAGAACCAAAAATAGTAACAGAACGTTTAAAAATCAATGAATTAATTGCATTACTAGAAGAAAAAGATAAAGCATAAAAAAATTCTCAAAACTAATTATATATTATAAACGTGAATGGAAGAATACTACCCCTGTATTCTTCTTTTTTAATGTATCTAAATTTAAAGGAGGTTTTCTTTATGGGTCAACTTATCATTGCCATTGGAACTGTCGTTGCTATTGCTGAAGAACTATTGAAAGTGAAAGAATAAATAAAGGAGAGGAGAAGGAGGTCAAAATATGAACTCACTTAAAATTTTAACTATTGCTGCTGCCGTAATATCTATTGTCAAAGACATAGATAATCTAAAAAAATAAGATTTAATCTTAAACAGCCGTCCTTTGGGATGGCTGTTTTTAATTACCGCTGCTACATATTACTCTATTATCGGACTAATGCTATTTAAGGATTATTTATCTATTGATTTAACTTGCGTCCAAGAACATGTTGAATCTCTACAAGCACTTTTTTAACAAGTTCTATTTACATAAATATATTAAAATACGGAGGTTTTTATGAAAAATATAATTGAAAATGCTAAGTATAAACTTGAAATATTTGATGACCTTAACCCCACTGATCCAAGAGAGTTTGATAATCTTGGTACTATGGTTTGTTTTCATAATCGGTATACTTTTGGTGATGAAACAGAACTTAAATCTTCTGACTTTTCCAGTTGGGAAGAACTTGAAAATTATCTATATAAATCAGAAGATGCCCTTATTGTAATTCCTGTATTTCTGTATGAACACTCAGGCCTTTATATTAACACTACAGGTTTTTCATGCCCTTGGGATTCTGGACAGATTGGCTTTATTTATACTTCTAAAGAAAATATTAGAAAAAAGTATGGATGTAAAAGAATAAGTAGAAAACTTAAAGAAAGCATTAGTGAAATCCTATGTTCCGAAGTGTCTTTGTACAATGATTATCTCAGCGGAGATGTTTACGGCTTTTCTGTAACTGATAAAGAAAGTGGAGAAGAAATCATTAGCTCTTATGGTTTTTATGGGACTGACTATCTTGGTAACGGCATGTTTGATTATGTTTCTGAGTATTTTACTAAACTAGAACTGGAGGTCATTTGATGAATAATTTTACTGGCCACAAAACTATAAAAGTTGAAGATTTAAAAACATTTGTAAATACGCTACTTGCCAATAAGAATATCTGTAAAAGTGAAAAAATAGGGTACTGCTATTTACTTGAAAGTGTACTACTTGATACCAATAACTATAGGGGTTGGAATGCTATTCCAGGTTCTATTAATGACTATGAAAGAAGATATTATTGATTTTGTAATATACCAAAATTTTAGTAGTCATATGTGTAATTTAAAATAATTATAAAAGAAGGAATCAGAAAATTATGATTAGACAAGAAATAAAAAAACATATGCAAGAAAATAAAGAATCTATGGGCTTTTCTCACTTAGAAGTTTGGTTTACTAAAAAATATCAAGGTATTAACCAAAAAAAATGTAAAAGACTCCTTAAAGATGAGCATGACAACTCTTTACTTTATGAAGAACTGGAAGAGCATTTTGGACAGCTTACAGATAAAGAAAAGTCCTATGCTAAAAATATTTTCATAGAAGAAGTTCTTTCAAAGTTAATCTTTGAAGGAGCCTCTGTTTGGATAGATTCAAATGGAATAGAGTATACAAAAAGCATTGAATAATTTGGAGGAACAATGAAGCAAATATATATTTTACAAAGTAAAGATACAAAAAAAATACTAACAGCAAGTACAAATATATCAAAATTAAAAAAATACATATTAGAACAGTGGTTATCTAAATCTGAAGAAAAATATAAATTCAAAGAACAAGAAAAGAATTACAAAAATTTAGGATACTCTTTTGAAAAGTTTCTAAAAGATAATGGTTTTCACTTTGACTTAGTCTTTCACATATATGATGACTCACCCTAAATTCTAAAATAAAAATACCTTAGATTTATGAGGAGATAACTATGAAATTCAATTATAACATGATTGGCTCTATGGATTTCTATGGAGCTTACCCAAATATTTCAGTTAAAGAAAACAATGAAATAATGAAAAAGTGCACTACAGGAAATAAAAAAGAAATACATAAACTCTTAGAAAAGTTTGGCTACTTATCTATAGGAACCTTGGACACTCATATTTTAAAGAAGTTCTGGAATCCATATAGGTATTATAAGTCTAAAGACTTCATAGTTGTAGTTCATTCTTCTATAGAGTACTTTTTCAAAATATCCTATGAGGAGGAAATTTTATGGAAAAACTATTTAAAGTAACAATAACAGAATTCCTAGTAAAGAGCTTTGCATAATTTAATATTTTGCACGTATAGAAAGGACAAAATATTAAAAGCTGTCCAAAGGGATAACTTCGCTTTGCTACGAAAAAGCTTATGCAACTTCACCGCACCATCCACGGGATAAGCTTCGCAAACCCTAACGTTGGACATACTGGTATTATTTGGTTTATACCTTAAACATTATGAGTGATGATTATATTGAAGGCCATAGACTAAAGGCAGAGGAAGTTTATAGATTTGAATTTAATAAATTAGAAAATCTAGTTGATTTTCAAGAAGGAGAAAATAAGATGGGACAATCAATAGCAGTAATAAAAAAAATAGAAATAGAATACGGATCAATAAGAAAAATAAATATATGTAAACTACATACTTTAATCTATAGCGTAGAAAATCTAATGTTTGATATATATGGTAAACATCATACATGGACTAACTATGAAAGTGACGAATGTATTGAGCTAAACAAGGAACCATTTGAACTTTTGGAGTTAGGAGAAAATATAGACATCATATCAAAAGCATCAATTGAAGATAATCTTGAAGAAGACAGGCCTTTAAACCGTTATCATGATGCTCTAAACTTTCTAAGAGAAATCAAAGCTGAGTTAGTTAACACACCTATGGAAAATGAGGAATATATACGAATTGAACTTTTCAACTAAGAAAATTCTAAAATAAAAACAAATAATTCCCAAAATAAGAAAAGAGGTAATGAATCTATGATAAGACAAAAAAGATATAGAAAAATTACCAAAGCTAGAAATATGAAAACTAATCTCTTTCTGGGCCTTTGGATGGACATTAGTGGAAATGGAACCTTTGGAGTATTAGAAAAAACCTCCCGAACTAAATCAGAAATAATTTTAGAAATTATAAGGGATATAACATCAAATAACTACATTGAACCTGAGAAGCTAAAAGAATCTGAACTGGCTTTAATAAACTACAATGAGCTAATTATTCCAGAAGTTATAGAATACAAAATAGTATGTATCTAAAAAATATATGGGTTTGATTTAACCCTTAGTCATAAACAATAAATTATTAAATAATTAAATTGGTAATAGGAGGTAACATGAAATATATTTTATGCTGGCAAAAAGTAAAAGATTATAGAGGAAATACAGAAGAACATTCTGAGATTTCTGGAAACAAAAAATATTTAGAAGCGAAGAAAAGAAAAATAGAAAAAACCTTGGAAGAAAACTGCAGTGCTTGGATTGAAGAATACAATTCAGACATTCACGAAGAGGAATATCAAAATAATGAGAAAGGTGAGTTAGTTTTGATTAATGAAAAGAAAATTTAGGAAGATTTAAACTCTTTAATGAATTAAACAGAACTTTAAAAATTGAACTTAAAAAAATACATGAAACACAAATAAAAATAAAAAAGGAGACCCTTAATCATGAAAATTAACAAAGAAGAACTAGAAAAATATATACAAGCTATAAAGGCTGTAATTGATAATAGCCTATTTAATGATTTATTGAGAAGTGTTGAAAGCCTTATAAAAAATATCCCAAACCTATCAAAACATATAGGACTAAAAAACTCTTACGAAATTAATGAAAATATCTTAGCTGAAGCTCTTAGGCATATAACAGGAAACTTTAGTGAATTTGATGTAATAAATGCTTTTTCTGAATTTACAAATAGTCTTACTATTGATTATAGAGTCGTTTCTTGGATGAGAAACTCTATTGATACAATATTACCTTTAGAAGAAATTAAAAATATGATAGAAGATAAAAATCATCAAAATTTTGTCATGGATAATTCCCATGATTTCTATATTACCTACGACACAAATATAGAAACTGATGAATATGACTTTATTGAATTTAAAGACTTTAATAACAAAGATGTTAATTTAGATCAAATAGATTTAAGAGATTTTTCTGCTAAAAGCTTTGGAATGTTCCTAGAACTTGATACACATGCCTTGGACATTAATACAGGTAAAAAATTTAAATTTGAAGATGGAGTATTACAAGTACTTTCTAATGGTGAATACGTCCCTGTTTATGAGGTTATGACTGCCAAAGAGATAACAGAACTATTTTCCCATAGATTTGAAAAGGGGTCTGCTTATGAAAATTAAAAGATACTGTGGAGGAAATTATCTAAAAGCATGTAATTCAATTATTTATTGGACTATTAATGATAAGTTGTTTATTGAATTAAACTGGCAAGGATTAAAATATTGTGTGTATAGTAATCTCCAGGATCTTTATGAAGATAAACCCATATTTGAAATCTGCTATGAACCAGAAACATATTTTCCAAATATTGATGAACAAAACTTATTGGAAGAAGAAAGAATTGATAGTGAAATAGAGACATTTCTACTCGATTACATTAATAATGGGAGGCATTATGAAACTAACTCAAGCTGATATTGAGAAGTACAAAAAAGATAATCCAGGATTTATGTTCTACCAATTACAGAATGAATATACTATTACTGAATGGTGTTCATACTGCACTACTGAGGTAAGTATATTAAATACACCTGAAAAACAAATATGTCCAGAATGTGGTGAAAGCATTTGGCCATGCTCTCTCTGTGACCATAACAGCGTCAGTTGTAGAAATTGCATAATAACTTAATCTTAAAAAAATACAAACATTTGAACCGTGCTTATGCAGCACACCGCCCCAACCTTACGTTGGATCGAAATATTTTAACTACAAGTAGTAAAAAATCCGTAGATATTAATTGCAATGATATTATATTTCTTTACGTTATATGGGTTAAGCGTCACGCTTATGCGGTGTGCTGCATAAGCACGGTTTTCTGTTCAAATTAATAAATTTAAATTTCAAAGTACGAGTTCTGATATTTTCAGAGCTCTTTTTAATTACAAAAAAATAAAAATAGGAGATGATAATTATGGGATACGTACATACTTATGGATTAACAAAAGAAATTGAAAAAATACCTGCTGAAGCTTTTAGCAAAATAGAAGAGATTGTTGAAAAATATAAGGATATATTAAGATTTGAATGTGATGAAGATAGAGCCCCACAAATAACAAATACAAATATTAGATTTAATGGTTGTGGAGAACATGGTTATGAAACTTTTTCCTTTTCAGTAAAAGAAGAAACCAACTATTGCAAAACAAATGTTAAAAGTTATGATGCAGCAATTACTAAAATCCTCTTAGTTCTATTTCATTATATTCCTGAATTTAATCTATCAGGTGATGGTTTTTGGATACACAAATCTCAGGCAGATGAATTTAATAGGAGTGGAAAAGTAGAATTAGATGGTTATTGGAATGAAGCCCTTGAATACATGAAAGATAAATATGGAATTGAATTTGATTGGTATTTAAAAGTATCTAAAAGTGGTGGTCATGAATACTACTGCATGGATATCTGCAGGAAAGTTATAGAAAATGCTACAAAAAGTAAAAAAATACAAGAAACAAAAAAGAAAGACACAGTAAGCGAAACAAATAAGGCAAGTACAGATAAAACAAGTACAGGTAAAACAACTAAAACAAAAGAGAAAAACAATAAAGAATCAAGTAAAAAAAATGAAAACGAAAAAGATGAAAATATTAAGGACCAAAATATAGAAGAAAAAAGTATAAATGAAAAAGGTACGGAAGAAAAAAATAGTACTGATAGTACTGGTAAAACTGAATACTCCAAAGAGGAAAAATCAGAATACTTTAAAAATCAGCTAGAAGAATTAAAAAACTCTATTGAATATAAAATAGATGATTTCCTAAAAAATTCAGAGGAGTTAAAAAATTTCATAAGATTTAAAAACAAATATTTTAAAACTTACAGTTTTAGAAATTCATTACTTATCTATAACCAATTTCCTAGTGCAAATTATGTTGCTGGTTTTAGCAAATGGAAGGAACTTGGTTACTCAGTAATAAAAGGATCTAAAGCTATAAAAATCCTAGTTCCTCTTATTAAGAAAAATGAAAATTCTAAAAATGAAAGTTCAAAAGCTGAATACACCCAAGAAATATATGGGTTTAAAGCAGTGAATGTTTTTGATATTTCTCAAGTTATAGCAGGTCCCAATGCAGAGCCAATTCCATCTTTAGACATGGATATACATCCCACAGAACATATGCAGTATTCAGAAAATATTCTTTTAGAAGCTTGCAAGGAGTTTGTCGCTTCCAGATGCCCACTACATATAGTTAGTGATGACTCCCTTGGTGACTGTCTCGGTCTTACTAATGGTAGAGAGATCTTTGTCCTAGATACTAAAAAACCTCTCGATATGGCTGCAGTACTTGTTCATGAATTTTCTCATTTTAAAAATCATTACAAAGAAAATAGAAATACTTTAACTAAAGATGAAAAAGAAACAGAGGCAGAAATTACAGCAATGATTTTCTCTTCATATTTTAATCTAAATCATGAAAACAGATTTAAATATCTTGCCATGTACAGAAAGAATCGTGAACTAGACAAATGCTTTACAACAGCTCTAAGCACTTTTGACTACATCCTCTTAGGAGAAGATGGTAAAAATGGTTTAGAATCAATTTTACAAGGCTTATCTATGGAGGAAACCTATGAACCAAAAGCAAGTTAAAGAACTATTCAAAGGATCAAAAAAGAAAAATATTAAAAGAACAGAACTACCATTAGATATACAGAAAAAATTATCAAAGGATAACTATATTGCAGTACAAGAAAAAATAAGGGAAAATGCAGACCTATTATTACTTCAAGATAAAATATCAGAAGAACCAGTAATACTACTATTACTTGAAAGAGAGCCTTACGAAATAGAGATTATAGAGGAGTTTTGCTAATGAATAAATTTAATAATAATATCTATATGACAAAAACTATTGTAGAGGAACTTCCAGAAGAAGTTCTTCTTTTCATAATTAGCTTAGTAAAAAACATGCATCAAGAAGTTACAGAAGTAGATTACCTGCAAGTTATACAAATCCGAAACAATATTCTTATCCACAAACAAGAAATACCAGAATACAAAAAGTTTATACACTTCTGACTACTATTAAAAGATGCAAACTATTCTTTATAGATAGTGGTGATTACAGCACTCTTATGTTTAGTCATGAATATTAAGCAAGTAAAAAATTAAATGTAAACTGCAGAAATAAGAAAATTAAACATTAAACAAAAAATAAACCAAAAAAATTAAATACAAATATCTGTATAAATAAAATTAAAAACTTAACAGAGGTGACAAATTAATGGATACATCAAAACTATGTACTTTATCAAACTTACCTCAAAATAACTCAGAAGAAGGATGTGATATGTAAATGGAACTTTACAAAATTCAAGAAGCACTTATAGACAATTTAAATATATTTTTAGAAAGTGAAGGAACAGAAGGAGACCAAGAAGTTTACGAGGAGATAATGGCTATACTTAAAGTAGAGTTATCTAATAAATCAAGTAACATATTAAAGTACCTAAATAACCTACAGGCAGATCTTGAACAAATTAAAATAGAAAAACAAAGATTAGACAGAGTTAAAAAGAGCAAAGAATCTAAGTATAACAGATTATCAGACTATATTATATCTGTAATGACAACTTTAGATAAAGCTAAAATAGAAACAGAGATTGGAAATTATGCCCTACGAAAAAGTAGTAAAGTTGAAGTAATTGATGAAACCCTTATTCCTGAAGAATACTTTAATATTAAACTTGAAAAAACAGTTGATAAAATATCTTTAAAAGAAATACTAAAATCAAAAGATATACCAGGTGTAAAATTAACTAGTGGTTTTAACCTAAATATTCAATAAAGACAAATGAGGTGATAAAAATGGATATATCAGAAATAGCAAAAAAACTCAAAGCATATTTCCCTGAAGAGGATATACAATGGAGAATAACAGCAACAACTCAGGATAAAACAAAAGGTCTTGCAGTTCCATACCTTGATACTAGAGCTATTCAAAGACGTCTAGATGATACTCTTGGTATTGATGGTTGGAAAGTATCCTACAGAGTTATAGAAAATGGTTTTATCTGTAGTTTAAGTTTAAAATTAAATGACCAATGGATAACTAAAGAAGATGGAGCAAACATGACAGACTATGAACAAATTAAAGGAGGCATATCAACATCATTTAAAAGAGCAGCCAGCAGTGCCTTTGGCATAGGAAGGTATATTTATGATATTCCATTAACATGGATTAAAGTAAAAAAACAAGGCAATAGCTATGTTCCAGATGAAAAAATATCCCTACCAACCAAATTTCAACTAAAAGAAAATATTGAACCATACTTAGAACTAAAAATGACAGTAGGAAAATACCAAAATCATAGCTTAAAAGAAATTTTAGAAGAAGACCCCTCATACTTAAATTACATACTCAAAAAATCAGATCAAGTTCCAAGTCAACTAGTTGAAGCTTGTAAATTACTGAAAAAGGAGTATATGATTTCTTAAATATTGTAGTTACTAAAAAATACACTACTTGAAAGGAAATTTTAATAAAATTACTAAAGATTTCTAAAAAAAGAAAAAAACAAAAACTAATTTTTAAAAAAACATAAAGTAAAAGTTAGGAAGTGATTCTACAAAAAAGTATCGCTTCCTAATTATTTAAAAATTTTATGGGTACAAACAAATCATAATTATATGATAATTTCAAATGGCTTAAATAGCCTATGGTTATTGAATAAAATTTATATAAAATCATTTCACAATTAAAAAGAACAACAAAAAGTCAACAAAATCAAAGGAATTTTATACAAAAATTATGCAACAGTTATACACACTACAAACCTAATATTATCAATACATTACACATCTATGTTTTTTAAAATAAAGTAAAACGCGCCCCAGATATTTTTTAGATAAAAAAGTAAATTGAGAGTACGCTTCCAAATATTGAGGGTATAAGCGATATTAAGACCTTCCCGAGAAATATTAAGAGTATTTCGAGAAATATTAAGAGTATTATTTTTTTAGTTTTCATTATATAATACAAATTGATATAGATTAACCTATTCCGAAACATATTAAGAGTATTCGATATATATTAAGAGTATCTATGAAACCCTTTAAAATCAAAAACGAATAATATTAAGAGTGTTTTTATTTTCGAATAATATTAAGAGTATCCTCGAGTAATATTAAGAGTGTCCTCGAGTAATATTAAGAGTATCTTCGAATAATATTAAGAATATCTCCGAATAATATTAAGCGTAATTCTCGTGTAAGTTTTAAAAATCAAAGTCTACAGCAATCGTAAAAGTATTAAAAGTATTAAAAGATTTAAAATAATTAAAAGGAGTTTAAAAATGTCAAAACCAAGTCTTATTGTAACTAATAATGTCCCACTAACTGCAAAACAATTAGATGTATATAATTATCTTTTAGAAGAAGCTCAAAGACAATTATTTGATGACCACGAAAAAGGTATCTTTAAAATTAATGTTAATGATGTAACTAGAATAGCTCCATTTTTAGATACGACTAAAAAAGTAAGAGAATTCTTTGAAGAAATTATGGATAAAAAGTTTCAATTTAATATAATGGGAAAAGACAAAACAGTTACTTCTAGAGTTACTTCGCATTTAATATCTGGAATGAAAGAAAATGACGATAAAACTTTTGAAGTTGCTCTTGAACCATTTTCTATAGAAGCAATGCGAAAAATGGTTAAAAGAAAAAAGGGAATAAAAGTAAAAGAAACTGAAACTTTGGAAAATGGAGAAAGAAAAGAAGTTGAAAAAGAAATAGAACTTCAACCATACCTAAAAGCAAAACTAACAGAACATACAGACATTACTTTTTATCCTGCAAAAGTAATTTATGAATTAATAAAAGATTACAGAGGTTCTTTAGTTCCTAAAATTACTTTTAATGACTTTAAAATTATAACTCAAACTGAAGATAAATATAAAACATCTTATAAACAAAATGTTTTAGAAAAAATAGAGAAAATTATAAATAAAAAAGACCCTGAATTAAATCTAAAGTTAACTATAGAAAAAGCAGGAAGAATAAATAAATCCATAATGATTACATCTACTATTAATAAAATTCCTGAAACACTAGAAGATTTTATTGAGAGATTTTTAAAAGAAGCAAAAATGGAAAAAAATGAAAAAAATATTAAATTCGCTACTAAATTTTATAGGGGAGGAAATTATGAAAATAATATCATTAATTAATCAAAAAGGGGGGGTTGGAAAAACTACTTCAGCAATAAATATAGCAAGTAAACTGTCTGAAAAATTTAAAGTTTTAGCTGTAGACCTTGACCAACAAGCAAATGCTACAGGTAATTGTGGAATTGATGAAGATCAACTTGAATTTACTATGTATAATCTTTTTACAGAAAAAGAAGTTACAGCAGAGCAGTGTATAGTAAAAACAAGTAAAGGATTTGACCTTATTTGTGGGAGTATAGAACTTGCTAATGTTACTACAAACCTTTCTAATGTTCCAAATAGAGAAAGAATAATGAAAAAGAAATTTAAGCATCTAGACGAATTATATGATTATATCATTTTGGATTGCGGACCAAGTTTTGACCTTTCTACTATGAATGCTTTAGTCATTTCAGATTTAGCATTAATACCGATGGAAGCCCATAAATTTTCAGTTAAGGGGATAAAAAACATTTTAGACTTCTTAGACATAATCAAAGAAGAGTTTAATGAAACTCTTGAACATAAATTTTTCATAACAAAATATGATGGTAGAATAAATTCTTTCAAAGAAATAGATACGATGTTAAGAGAAAGCTTAGAAGATTCAATTTTAAAAACAAGAATTAGACTTGATACTCAAATAAGAACTACTCAAAATGATGATAAAACAATATTTGAAGTGAAATCTTCAAAGAGTTCTCAAGATTACAGCGATTTAGTACAGGAGGTTTTCAATGTCTGATATGAACAATTTAATTAAAGGAATAGGAAGTAGAAATAAGAACTTAGTAAATAAAGATGAAAATCATTTAAATAAAGAAACAGTTTTAGCGAGTTATGAGTTTAATTTTGAAGTTGATGAGGACACAATTGATTTTCTGAAAGAACAAACTTTTAAGTTACATAGAGCAAGTAATAATTTTTATACAGAGCTTGGAAAAATTTTTACAGAAACTCAAGATAAACTTTCAAAAAGTGGATATGGTTGCTTTGTCGAATGGTATAAGAGTTTAGGATTTAAAAACGATTCTGTGTATAGATATATAAGTAGATATAAATTGATTTCGTCTTTCGCACAAAGCGAAAGACAAATTGTTGAAAAAATAGAATCATTACCTTTGGGTTTATCTTATGAAATAGCAAAAGAAACTTGCCCTTCCGAAATGAGAGAAAAAGTAATTAATGGAGAAATTAAAAACAAGGTAGAATTATCAAAGGCTATGAAGAATGTTAAGAATGAAGAAGTAGAGAAGCCTAAAAAAGAAGAGAAAGACATTGTTCAGGAAGCTGAAATAGTTAAAGAAGAATTTGGTGAAGAAAAAGTATCTATAGAAAAAATAGATATACAGTTAGCAATTCTTATAAATGAGCTATCTAGAGTAGAGGGTATTATAAAAGAAAATAATACAAAAAATAACTTTGAAATACTTCTAAAAATAGAAGAATTATTGAATGAGATAAAGTAGTCTAAAAAGACTACTTTTTTATTTTGTATTATTTTCTTTTATAAAAAATATATTTTTAAGTGCTTATCCTATTGTATATCCCTCGTGAAAAAGGTATACTATATATTGTGTAATGCTTGATAATCATAATTAATTTACATATAAGGGGGACATATGCCAGTTATTCAAGAAATACTAAAAAAATCCATAGATAGGTCAATTAATGGAGTAGTAACAGCAGAAAATAATGACGAA
>RRZU011775268.1_pt1 | contig 12321 bp, 11 predicted proteins | sample 2165561 | NCBI WGS metagenome assembly RRZU01 (sample SAMN10456909, study PRJNA506462) | wastewater metagenome | isolation source: wastewater sludge | place: USA: Moscow, Idaho | reverse complement strand
AATAGGGGAGATTTTTTATGAATAAATCAGATATTACAAATTTAATCACCGTTTTAATCATGGCTTATGGTTATTCAAATGGAAATGAGACGGTTTTTATGGTTGGACTTTTTGCTCTTAGTGGTGCGGTTACAAATACACTTGCTATTCATATGCTTTTTGAAAAAGTGCCATTTCTTTATGGTTCAGGTGTAATTGAAAATAAATTTGATCAATTTAAACTTTCAATTCATAACTTACTAATGAATCAGTTTTTCACTCGTGAAAATCTAACAAGATTTTTCCAAGATGAGGTAAATAGTGCGAAAAAAACTATAGATTTTGAGAAAATTTTAAATAAAACAGATTTTTCACCTGCTTATGAATCTTTAAAAGAATCAGTAATGCAATCAAGCTTTGGTGGAATGTTAGGAATGTTTGGAGGAGAAGCAGCTTTAGAGCCTTTAAGAGAACCTTTTACAAAAAAACTTCAAGCTTCGATAATCTCAATTTCAAGTAGTGATGCATTTCAAGATGTTGTAAATGAAGCATTAAAATCAGAAGATTTAAGCGAAGATATTTACAATAAACTTAGCCTAATCGTAAATGCAAGACTAGAAGAATTAACACCTGCAATGGTTAAAGAAATAGTTCAAGATATGATAAAAGAACACTTAGGATGGCTTGTTATTTGGGGAGCTGTTTTTGGTGGACTAATTGGATTATTTAGTTCTTTAGTTATGAAATAAAAGAAAGATTTATTCTTTCTTTTATATTGGAATTATTTTAAAATAGTTTATGAATACTGTGGTATTTCATATGCATTTTGTTCTTTTCTAAAAGTTAATGCACTTTTCAAAGACTCAACTTCACTTTCTAAAAAAGTTTTTTCTTCTTGCAATTCTCTAATCATTTTTTTCAAAGTTTCAATTTCCATATGTAATATATCATTTCTTTTTGCAAAAAATAATTTCTCTCTTTTTAATTCTTCATTTTCTTCCATAGAGAGTTTATGTAGTAGTTCATAATTCATTTTTAATCCTTCTCAAGAAAAGTAATCTTTTATAAATCTGATTAATAATATATTGTATCATAATTTATAAAAGTTATTTTTTATTTGAAATCAATAACAAAACTTTTATATGTTAGAATACCGCAAAAAAGTTTTGAGGGTAAAATGGAAGGTATTGAAGTAGTAGTTTTATTAGATGTTGGTGGTTTAGAAGATAAAGAAAAGTTTGAAAAACATGTTAAAAAAGAAGGTTTTAAAGCTATTGAAGGTGAAGATTTTGTATATACAGCACACTCAACAACGACAACATTTTCTACTAAAGCTTATATTTTAGAAGTGTTTAGAAAAGGTCTTCAAAAAAATAGTTTTAATGATGCAAATTTAATTTTCTTATTAAATGAAACACCTTATCCTACTTATTATTATGATAAGAATACAAATGACTTTGAGCTAGTACAAGTAGAAAAATAGTGAAAAATATTTATGATTTTTTAAAGAATCTAAAAAATGAAAAAAGAGTAAAAGAGTGCCAACTTTTAATAGTAAATGATGATAGACAAGCTCAAATAGCTTCTGATATTGTGGCATATTTAGGTTTTAAATCTTTTGTTTTATCTGATTTTAGAGCAAATTTTGGAGATGATTTACTCTCTTTTTCTACAGAACTTCAAGATATTACAAAAGTTCTAAACTCTTATTATAACTACAAAAAACAAGACAAAATTTTGATTTCACCTATTAGAACTATTTCGTATGCACTTCCAAAAGAAAAGTGTTTTGATAGTTTTACTATAAATTTTGCTGATACTATTAAAATAGATGAATTTAAATCAAAACTTTACAACTGGGGATACTATTTTGTAGATATTGTTACAAGTGAAGGTGAAGTTTCTATTAGAGGAGATATTATAGATATCTGTCCTTTAGGAAGTGATTTAGGATTTAGGGTTTCACTTTTTGATGATGAAGTTGAGAGTATTAGAAAATTTGATATTGAAGATCAAAAATCACTAAAAGAAGAAATAGAAACTTTTTCTATTAACCCTGCATTTTTAGCACTTGATGAAGAATCAATGGGGGCTATTAATGAGCAAATAGAAACTGTTTCAAGTGATGCTTTTATCAAAGATATTCACTCTTTAGGTTTCTGGTATTTAAATGATTTAGGAGAATATTTACCTAATAATTTAAGTTCATTTATCACCCAAGAAGCTTTAGATGAAATCGAAGAAGTTTATGTTTTTGAAGAAAAAAGAATAAACAAAGATAAGTTTTTATTAACACCTCAAATATACAATAGTAAAACTTATCAAGAAATAGCACCTGCAAATGTAAAAGAGTTTATCTCTTTTCATAAAGAGAAAAAAATCACTATTATTTCAGGTACTGAAGCTAAGGTAAAAGCTTATGATTTAGATTTAAATGACAAAAATATTAAATATGTTTTTGATAACTATATTCTAAATTTACTTGGAAATGATGAAGTAATAATCTCTTTAAATAAAGAAGTTAAAAAAAGAAGAAAGAAAAAAGTAAAACTAGTTCTTGATGAACTTCAATTAAATGACTATGTAGTACACGAAAAACATGGAATTGGTCAATACAAAGGAATTGAACCTGTTACAGTTATGGGCGCAAAAAGAGACTTTGTAATAGTTATGTATGCAGGTGATGACAAGCTTTTAATTCCTGTTGAAAATATAGATTTAATTGATAGATACGTAGCTGATGGAAGTTCATATGCTGTTGTTGATAAGCTAGGTAAGGGAAGTTTTGCTAAGTTAAAAGAAAAAGTAAAAGATAGATTATTTGCCATTGCAAATGATATTATAAAATTAGCAGCAGCACGTGAACTTGTAAATGGTATCAAAATAAATACTGAGAAAAAACTACTTGAAGATTTTCCAAAAAGTGCTGGATTTGACTATACAAAAGATCAAAAAAGAAGTATTAAAGAGATTTTTGCAGATTTAAGTAGTGGAAGAGTAATGGACAGACTTCTTTCAGGAGATGTTGGATTTGGTAAAACTGAAGTTGCAATGAATGCAATGTTAGCAGTTGTTTTAGATGGATTTCAAGCACTGTTTATTTGTCCAACTACACTTTTAGCTTCTCAACACTTCCATGGAATTCAAAAAAGATTCTCAGAATTTGGAATTAAAGTTGCCAAATTAGACGGAAAAACATCAGCTAAAGAAAAAACAAGTATTAAAAAAGCACTAGAAAATGGTGATATTCAAATAGTAATTGGAACTCACTCATTATTAAGTGTTAAAACAAAGGATTTGGCTTTAGTGATTATTGATGAAGAGCATAAATTCGGAGTTAAGCAAAAAGAGAAATTAAAACAATTAAGAGAAGATGTTCATATTTTCTCAATGAGTGCTACACCAATTCCAAGAACTTTAAATCTAGCCTTATCAAAACTAAAAGGTATGAGTTCACTTCTTACCCCTCCAACAGAGAGATTAGGAGTTCGTACTTATGTAAAAGAGTTTAGTGATAAACTTATTAAAGAAGTTGTTTTAAGGGAAAAAAGAAGAGGTGGACAACTTTTCTATGTTCATAACAATATCGCTTCAATTGAAGCAAAAAAAGCAGATATAGAACAAATAGTTCCAGGAATAAAGATTCAAATAATTCACTCTCAAATAAAACCAGAATTAGCAGAAAAAATAATAGAAGATTTTGAAGAAAAAGAGTTTGATATATTACTTGCAACTTCAATAGTTGAATCAGGACTTCACCTACCAAATGCAAACTCAATTATTATTGATGGAGCAGATAGATTTGGAATTGCTGATTTACATCAACTTCGAGGGCGAGTAGGGCGAAGTAATAAAGAGGGATTCTGTTACTACGTGGTTGAAGATAAAAAACAAATTACAGATGATGCAGTAAAAAGACTTGTTGCTCTTGAATCTAATTCATATTTAGGAAGTGGAACAGCTTTAGCTCATCAAGATTTAGAAATCAGAGGTGGTGGAAATATCATCGGTGAAGCACAAAGTGGTCATATAAAACAAATAGGATATGGTTTATATCTTAAAATGCTAGAAGATGCACTTGCAAGTCTAAGTGGTGATGAAAAAGCACAGAAAAAAACAGTTGATATTAAACTAGCAATTTCAGCTTATATTTCAGATGATTATATCCATGAAGATAGAGTTAGACTTGAACTTTATAGAAGACTAAGTAAGGCTAGTGATATTCAAGAAGTATATAAAATAGAAGAAGAGATGGAAGATAGATTTGGTAAACCAGATATCTTTACAAAACAGTTTATCGAACTAATAATCATAAAAATACTTGCCCTTGATAAAGGTATTCAAACAATTAGTTCTTATGAAATGGCAATTACATTTACAAAAGCTGATGATACAAAAGAGACAATTAAATCTCCAAGCAAAGATGATGATGATATTATTGCTACGACTTTGAGGTATTTGAGGAAGTAAAATATAGGACAAAAAAAAAGAGAAAGCATATTGCAACTTTCTCTTTTTTAACTTAGGCTTACATGTCTAGAATAAATCATTAGGAGGGATATTTATTCTATGTTAAAATTCAAAAAAAGATTTCATAAAAAATAAACTTAGGAGATTTATTTTGAGAAATCTTTTTTAAAAAAGAGAATGAAAGCACACTTTCTCTTTTTAGTACTTAAGGAAGAGCATGAACGATTTAAAAATAATTGTTTGTATTTTGGGTTGCTCTATAATAAATTACTGCAAAATTTATTATGAAAGAATTATAATAAATCCAAGTGTGTAAAAAGGGGGTTTTTTACATTAATATAAATTTTATTATCTAATTTTATTTTTTTATCTAAATTTAATCTCACAAACAACTTGTGCATGGTCACTATTTAGAAGTGAACCATTCTGATTTTTTTGTAAATGTTTATCCAACACTTCATAAGATGTTACTTCTGCTATATTATCTTTTGCTTTTTTATCAAATTTATTTGAAACAAAAATATAATCAAGTACATTTCCTTTTCCTGCAAAATAGCTTGTTGGTGTTCTTTTTACACCTTTAAATTCTGGATGAGGATTATAAACTTTTTTTTCATGAAGATGATAAGCATCTAAAAGTAAAAACCTATCATTTTTTCTTTTTTCTTCATGATATTTTCTATTTGTTAAAGCATCAATAGTTAAAGAAAATTCTTTATCATTTAAATCTGTTAATAAAACTGCTGGTCTTTTTGTTCTTTTAATATTTGAGTAGAGTGAACTAGCTTCGCAAAGCCTTTGTTTTAAAGAAACAGAATAATTCTCTTTTAAAGCTTTTGAAACTTTTTCTATCTTTTCATCCATTGAAGAATTTTCTGTGAAAATATATTCAAACTCATTATCTCTATTTGATTTTAAATGACAAACATAAACATCTAGTTCTTTTTCATCTTCTAAACAAATTGTAGCTTTAATAGGTTCCCTAGCAAATTTGAAAAAACCTTCATAATAGTGTTTTTTTAAAGCTAAAAAATCAATATCTACTTTTTTTAAGTTTTTAATAGGATATTTTGATGCAATTGCAACTGTTGTACTTATATAAATCTTATCATTATTTTTACTGATTCTTGCATTATCAACTGTTTTAAAATATTTAAACCCTAAGTCGCCTACTAACTCTTTTAATGCAAGTTTAGAAAAAACTTCTTGAAAACCAATAATATCGCAATTCATATTTGTGATTTGCTCTTTTATCCAAGTTGTTTTTTCTATCCATTGTAAAGGAGTAAATCTTTCTTTTTTTGTGTACCAAGAATAAGGAGGTTCAACAAATTGGTATAAATTAAAAGTGCCTATTCGTATTGTCATTTTCATTTTTGTATAAAAATACAATTCCTTCCATTGTCTTTAGCCTCATATAATGAATCATCTGCTTCTTTATATAAGGTATTAGTATCTAAAAGTTCAAACCCTATTCTTGATGCAATTCCTATTGAAATAGTTAAATGTTCTGAGACCTTACTTCTTTTGTGCTCAATATGAAGTGATTCTATTTCATTTTTTATATTATTTGCAAATTCAATAACTTTGTCTTTATCAAGTCTTGTAATAATACCAAACTCTTCACCACCTAGTCTAAATGCAAAATCACTACTTCTATTTGTATATTTTTTAAGAACATTTGCAACTTCTATGAGAGCTACATCTCCTGCTTGATGTCCATAATTATCATTATAGTCTTTGAAATAATCTACATCTATTATTAAAAAAGATAAATAGCTATTTTCTCTTTTTGCTCTGTTTATTTCTTTATCTATTTTTACATTAAAAAATCTTCTATTAAAAAGTTGTGTTAAATCATCTGTAATAGACAGATGTTCAATATGTTTTTTATCTGTAATATTTGTTCTAATTGCAGTAAATCCAACTATTTCATCATCTTTAATTACAGGCTTTATTATTGCAAGAACCCAATAGTCATTATTGTTTTTATCTTTGTTTTTAATTTCACCCTTCCATTCTTTTTTACTAAGTAATGTATCCCACATATCTTTATAAAATGAATCGGGAGTATCTGGATGTCTTATAAGACTATGGTTTTGTCCAATTAGTTCTTGTCTTGAATAAGCTGAAATTTTACAAAAAGCTTCACTTACATCTGTAATAATTCCTTCTTTATTTGTAGATGAAATTATAATATTTTCATTAACAATATCTACGTAGTCTTGTAATGTTCTTTTTGTAGCAATTTTATTCTCTAAAACACTATTTAAATTATTTGCAAGGGAAATAAATTCTTTAAAGGTTAAATTATCGGTATTAATTTTAATATCTTTTTTAGATGCTTTTTCAAAAGAAGAGGTCAAATTTTGAATATTTACTTTTATATATTTTGATAATTTTTTTGAAATTATATAAATAACAATTAAAATTAGAATAAAAATTGCCAATAAAGTTATAATTTCACTTTCTATACTTTTTTTAAAAATTGCTTCTTTTCTAGCTAATTCTATTTCAATTTCATCTAAATATGCACCTGTTCCTATAATCCAACCATATTTTTCATACTCTTTTACAAATGCTAGTTTGTCAAATTCTTTTATTGTATCTGGCTTTTTAAATTTGTAAAATAAAAAACCATCTGTTTTTAATGAATCAATTTGTTTTTGTAATAATTCTTTATCAGGATATTCTATTGCAGGTTCAAGTCTTTTTCTATCCCAAAGTAAAGCTTTTCCATCTAATGTATTTACAAAGATATAACCATCTTTACCTACAACATATGATGCAAGTAAATTTAATATGTTATTTCTATTTTCTTTTTCTATTTCTTTTATATCACTATTAGCTGGTAATTTTTTAGTTAGTTCTTCTAGCATATTATTATTTTGATCTACTAAATTATAAATAATTTGGATTTCTTTTATTAATTCATTTTTTTTGTATTGAATAAATTCTTTTTTTATATGTTGAATGTCTTTTTTATGGCTCATATATTGGAAAAAAATAGATACAAAGAACACTACTGTAGTACATATAAAAGCAATAGAAAAAATGAATTTATTAATAAATTTTGATAGTTTCATAGTTATTATTCTTAATATTATATTTTATGTATATATTATATCAAAAGAAAAATAATTTCTTCTTTTTTACTTTGATTAAGTTTTCGTTAATATAAAATTTATAAATGGTTAAAATAATAATGTAACAATTTCAAATACCAAAATTAAAAAGGATTTAAAATGACAACAAGAAATAAAATGATATCAGGATTAGCGTTAAGTACACTTTTAGCAACAGGATTATTTGCAGGAAATGAGCAAATGAAAAGAGATGGAAATTCATCTTGTATGATGAAAAAAGGTTCTATGGATAAAGGTGGAAAGCATGGTGAAAGATCAGTAATAGGAATATTTAAAAGATTAAATTTAACTCCTGAACAAGATGCACAAATAGAAAAAATTGTACTTGAAAATAGAGCTAACATGGAAAGTTTTGATGATGCATTTACAAAAGATGGTTTTGATAAAGCTAAATATATTAAGATTATGAACGAAAAAAGAGATAATATGTTAAAATCTAATGCAGAAATATTAGAAAAATCTTATGCGATTTTAACACCAAAACAAAAAGAACAATTAAAAGTTTTAATGGATTTAAGAAAAGAAAAAATGGATAAAAAATTATAAGACTTTTTATAAATACCGTTAAAAGTAAATTGAAAATGATTAGGTTCCTTTCAAATAGGGACTATTTAAAAGGATAGATTTTGATAAAAATTGCAATGATAGAAGATGATTTAGAATTAGCAGATGTTCTAACACAATATTTAAAGCAGTTTAATATGGAAGTTACCAACTATGAAGAGCCATTTTTGGCTCTTTCATCTTTGAGAATGAATAAATACGATTTAATTATTTTAGATTTAACTCTTCCTGGAATGGATGGATTAGATGTTTGTAAAGCAATAGTAAAAGATTTTAATATTCCAATTATAATTTCAAGTGCGAGAAGTGACATAACAGATAAAGTAATAGCTTTGCAATTAGGAGCAGATGATTATTTACCAAAACCTTATGATCCAAGGGAATTAGAAATTAGAATTAAAACAATTTTACGAAGATTTAATCACTCAAATGTACAAGAAGAAACTAATAACAAAACTTTTATTTTAGATAGCGATAAAAGAGAAATTACAAAAAATGGAACTTATATTAAACTAACAGCAGGTGAATTTGAGGTATTATCTCTTTTTATTAAAAGAGAAGGTTTTATAATTTCAAGGGAAGATATATTTGAAAATTCAGATATATTAAATCAAGATTATGAAAGTACAGGTTCTTTAGCTGTTCTTATAAATAGAATAAGACATAAAATAGAAGATAACTCAAAAGAACCACAATATTTACATACAATAAGAGGGATGGGGTATAAATTTACACAATGAATAGACAATCAATATTTTTTACAATCACTGTAAGTTTTATAATATCAGTATTATTAGTAATAGCTAGTTTTGTAGTATTAGTTACACATGATTATAGAGCTAAAGAGGGACAACTTTTAGATAAATATATTCCTGTAATCAAAATGCTTGCAAGACAAGAAAGAGTTGGATTTGATGAAAACTTTTTAAAAAATCTTGAAGAAATAGAATATACACTTTTTTTGGATACTGGAAAAATAAATGCTATTACATATAATCCTAAAACGAAAGTATTAGTAGAAAAAAATCATCCCAAGTTTAATGATATTTTTAGAGTATTAAGTTTAGATAATACAAATTATATTTACATAAAAAAAAGAAATGACACCTTGTTAATTCGTGATAATAGTAGCTCAAATAGTAATTCTTTACTTTATATAACTTTAGTTTTTTCAATTTTATTAATTACAATTATTCTAGTTTATTTAATAACTCTTAGAAAACTAATACCTCTTAAAATACTAAAAGACAAAGTAAAAACCTTAGGTGATGAAAATTTTGATTTTGAGTGTTGTAATAGTAACTCAAAAGATGAAGTTTCTCTTCTAGGAATGGAGTTCAAAAAAACTGCTTTAAAATTAAAAAGCTTAAAAGAAGCTAGAAATATTTTTATAAGAAATATAATGCATGAACTTAAAACTCCTATTACAAAAGGTAAATTTTTAACGCAACTTGAACAAAATGAAGAAAATAATGAAAAATTAAAATCAGTTTTTTCAAGACTTGAATCTTTGATAAATGAATTTGCCTCAATAGAAGAATTGATTTCCTCTTCAAAAAATATAGAAAAAAAGATTTACTTCTTAGAAGATATTATTGATAATGCAAAAGATATTTTAATGATAGAAGATGAACATGTAATAGGAAAATTTGAAAATAAAAAACTTGAAATAAATTTCAAATTATTTTCAATTGCAATAAAAAATCTAATAGATAATGCTGTGAAATATTCGCCAAATAAAGAAGTAATCATAAAAAATGAAAATGAAAATATAATTTTTGAAAATCAAGGTGAAATTTTAGAAAATCCATTGGAAAGCTATTTTGAACCATTTTCTTCAAATGAAGATAAATCAAAAGATTCTTTTGGCTTAGGTTTATATATAGTTCATAATATTTTAAAAGCAAATGCTTATACTTTAGAATATGAACACATAGATGGTATAAATAGATTTATATGTAAAAAGGATGAAGTATCTACGATATAGCAATTATAGGAGCTGGAGCTAGTTCTTTAATGCTAGCTTCTAATCTTGATAAAAATAAATACAAAAATATTTGTCTTATTGATACAAATGCAAAATTAGCTCCTAAAATAAAAGTCTCAGGTGGAGCAAAATGTAATATTACAAATGAACTTGTAAGCTCTAAGAATTATTTAGGTGATAGGAATTTTGTAAAAGAGTTATTAGAAAAATTTTCAAAAGATGATTTATTAACCTTTTTAAATAAAAATGGCGTATTTCCTAAAATTAATCCAAAAATTGTAAAAGGAACATATTTTTGTAACTCTTCTCAAGATGTTATAGATATGTTTACAAAACTCACAACTCATATAAAAAAATATTTAAATACTACAGTTTTAGATGTGGAATTTAATAATCATTACAAAATAAAAACAGATACAAAACTAATAGAAGCAAAAAAACTTGTGGTGGCAAGTGGTGGATTATCATATGCAATGTTAGGAGCTTCATCAATTGCTTTTGATATTGCAAAAAAGTTTGGGCATACAATAGAAAAACTTGAACCTGCACTTGTAGGGTTTACAGTACAAAAAGAGCAGTTTTGGTTTAAAAACCTTTCAGGCCTTTCAGCACCTGTTCATACTTTTGTAGAAGGAAAAACTTTCGAAGGCTCACTTTTATTTGCCCATAAAGGCTGTTCAGGTCCAGTTATTTTAACAACTTCTCTTTATTGGAAAAAAGGAAAAATTGCAATTGATTTTTTACCTAAGAAAAAATTAGAGAGTTTTTTAACAGGAAATAAAATTATTTCAACAGCGCTACCACTTCCAAAAAGATTTATGCAAGAATTTTTAGCTTCAGTTGAACTAGAAGATAAAAGTATCTCAAAATTAACAAATGAAGACAAAGAAAAATTAAAACGACTAAAATATTATGAATTTCCACCTGCTGGAAACTTTGGATATACAAAAGCAGAAGTTACCAAAGGTGGCGTAAATACAGATGAAATAGATCATAATAGTTTTGAAAGTTTAAAGCAAAAAGATTTATATTTTATTGGAGAATGTTTAGATATCACAGGTGAGTTAGGTGGGTTTAATTTTCAAATTGCCTTTAGTGAAGCCTTTGTTTGTGCTAAAGAGTTAAATAAATATAGACCTAGCAAAGATGAATAAAAGTTTATTTTTATACAATTACAAAAAAATTAATAAAGAAGATTAATGAGAATTGCATTTATAGGTGATATTGTAGGTCGACCTGGACGAAAAATAATAAAAGAAAACTTAGTAAAAATAAAAAAAGAGTATGAAATAGATTATGTTATTGCAAATGGTGAAAATGCAAGTCATGGTTTTGGACTTACTACAACATCTTGCTCGGAGCTTTTAAAAGCTGGTATTGATATTATCACAGGTGGAAATCATAGTTTTGATAAGAAAAAAGATATGATGGTTTTACTTGAAACTGCAAATGTATTAAGACCTGATAATTATCCTGAAGGTTTAGTTGGATCTGGAATGAAAGTTTGTGATGTACAAACTGCTAATGGAATTGAAAAATTAGCTGTAATAAATCTTATGGGACAATTTGCAATGCCAACTGTTGAAAATCCTTTCAACTGGGCTAAAAAACTTGTATCAAAACTTCAAGAAGAAGAAATCAAAAATATTTTTATAGATTTTCATGGTGAAGCAACAAGTGAAAAAAGAATTATGTTAATGATGTTTAAAAATCAGGTAAGTGCCATTTGTGGAACACATACACATGTTGGAACTGATGATTTACAAATTTATGAAAATACAGCATATTTAACGGATATTGGATTAACAGGTTGTAGAGATAATGTAATAGGAATGGAAAGTAAAATTCCTATTCAAAAAGCAACAACAGGAATTGGTGGACATTTTGAAGTACCAAATTCATGTAAATCAATACTTCAAATGAAGGTAGTAGATATTGAAGATGGTAAAGCGCAAAGTGCATTTAAAATAAAAAAATATTGTAATAATCCAAAACTATTTATCTCAGAGGCTTTTGTTGAGTAGTATTTCAAAGTAATATGAGTTTGATTTATATTAGTATATACAGTCATTCACAGTATATGGAATTAATAAAAATTACGATAAAATAATTGCACTATATGGTTATGAAATCTCTTTAAATAAAGTTTATTTATGATTTCATGGCAAAATTGTT
>RRZU011062329.1_pt1 | contig 12321 bp, 10 predicted proteins | sample 2165561 | NCBI WGS metagenome assembly RRZU01 (sample SAMN10456909, study PRJNA506462) | wastewater metagenome | isolation source: wastewater sludge | place: USA: Moscow, Idaho | reverse complement strand
AGGCCATGGCACTGGCGCTCGTGCTCGTGCTCGCGTTGGCCGCAGCCGTCCTGCTCGGCTACCGGTTGGCCGGGCCAGGTACCCCCTCGGACACCAGTCCCGAGGCCGGTTTTGCCCGGGACATGCAGACCCACCACAACCAGGCCGTCCAGATGGCGCTCATGCTTCGCGACAAGGGCCCCGAACCGACCCTCGCGGCGGTCGCCTACGACATCATCACCAGCCAGCAGCAGCAGTCCGGGCAGATGTACGCCTGGCTGAGCATGTGGCGCCTGCCGCAGACCTCGACCCAGCCGGCGATGGCCTGGATGGCCGCCAACCCCGCCGTCCACGACATGGGCGCGATGCCCACCGGCGCGGCCACGGCCCCCGGGTCCGGGTCGATGCTGCTCCCCGACGGGCGGATGCCCGGGATGGCGAGCCCGGCAGACCTACGCACGCTGCAGTCCTCATCCGGCAAAGACGCCGAGATCCTCTTCCTCAAGCTGATGATCCAACACCACACCGCCGGCATCGCCATGGCCCGCGCCATCCAGCCACTGACCGACCGGCCCGAGGTGCTGACCCTGGCCCAAGCAGTCGTCTCGGCCCAGGCCGCCGAGATCGACCAGATGAAGACCCTCCTCGCCGCCAAAGGCGGCTGACCCCTCACCGCCCACCCCTGCACCTCACCACCCAACCTCGGTGGCGGCCCAGGATGACCCCTTCCTCCCCCGCCGACGGGGATCTTCGTCGGCACCGTGGCAGTCCTCGTCGTTGCAGACCCTTGCTGCTCAAGGCCTACGTCGAGCGACAGCTGATCGGAGCGGTTGCTCTGGGCCCCCTTCTGATCCACGTTCAGGCCAGTCCCGGCCTGGCGTTCGGGCTCGGCGACACAGTCTCCGGCTCGGCCGTCGACGGAGCTGTCGCCGCCATCGTGACCACCACCCTGGCCGTCCATACCTGGCGCACCACAGACACCCGCCGCGAGACCTCGGTTCCCCTGATCGCCGGCGCCGTCATCGCCGGCGCTACGGCCAACCTCATCGACCTCGCCGGAGACGGGACTGTCACTGAATATCTGCACTCCGGGTGCTGCCCACCTTCAACCTCGCCGACTGCCACCTCGTGGTCGGCATGGTGCCTCTGGCCCTCTTAACCGCGCCCGTTTCCGAACCGAGCCGAACCGGCACTGCGGGGCACACCGGTGACCTCGCCGATGTCGGCGACCTTCGCCACGGACAGTGCGGCAGGCGATCATCATCATTGGCGCTATCATCGTGGTATGACGATAACAATGCCGGATGCCGGGCGGGGGTTCCGGAAGGAGCTGGCCGCCGCCGCATCCCTGTTCCACGGCCTTGCCGATCCCACCCGGCTGGCGATCGTGCGCCGGCTGAGTGTGGGCGAGGCCCGGATCGTGGACCTGACCGAGCAGTTCGGCCTGGCCCAGTCCACGGTTTCGGCGCACGTCGCGTGCCTGCGCGACTGTGGCCTGGTAGGCGGGCGGGCCGAGGGACGGCAGATGTTCTACTCCTTGACCCGGCCCGAGCTGGCGGAGCTCCTCGCGGCTGCGGAGGCGTTGCTAGCAGTCACCGGCGACGCCGTCGTGCTGTGCCCCAACTACGGCTCCGCCACGACGGCGAGGACCGGGACGACGGGCGCCGCGGAGGACGGGCGATGAGCGACGCCTGCGGGTGCAGCGACGACCAGGACAGCGTCGACGAGGGCCGGAATGCGGAGCCTGCCGCCTGGTGGCGGGTCCGGGAGATCCAGGCGGCCGCGGTGGCCGGGGCGCTGCTGACCGCCGGCTTCGTGGCCGCCCGGGCCGGCGCCCCCGACGTGGTCGCGGCGGCGGCGAACTGGGCGGCGCTGATCGTCGGCGGGTCCACCTTCGTGCCCGGCACCGTGCGCCGGCTGGCCCGGGGCAAGATCGGGGTCGGCACGCTGATGACGATCGCCGCCGTGGGCGCGACGATCCTGGGTGAGGTCGGCGAGGCCGCGGCCCTGGCCTTCCTGTACTCGATCAGTGAGGGGCTGGAGGAGTATGCCGTCGACCGGACCCGCCACGGACTGCGCGCGCTGCTGTCGCTGGTGCCGCAGCAGGCCAGCGTGCTACGCGACGGCCTGCCGGCCCTGGTCTCCCCGGCCGACGTGGTCGTCGGAGACCACCTCTTGGTGCGGCCCGGGGAGCGGCTCGCCGCCGACGGGATCATCCGTGCCGGCCGGTCCACCCTGGACAACGCGGCCCTGACCGGCGAGTCGGTCCCCGTCGAGGCCGCCGCCGGCGGGACGGTGTACGCCGGCGCGATCAACGGCACCGGCACCCTCGAGGTGGAGGTGACCACCACCGCCGAGAACAACTCCCTGGCCAGGATTGTGGCCATCGTCGAACAGGAACAGGCCCGCAAGGGCGCCGGGCAGCGCCTCGCCGACCGGATCGCCAAACCCCTGGTCCCGGGCATCATGATCCTCGCCGCCCTCATCGCCGCGACCGGGAGCCTGCTCGGCGACCCGCGAACCTGGACCGAACGAGCCCTGGTCGTCCTGGTCGCCGCCTCCCCCTGCGCCCTGGCGATCGCCGTCCCGGTCACCGTGGTCGCCGCCAGCGGCGCGGCCAGCCGGATCGGGGTCCTGGTCAAGGGCGGCGCCGCCCTCGAAGGGCTCGGCGCGATCCGCACCATCGCCCTGGACAAGACCGGAACGCTGACCCGGAACACCCCCACCGTCGTGGACGTCGCCTCCACCGGCGGGGCCGACCCGACACACGTCCTGGCGATGGCCGCCGCGTTGGAGGCCCGCAGCGAACACCCCCTGGCCCGGGCCATCCTGGCCGCCGTGCCGAACCCGGTCCCGGCCGCCGACGTGCAGGCCGTCACCGGCGCCGGCCTGGTCGGTACCGTCGCCGGCACCACCGTCCGACTCGGACGCCCCGGCTGGTTGCCGGCCGGCGACCTGGCCGAGCGGGTTACCGGCATGCAGGAAGCCGGCGCGACCGCGGTCCTGGTCGAGGAGGACGGGCAGGTGATCGGCGCGATCGCGGTCCGCGACGAGCTCCGGCCCGAGGCCGCCGAGGTCGTCGCGCGGCTGCACGCCGACGGGTACACCGTGGCCATGCTCACCGGCGACAACAAGCGCACCGCGACCGCGCTGGCCAAGCGGGCCGGCATCGGCCAGGTCCACGCCGACCTGCGCCCGGAGGACAAGTCGGCCATCATCGCCCGGCTGCGCGCCCAGCAGCCGACCGCGATGGTCGGCGACGGCGTCAACGACGCACCCGCCCTGGCCACCGCCGACACCGGGATCGCGATGGGCGCGATGGGCACCGACGTGGCCATCGAGACCGCCGACGTCGCCCTGATGGGTCAGGACCTGCGCCACCTTCCCCACGCCCTGGCCCACGCCCGCCGGTCCCGGGCCATCATGGTTCAGAACGTCGGCCTGTCCCTGGCCCTGATCACCGTGCTCATCCCGCTGGCCGCCTTCGGCGTCCTGGGCCTGGCCGCGGTCGTGCTGATCCACGAGCTCGCCGAGGTCGTCGTCATTGGCAACGGGGTCCGCGCCGGGCGGGCCCGCCCGCTGCCCCCGTACCCGGCCCCCGAGCTCACCAACCCGGCCCTCAGCGGCGCGGCCGCGTGAGCAGCCCGACAACCCGGCGGGTCAGGATGCTCGGCGCGACCGCCGTCCTGACCGGCGGGACGCTGCTGGCCAAGACCGTCGCGGAACGGTCGCTGGCCACCACCCCCGGGCCCGGCGGGCCCCTGCAGCTGCGGCTGCTGGTCAACCGCGGCGTCGCATTCGGCCTCGGTGACGCCCTGCCGCCGTGGCTGGTCGCTACGGCAACCGGCGCCATCACCGCCGCGATCCTCGGATACGCCTGGCGCGCGGGCTGGAAGCAGCCTGCGGCGATGCGCTGGGCCGTCACCGCGATCGCTGCCGGCGCGGCAGCGAACCTGCTCGACCGCCTCCCCGACGGGGTGGTCACCGACTACCTGCACACCGGCTGGTTCCCCACCTTCAACCTGGCCGACGTCCTGATCACCGCCGGCGTCGCCCTGTTTGCGCTCTCGATCCTGCACCAGGATCTCGCGCCGCGTCGACGCACCGAAGGAGCGCAGGAGGGATGAGCTGGCTCACCGCGACCGTGCTGGGCCTGGTCCAGGGGCTGACCGAGTTCCTGCCCATCTCCTCCTCGGCCCACCTGCGCATCGTGGCCGCGCTAGCCGGCTGGCCCGACCCCGGCGCCGCGTTCACCGCGGTCACCCAGCTCGGCACCGAGTCCGCGGTCCTGGCCTACTTCCGCCGCGACATCGCCACCATCGCCACGACCTGGGCGCGTTCCCTGCGCACCCCCTCCCTGCGCACCAACCCACACGCCAGGCTCGGCTGGTACGTCATCCCCGGCACCCTGCCCACCGCCATCCTCTGCCTCGCGCTGCAGCACCCCATCGAGACCGCCTTCCGGGACCTGCGGATCCTGGCCGCCACCCTGATCGTCTTCGGTCTGATCCTCGGCCTGGCTGACCGGGCCGCCGCCAACCGCCTCACGGTGGAGCAGATCACGCCCACTCACGCCCTGATATTCGGCCTCGCCCAGGCCCTTGCCCTGGTCCCCGGCGTCTCGCGCTCCGGCGGCACCATCACCGCCGGCCTGTTCCTGGGCTACCGCCGCGAGGCCGCCGCCCGCTACTCCTTCCTGCTGGCCATCCCCGCCGTGCTCGCCTCCGGAGGTCTCGAGCTGACCAAGATCGGTGACGGCGCCACCCCGCCCTGGGGGCCGACCCTGTTGGCGACCCTGATCGCCTTCGTCGTCGGCTACCTGGTCATCGCCTGGTTCCTGCGCTACATCGCCCACCACCGGTTCACCGGCTTCGTCGTCTACCGCGTCCTGCTCGGCGCCGGCGTCCTCGCACTCGTCGCCGCCGGGACCCTACCCGCTCACTGATGACAACCGAACCCGAGAAAGCCCGGGCGGGGCGCTGGCACCCGCGCCACGGGACATAACCCCGACAGCGGGCCGGGACCGCCGGACTCCCGCCGACGTGGCGGCCGTCCTCGACCTGGCTGCCGCCACCGTGGTCCGGTGCCTCCACCTGCTGGTCACGCTCGCCCGGCCAGCCAGCCCGTCCCGACCGCTGCCGCGAACCGGCGATGGGTCGCGGCCGAACTTTGCACGAGTCTGGCAATCACGGCCTCTTGTGCAAGGTGTCGTGGTCACGGTCGTGCAATCTGCGGTGCATCTCGACAAGAAGCCGTTGAGTGCGTTATGGGGTTGCCTGGGTCTGACCGTTGTGCTCGGTTGCCGTCCCTGAGTCGCCGTCGTCAACTCCGCGCCACGGCGCGCGGGGATCACTGAGCGTGTCAAGGATGAACTCGCACCACGTTCGGGCCGAGTTGATCACGAGCCGGGCATGGCGATGGCCTAGCCCCGCAGCCAGCGCCCCTTGTCCATGGCCAGTTCCGTAACCCGCGTTTCTTAGCTCTGCTACCCCAAGAGCGACCGTACTGGACGCACCGAGTATCTTCCGGATCCCGGACGCAGCGTCAGGAGATCCGACCACCTGAGTCGGATGGATCAGGAGCGTCTCCTGAGCCCTCTTCACCAGTTCGGGCACGTCCTCGGAGCCCGTGACCGTAACCCCACGCTCAAGCAGGACGAGCTTGGCGGTGCTCTCGATGAGCTCCTTGGCGGATCCGATAGCTTGAGCAGGATCATCGTGCTGAACGGCCCGGCTGATGCGGTCAAGATGCTGTCGGACGACCGAGGCGTCAGTGAGATTCGACAACAGCTCGGGATGCACGAACGCCTGCCCCCCGACGATCTTGCCCTCGCTGGTCCACTCATATCCGTCACGCGCGAACAAGCGACGTAGACGATCCACTCGCTCAGGAGGTGGGATCCAGCCATCACGGGGCGCGAAGACGAACCCCAGCGCCGCCTCGAACACTCGCAAGGCCCGAGCTACATGTCCAGGATCGGACCAATCGACCTGATTCAAGTACCCCTGGAAGTGCGTCACCCGCTCCCCACCGACGGGCGACGGGTCCTCAAAGACCGGTGGGAAGAGCTCGTCCTGCCACAGCTCGTCGATCTCTCTGAGGGTGGTGCCGCTCATCCAATCGCGGACGGCCTCCCTCGTCCTCCGACTGACGAGCTCCGGTCGTCGTGCGGCGGCGCTGGGAGGATCCTCCGGTGTCACCCGTTCACCTCACATCACTGCCAACAAGTCCTCGAGGCCCGCATGGTTAGCGGCCAGTTGGGCTAGCCGCTCGCGGGTGAAGAAGTGCCAAGTCTGCGGAGGGTGCCATGAGCGGCGCATTCGGATGCTGTCGAGGGTAATCGGATTCGAGAGCGCCACTACGTCGGCTAGGTGCAGCGCGATCGCCCGGGGAGAGCCAGCGTAGTAGGCGTCGTATTCGTCGCTCGTGATGGCCGCCCGCTCCAGCAGATCATCCCGGAGAACTTGAGGGTGGCCTACCTCGATGCGGTCAATGAGACAGATTGCGACGACAGCCTGCGTGGGCGAGGTCGCGTACAGCGCCACTGGTTGCCCCGCTGCAACCACCGGACGTGTCTTGCGCAGCTCGACGGTCTTGTCGCCCAGGATGATGTTGTTCACGTGTCTCGTGTGAATGGACATCACCATCAGTCGCGTGCTATCCGCCATGTCTGTGCCCCTCCCGGATGATGGCTTGGAAGAGAGATTGGCTGATTCGACGGGCACCGACGAGATTGAGCCCGTCCCCGGTTTCCGCGGCCAGCGACCGAAGCCTTGGCAATGACACAGGGATTGGCAGAAGCTCGGTGTCAGTGATGTTCAGCGCGCGAACGGATCCCTTCTTGTCTGCGGAGGCCTTGACGTCATCGAAAGCGTAGATTCCCAGGCGACGGTAATCGCGGTACAGCTCCTTCGCGGGGCCGTCGCGGACGTCCATGAGCAGGCTGCATCCGAAGACCTCGCCGCCAACATCCCCACTGACGTACCAGAGGACCCTTCCGGGGGAGGCCTCGCCCGCCTTGCCCTTCTTGTAGTAGACGTGTTCGGTGCTGAGCCCGAGTCCGAGACTTCGCGGCATCAGCATCGCCGGGTGCCCAAATAGGTCCGATGCCCAGTGCGGCCGAATGGGTATGAGCCATGTCGGTAGATCGGCGTCGAGCAGTCGGAGCGGTCGGAAGGCGTGCTCCAACGCCGCCGGAGAGTCCTTGGCCAACGTCTGAGCGAGGTGCAAGAGCGCGTTTGCCTGCCCCTGGTCGAGGCTGCGCGTCGCCTCGTCAAGGACAGAGTCCAACTCAGCCGCTCGAACCCGCCTATCGAGCGTCAACGAGGCGAGCTGACCGTCGGCCACCCTCGCAAACCCGTCGGATTGGAGCGCCTTGGGCAGGGCTCTGGAGAGGTGGGGGTCCTCCAACACGACGCTTGAGCAAGCCAACTCTCGCGCAGTGGCCCTGAGGTACTCAGCGATCTGTGCCGCCAAAGTAGCCTCAAGCGGACCAGGCCGGACCCTTGCGACAGTGACCGCCAGGCTCGAGTTGCGTTTCGTGGCCCCCACGGTGGCCAGGGCTACGCCCTCAGCGTCCTGCACAAGCGTGAGGCGAGAGTTCGGGCGAGCGGCCGACACATCCTCCAGGCGACGGTCGAAGTCCTTTCGCCGCTCCCCTGTCCCGTTGCTGAGCAATGAAGCGGCCGCATCCGGATGACCGGAGATGTCCCTCAGCGACAGTTCCGTCGCGCTGAGGGCTGCGGGAGCGTAGGCACCTGCGTGCTCACGCTCATCGAGGACGGATCCCAACGTGCTCGGAGTGCACAACGTCACGCCTGCCGTCTCGTACGCGACCACAGTGAGCGCGCGTCTTGCCTTCCGATCGCGGGTCACTACGATCGGCGCCCCAGCCGCTGCTGCCCATGCGACGTGACGACGGTCGCTGCGATCCTGGTCCGTCATCGATCGTTTGGCTGCGGTTCCGGCCAGCCGCTGCACCCAACGGTCTACGTCGGGCGTCGAGCTTCTAAGGCTCGGGTATGTCAGCGCGGTCTGGATCAGCCGCTTCCTCTCCGCCGCGTCGTCCTGTCGGTGCAGTTCATTCAACAACTCCGGTGTGACAACGAGATCCATCCGATCTGTGAGCGTGCCGATCAGCTGTCGTGTCCTAAGGCTCTCTCCTGTTGGGTTGCTGCCGTGCAGGTCAATGAAGACATTGGCGTCGATCACGGCAGTGAGGGTGCTGTCGCCGGGAGCCCAGGAGAGGAGGTCGGGGTGCCCGAAGTCGTACCACCACTCGGTCAGGACACCTGCGTCGGCCCCGCGCCCTGCCCTTTCCCCAACCGAAACGAATCCCAAGGCCGGCCACATCTGGTTGGCTGCCCAGTCACGTCTGCAACGAAGCCCGATACCTCTGCGCTCGTGATGACGCCGGGCGAGCTCCTCGATCAGGGCACGGGCTACTCCCCGACCACGGGCTTCAGGGTGTACGACCAGTTGGGCGATCCGTACCTCTGCACGGGGGACCCGGTAGGCGGTGTAACCCAGCAGACGTCCTTGGCGGGTCGCCACCAGAATGTGCCCGGCCGCCGCGTAGTCATCCCACGCGGCGTGGGGCAGCAGCCCCACGCGTCTTGTCTCGCTGTCGCCGAGGACCTTGGCTTCCGCGAATAGCCGGGAGCCCGGCTCTGGCGTCTCGAGGTCGAAGTTGGACGGCTTGGTGCTCATCGGTAGGCCTGGCTGCCGCAGTCGAGCCTGCTCTCACTCATCGTCTTCTTCTTGCTGGCGCACGGAGGTCGTGTAACGGGTCAGGGCCCAGTTGCGCTGCTGGATCGCCACCTGCAAGTCCAACCGTTCGCGCTTCTTCACGCCTTGCCGCTTCTTGACGGCCTCCAGGTCCTCGACCTCGCCTTGGAGTCGGTCTCGAACGCGGTCGTGCATCTGCCGACACCGCTTGCTGCAGAACAGTTGTGATCTACCTTCGCCCTTGGCCTTCGGCCACGTGCACTTCTTCGAACAAGTGGGGTTCAGGCAGCGGTACCCGTCGCCTTCGAGCTGGACGCACTCATCGAGCATCTGGATGACGCGCTCAACCGTGGCACCTGGCTCCTTGGCCATGAGGGTCTTAAGCGATCGGGTCATAGGGACGTGTCGTCCTTCTCGACGGTGGTCAGCCGTAGATTCCGCGGTCGGCCTGGTAGTCCGCGTCGTCTGCAGTGTAAGTGGCTGCGTCATAGCTCCCCGCTTCACATACCCATCCTACGGGAAGCTATGACGAGTCGACATGACCTGCGAGGACGTGCCCTCGGATGGGGGAAGTAGCGGGCTGTAGACGATCCCCAGCAAGTCAGAGTGGACGGGTCGCAGCAAGCCTGCCCGCGAGGAGGTGTAGGGAGTCGGCCACTCCCTGGGTAACAACGACTCGCCGAAGTTTCCCAAGACTCTTGCTTGGTCGGGCGTGCCGCGAGTACGGTGGCCTCTAGGACCCACAGCGGAGTCAGCGCCCCAACGCAAGTGAGGGCGCGCCCTGTTCGAGCAGGGCACGCCCTCGTTGGTGGATCCGATGGAACGCTCTAGGCAAGCGAGGATCCTCCGTTGGGTCAGTCTATTGATGCTGCGCAGGTGCGGCCAGCCCCTGTGGGCCGGGTGGTCGACTGGACCTTCCGCATCGCCGGCCAAGGTCCGGTGCGGTGGGACTGGGCCCTCGGCTCTCCCGAAGTGCGCAGCCTGCTGCCCATCCGTTCACCGCAGTCCACGGAGAAGTCGCGGCACATACCGGTCCAGGCGCATTGCCACGTCACTGGCACGACTCTCCGCCTCGAGTCGGGCCTGGAGTACGACCTGCTGCTGATGCTCGAGCGGGATCCCCGATGCGTGTGGATGGTGCCGCAACCCGCGCGGCTGGGAATCAAGGCGGGCTCTGGGCGCCGCACCACCCACACGCCCGACCTGCTCGCCATGAAGGCCTCGGGTCATGTGACGATCTGGAACGCTCGATCTGTCGAACGCCAAGACGACAAGTTCCGGGCACAGAGCGACGCCACGGCGGTCGCCTGTCGGGACGTGGGTTGGGGCTACAAGGTGTTCGGCGGGCACTGCCGGCCCAAAAGGTACAACCTCAGGTGGCTCGCGGCATACCGCCGAAACATGCCCTGGTACGAAGCGGCCAAGCCCGAGCTCGAGCGCCTGTGCGGGTCCCCTGAAGCAACTGTCGCGGGCGTCATCCGCGGGGATCGCGGCTGCGGACACCTCGTCTCTGCCATGTGGCACTTCATCTGGCGCGGGGATCTCGCGATTGACCTCGAGCACAGGATCCAGATGGACACACCTATTGCCTGGGGCACGGTCGTCGACCATGGGTAGAGCGACGGTGGAGCTATCCGCCGGGATGCGGATCCTGACCAACCGGGGCGTGGCCGTGGTGATGGAACTGGACCGTCACGGCGCTCACCTCAAGGACTCCACCGGACACACCTACTTCAGTGCCTTCACCGAGCTCGCTGCTCAGGAGGTCGGGCACGACGGCATCCAGACCCTCCACGCCTCCCTCATGCCGTGGTTCGTCCAGCTGCCCGTCGACGTCCAGGCAGTTGCGCTCTTCCGCCAGCAGATTGTTCGCGAGACCCGCTCGGGCTTCCGTGAGGGCTTGGCCGAGCTCGCTCAACCAGGTGAGCCCTTCTGGCCCTTCGGCGAGAGCTATGGCGTCAGCCTGACCGAGCGCTACAACGCGATGAGTCGGTTGGTCACCTTCGAGCGCACCGTCAACCGGACGATCATGCAGCGCGTCTACGACGGGGAGATCAAGAAGCCCTCGATCACCGGCAGAGCCATGATGAACTGGGACAAGAACTGGCATGCCCAGGGTCTCGCCGGCGTCGTCGACGGACGTAGCCTCCGCGACAAACAGGGCTTCGACGCCCTCGACCAGAACTTCCGACGAATCGCCGAAGAACAGTTCCGTCAGTTCGACGGGCGACGCAGCGCGATCAGCCGGAACGAGATCGAGCTTCGTATCCGCCTGCAGCTGAAGAACGAGGGTCTCGAGGTCGAGAACCTACCCGAGCGCCTGATGGAGGAGTACCTCAGTCACCACTGGCGCGCGATCGGGCGAACGACCAAGCAGCAGAAGTCACGAAGCCTCCGAAGGGTCTCGGGCCACGAGAGCTTCCCCGCTCAGCATCCCAGCGCCTGCTGCACCGACATTAGCCGCGGCGACAACCTCATCTACGACCCCATCCAGGACCGGCCGGTCAGCGTCGAGATCGGCTCGATGATGAGCACGGCCACCCGAGTCGTCACCGCCATGCGGCTGTTCCCACGCTCCGCGAACGGAGTCGACGTCGGCCTGCTCCTCTACGACACGATGCGCGAGCAGTCGATGCTGGTCGAGCAGGGTCCGGACGGACCCACGATCGACGATTGGCGCTGGATCGGCGGCACCGAGTCGCTCGATGTGAGCGGCAACCCCCTCCGGACTAGCCGGCGCGGAATCACGAAGCCTGACTTCGCTCTCTGGGGTGAACACCGGACACCCGGGGTGACCCCCTCCACGGTTCGCTCCGACCACGGCTCCATCTACGTCGGCGAGTACTTCCGCTCACTACTCGACCAGTTCGGCATCACGCTGCAGCTCAGCCGCGGGAAGAAGCCGAGCGACAACCCCCATCTTGAGCGTCTCCATGAGACGTACCAACGCTTCTACCAGCAGTCGCCCTCGTTCAAGGGGCGCGGGGTCTACGAACGAGGCTCCTGGGTTGGCGTCGTCGCGGACGAACCCATGTGCACCGCCGAGGAGTACCTCCGTGCGATGCAACGCTTCCTGACCCTGGACTACCACCGGCAGCCGCATGACGGTCTGGTGCTCCCCGGGTCGCGCGGCATACGACTGACCCCGCTGGAGTACTGGGACGCCCTGTTCGCCGCGTCTGGGCGGGTCACGATTCCCCTTCACCCGGATCTGATCTATCAGTTCCTGCCGGTCATCTGGCTCACCCCCGGTCACGCCGGCGTCGAGTTCAAGAACCTCTCGTACGACGCCGAGGTGCTCGAAGACTTCAGGGACGTTCGCAAAGGGACTTTCCGTGAACAGGACGGCGCGATCCCGTTCCACCACGACCCGCGCGACATGACGCGGATCTGGTTCCGTCATCCCGACACCGACCGGATCCACGAGATCGGTTGGCGAGGTCGCCACCTCATCGACGCACCTCTGGTGGACGTCCTGGTCGACCGTGTCAACGACCGCATCCGGGAACGCGGAGGCAACCGCGTCCTCAAGAAGCGCACGATCATGCTCCAGATCGTTGACGAGATCGGCGATCTCGCGACGCCGAAGGGCAAGGACGAGTCACGAGCGCAGCT
>RRZU011499149.1_pt1 | contig 12323 bp, 9 predicted proteins | sample 2165561 | NCBI WGS metagenome assembly RRZU01 (sample SAMN10456909, study PRJNA506462) | wastewater metagenome | isolation source: wastewater sludge | place: USA: Moscow, Idaho | reverse complement strand
CAAAGGTGCGTAACTGGACGCAACCGGCAATGCTGTCGCCGCCGACCGGACCCAGGCGTAGACTTTCCGGTCGCACGACCAGTGAAACGAGTTTGCCTGCTTGGTAGCGGATATCCGGTAAAGCTCGGACGGCATAGGTCTTTTCAAACAAGTCAACTGTTACGGATTTTTCCGTTGAGTCGCGGACGATTCCCTGCAGCACGTTGGCCTGGCCGATAAAGTCGGCCACAAATAAAGTAGCCGGGTTGGCATATAGCCCGAACGGACTATCCACCTGCTCCACCCGACCCTTATTCATTACGACGATACGGTCGGCCAGTGTAAGGGCTTCTTTTTGATCATGGGTCACATACAGGCAGGTTAGGCCGAGTTGTTTTTGAATCCGGCGGATCTCGATCCGCATCTGGATCCGCAGCTTGGCGTCGAGATTCGACAACGGCTCATCCATCAGCAGAACCTGCGGTCCCATCGCCAGTACCCGGGCCAGTGCAATGCGCTGCTGTTCGCGGCCGGACAATTGGTTGGGATAACGGGCGGCAACAGTGGGCAACCCGACTAGAGCGAGACTGTCGTTGACTTTCTGCTGTATTGTTGCTTCTGCCAGCTTGCGGGCCCGTGGTCCATAAGCAACATTGTCAAAAATCGTCATGTGGGGAAACAAAGCGTAATTTTGAAACACAAACCCGATGTCCCGCTTATTGACCATAATTTCCGTGACATCGCGGTCATCGAACCGGATCCGGCCGGCAGTAGGCGTCTCAAATCCGGCGATCATCCGCAGCAGGGTAGTTTTGCCGCAACCGGAAGGGCCGAGAAACGTCACCAACTCTCCCTTGTTGACGCTGAGGTGAACATCGTCTACGGCACGGAATTGATTCTTATCTTTGACGAAGACTTTCGTCAGATGTTCGATGGAAATACCAACCGACATGAATAAGCCTCCTTAGCGCGAATAACGGGGGTAAGCCAGGCGAAACATCAGTGAGATCAAGCCGCTGGCAGCAAAAACGATCAGGATGAGCACGACGGAAAATGCCGAAGCCTGGGCAAACTGAAGTTCGGTCATGCATTCCAGAATGCGGGTGGTGAGCAACGTCCAGTGGACCGAAATCAGGAAGATGGTAGCGCTGATCGCCGTCATCGCCCGGATGAACAGAAACTTCATCCCGGCGGTTACGGCAGGGATGATCAGCGGCAGGGTGACTTTGCGAAACGTGCCGAAGGCTGATTCGCCGAGCGACAGCGACGCTTCCTCCAGCGACAGGTCAATCTGTTGCAGCGAGGCAACTGTCGAACGGATACCGGTGGCATCATAACGGAACACATAGGCGGCCACAATGATCGCCATCGTACCGGTCAGCACCAGCGGGCCGGTATTAAAGGCGATAACATAGGAAATGCCGACAACCGTACCTGGCAGGGCATAGTTTAACAGGGCTGCGAACTCCATGACCCGTCGCCCGGGGAACCTCATCCGCGAAGTGATGTAACCGAAAGCGGTGCCGAGAATCGCGCCAATCGGGGTGACGACCAGTGCAATCAGCACCGTGTCCTTGATCGCTTTCATGCCCCGATTGAATACGTAGTCATAATGCTCGAAGGTGGGGCTATAGTCGACTCCCCAGACTTTGACCAATGAACCGAGGAAGATGATCGCATACAAAAACAGAATAAAAGCCGAAACGAGCAGGCAAACCGAAACCACACCGATTTCCGGCGCCAGACCCAGACTGCGGATGCCGGTGTGTGGACCGGATTTGCCGCTGATGGTGACATAACTCTTTTCGCCGATCCAGTAGCGCTGCAGGAAATACACAATCAGCGCCGGGATCAGCAGGATGAACGACAGCGAAGCGCCGCCGCGCAAGTCGTGCAACCCGGTGATCTGCAGATAGGCCTGGGTGGGCAGTACCGGAAACGAATGACCGGCCAGCACTAGCGGCGTGGCAAAGTCGGCCAGCGAGCTGGCGAACAGCAACAAAAAAGCATTAGCCAGACCCGGCGTGGTCAGTGGCAGGGTAACGGACGCGAAGGTGCCGAGACGTGAACGTCCCAGACTGAGCGAGGCATCTTCCAGATTCGGGTCGATTGCTGCCAGTACGGCAGACAGCGTGAGAAAGGCCACCGGAAAAACGGTCAGCGTCTCTGACAGCCAGGTGCCCCAAAAGCCGTAGATGGTGAATTCCGGCAAACCGAACCAGCGGAAGAACATACCGTTGGGACCCAGTGCCAGGGTAATCGCAATGCTGCTGGTAAACGGCGGCGAAATCAGCGGCAGCACCGGCACTGCGCCTAAAAACCACTTGACCGGTCGCGGCAGGTTCATTCGGGTCACGGCAAAGGCAAAGATAAAACCGAGCAAGACCCCAGCCAGCGCTACGGCAAAGGCAAGATACAGGCTGTTGAAAACAGCAGCCCGGTCATACCAGTTGGTAAAGACCCGCTCCAGACTGGCCAGGCTGAAATAGCCGTCGGCAAAAAAAGTCACCTGTAGCAGGCGGGCGAAGGGGTATAGCACAAATACCCCCAACGCCAGCCACAGGGTCGCGATTGCAGAAACCAGGGCAGGGTCGCGTTTCATTTGATTACTTCATTGATCCAGCGGTCGACGAGACGCTGGCGGTCTTTGCCTGCTTTCAGGATATCGACTTCAATAAGCTTGACCTTGCCCATGTCCAGGGCCGGATCCTGCACTTTCACATCCGGGTTGGTAGGGATGAAGAAGATTTTGTTGGTTTCATAAAGTTTCTGCATATCGGCGGTGGAGGCCCAGTCAAGGAATTTTTTGGCCAGCGCCGGTTGTTTGGCTCCCTTGATCAGCGCCATCGCTTCGACTGCGTAGGCTACGCCTTCTTTGGGGTAGCTGATCACGACATCATGGCCCTGCGCTTTGATTTCCAGTGTGTCAACCAGGAAGAAAATGCCGCCGGCTGCTTGTCCGTTAGCTACCGGCAAGGCGCCGCCAGCGCCGCTCTTGGTATACATCTGGATGTTCTGGTGCAGTTTTTTCTGGTAATCATAGGCTTTATCCTCGCCCATGGTGTAGGTCAGGCTGAGGATCCGTGAGATGGCTGTGCCTGATGTGCGGGCATCCGCTGTCTGCAGGCCATTCTTGAAGGCCGGATTCAGCAATTCATCCCAAGAAGTGGGGGCGGGCAGGTTCTTTTGTTTGAGAACCTTGTTGTTGAACATGAAGCTGATTGGATTGACAGCAACGCCGACCCAGTTGTTCTGAGGGTCTTTGAACTTGGCCGGGATCTTGTCGGCGCCTTTGGGGGCGTAGGGTTCAAACACGCCTTTTTCGACGCCGGCGGCAAATGTGTCAGCCGGTCCACCGAACAGGACATCGACCTGCGGATTGCCTTTCTCGGCAACTACACGGGCCAGCGCCTCGCCTGAGGAGAAACGCAGGAAATTGACCTTGACGCCGGTTTCTTTGGTAAAGGCGGCAAATACCGCCGAGGAGTATTTTTCCGGCCAGATGGTGTAAATATTGATCGTTTCAGTTTTTGCCGGAGCTGCCGGTTTGGCGTCGGGCTTTTTGTCAGCGCCGCCGCAGCCTATGAGTAGCAAAGACAGTGAAAACACCAGGAACAAGAGCACGAACGAGCGTTTTGCTTGCATGAGTTTTGCCTCCCTGTTGTTATTTTTCCAGCATCGTTTTGCGGAAGGTCTCCTTAACGATTTCGGCTTCTTTGGCAAACTTGCCCCAATCCAGCATCGGTGAATTTTTGGTGATTACAGCTTTGTCAGGCGCACCCTTGGGTGGCGGCACATCGTTGCGGACCGAATGCATCCATCCTTTCGTGACAATCGCCTGCTGGCCTTCTTTGGACAACCACCAGTCGGTTACTGCCTTGGCGGCTTCCGGGTTCTGGCTGCTGGCAAAGATGGCGATCGGGCTGGGCAGAATGACTGCACCGTCAGTCGGGTAGGCAACCTTGAGCGGTTCGCCCTTGGCGGAGACTTTCAGGATGTTCTCTTCGCCGATGATCCCGACAAAATATTCGCCGGTAACCAGTTTATTCTGCACTGCCGTGTTGCCACCTTCAATCTTCATGCCGTTTGCTTTCAGTGCTTTGAAATAATCCCAACCATAGCGCTGCGACAAGTCGGCGGTGACGGTCAGGATCGAACCGGACAGCAGAGGATTGGCCATCGCCAGCTTGTTGTTCCATTTGGGATCAAGTAAATCTTTGAATGACTTCGGCGCTTCTTCAGGTTTTACCTTCGTCGTATTGTAAGCCATCAACATATAGCTTAAACGGACGCCGGTCCAGTATCCTTCGTTGTCTTTATACTTGGCGTCGACGAACTGACGGTTCGGCGCGTCAAATTTCAGTAACAGATTTTTTTCTTTAAGCGTGATGTAATAGCCTGGATCAGAGACCATCAGCACATCGGCTTGGACTTTTTTGGCTTCGATTTCACCGGCTAATTTGGTCATGACTTGTTCGGAGCCCGCCTGAAACCACTGCACGTCCAGGTTTGGGAAAGCCTTCTTCAGTTCAGGTTTTACTGCTTCGATAATATCCGGGAACATTGAAGTATAAATCATCAGTTTGCCGGACGGGCCAGCGGGTTTGGCTGGGGCAGCCGGTTTTTCGGCGGGCTTCTTGTCCGAACCGCCGCAACCGGCGATCAGTGTGGTCAGCATGGCCAGAATCATGAGAATGGCAAACATTTTCCCCTTTTTCATTGTTTCAAACCCCTCCCTCTCTTTGTGAAAACAAAACTGAGATGCCCATATGGACATACATCCACACAGACATCCCGGATTTTCTCTCAATTCTCTGTCCCGCAGATGCTTTTATGCTGAAATTATGCAGTTAGGCGCCTTGTTTGCTCACTTTACGATATGGAGCTTGTTCGGTGCGATGACCAGGAACACCTGCTCGCCGGCTTCGAAGGTCTGGTGGTTTGCCGGGTCGGCATCTACCAGCAGCAGGTTTTGGCCATGCGAAGAGATGACGTAATCCTGGTAAGAGCCCATGAAAACCGAGGACGCTATCGTTGCCGGGATCCCCGCATCACAGGAAAGCGTAATCGCCTCCGGGCGGACGATCAATTTGACGGCATCACCGGGTTGCAGCGCGAGGCCGGTCTTTACATGAAAACTGGTTCCCAGGGCTGATACCTCGGTACGGTCGTCGTTTACGGCAACCACCTGACTGGGGATGATGTTGGCGGTGCCGATGAAATCGGCGACAAACTGGCTGGCCGGCGTGGCGTAAATTTCCCGCGGCGTTCCGATCTGTTCGACGACGCCTTTGTTCATGACGATGATCCGGTCGGACATGCTCATCGCTTCGGCCTGGTCATGCGTGACATAGATGCTGGTGATGCCGAACTGACGCTGGATTTTGCGGATTTCCCGCCGCATGTGAATGCGCAGCTTGGCGTCTAGATTGGACAGCGGTTCGTCAAACAGCAACACTGAAGGTTCCATGACCAGCGCCCGGGCCAGGGCGACCCGTTGCTGCTGTCCGCCGGAAAGCTGATTGGGCGAGCGGGTTTCCAGTTCGCTCAGTCCGACCAGGCCCAGGATTTCTTTGACTTTGGTCCGAATATCGTCGGATTTCATTTTTTTTATCTTCAGTCCGTAGGCGATATTTTCAAAAACGTTCAGATGGGGAAACAGGGCGTAGCTCTGAAACACCATCGCCGTGTCGCGGCGGTCTGGAGTCAGCGTGTTGACCCGTTCATCACCGATCAGGACATCGCCTGACGTCGGGATTTCAAAACCGGCGACCATTCTGAGGATCGTTGTCTTGCCGCAACCGGAAGGACCGAGCAACGTGACGAACTCTCCCGGTTCGATCCGTAGCGAGACATTGTCGACCGCGGTCACTTTTTTGCCGCCGGAGCCGTCGAATACTTTAACGAGATTCTTTACACTGACGCTTTTGGATGCTGACAAAGCAAATGCCTCCTTAACCGCCCTGCACGTCAGAAACTTCGACGCCCATCCGGTTCCGTATGAATTTCTGAATGCCGGTAACGACCAGGACAATGAAGATCAGAATCGTCGAATAAGCGGCGGCCACGCCAAGTTTTCCCACATCGACCTGTGACATGATCGATACCGTCAACAGGTTGTAGCTGGCCGATACCAGGAAGATAACGGCGCTGACGGCAGTCATGCTACGCACGAAACAGTACACCAAACCGCTGAAAAAGGCTGACTTGATCAAAGGAATCGTTACGGAGGTAAAGACCTTGAATGAGCTGGCGCCGAGATCCTGGGCGGCTTCTTCGATGGCCGGATCAATTTGTTGCAATGAAGCGATACCGGCACGGATTCCGACCGGCATGCTGCGAAAAACGAACGACAGGACGATGATTGCAGCGGTACCGGTCAAGACAAGCGGTTCCTTGTTGTATGCCAAGACATAGCCAACGCCGATGACCGTGCCGGGAATCGCCATCGATAGCAAGGAAGAAAACTCAATCAGGCTGCGACCGAGAAACTTTTTGCGCACAATCAAAAAAGCGATGACCATGCCCAGAATCCCTGTGATCGGCATGGACAGCAGCGAAAGCCAGGTCGTGTCCAGAATCGGTTTCATGCCGATGTCCAAGACGTACTGGTAGTGCTTGAGCGTCGGCGTGTAGTCGATGCCCCAGAGATTGACTAGCGATCCGTACGGAATCAATGCATACAGTATGAGAATAAACAGGCTGATCAGCAGGCAGGGAACGCCGACGAAGAACAGGGGAATCGGGTCGGCTGTCAGTTCCCGCGCGCGCGACGGTTTGCCGGTTACCGTGACGTAGGATTTGTCGCCGACCCAGTATTTTTGGACGACGAACATCAGGACGGAGACGCTCAGCAGGATGGTCGCAAGTGCGGTGCCGCCCTTCATGTCGTAGTTTCCCATCGCCTGCATGTAAATCTGGGCAGCAAGCGTGTTATAGTTGCCGCCGATGACCATCGCATTGCCGAAATCGGCCACGCTTTGGATGAACACAAGTAGGAAGGCGTTCGCAATGCCGGGCCGCACCAGCGGTAGGATGATGGTCCGGAAAATGTGACCGCGCGAAGCGCCCATATTGCGGGCGGCTTCTTCCAGCGCCGGGTCGATCTGGCGTAGAAGTCCGGCCAGCACCAGATAGGCTACTGGGAAGAAGGTCAGCACCTGGACGGTTGCCAGGCCTTCGAACCCATAGATGTTTGTTTCCTTTAGGCCGAGCAGGCTGCGGGTGACAAAACCCTGCTGACCGAACAGCATGATAAAGGACATCGATAGCGCGAACGGCGGTGAAATGATCGGCAGGATTGCCAGGGTATTGAAAACGCCTTTGAAGCGGATCTTGAGAAATGCATCGGCGTAAGCGAACAGAAACCCGACAATCGTTGACACGGCGCTGACAAAAACGCCAAGCCAGATCGTATTCCCCAGCGTCCGGAGGTTTTCTGCATTGGAAAGCGCTTCCCGGTAAAAACTGACGGTGAAGGAACCGTCGGCGGCGCGAAAGCCTTCCTGCAGGATTTCATACAGGGGCCAGAGGATAAATAAAACCAGAGAAGCCGCCACGAACAGTATCGTGGCGGCAAGAATCGGATCGCGCGTAATCAGGCGCAGTTCGTCAAGCTTTCGTCGCACGGTATTCACAAGCTACCCTCAATCTGCAAGCGTTACTTGATCGCTTTGCTCCACTTTTCCACCAGGGCGCTGCGGTTTTTGCCAGCCCAGTCGAGGTTGTAGTCAATCAGTTTTGTGTTTTTTATCGGTTCGGCCTGTTTGGGCGGAGCGGCCTCAGGATTGGTCAGGAATTGATAGGAACCGACCAACTGGCCGAATTCCTGTCCTTTCTTGGACAAGGCCCAGTCTACCCATTTCTTGGCGGCTTCCTGATCGGGTCCTCCCTTGATGATCGCGACAGCGCCGATTTCATAACCGGTGCCTTCGGACGGTGCAGATAGGACAAGATCTTTCATGCCTTCTTCCTGATACTTGATCCCGTCATGCAGGAACGTCAATCCGACGGTCACTTCGCCCTGACCGGCCATTCGGGCCGGCGCGGTTCCCGATTTTTGATAGACCTTGATCTGACCGTTGAGTTTTTTCATGTAGTCCAGGCCTTTTTCCTCGCCCATCAGCTGGACAATCGTTGCCAGCATCGTATAGGCGGTTCCGGAAGAACCCGGGTTGGCCATCGAAACCTGTCCCTTCAGTTCGGGGCGCAGCAGATCCTGCCAGGACTGCGGTACAGGGATGCCTTTTTCCTTCAACAGCTTCGCATTGGAAGAAAAACCGAGATACCCTACGTAGATTCCGGTCCAGTATCCTTCGGTGTCTTTGAACTTGGCCGGAATTTTAGCGGCTACCGGCGATTGGTATTTTTCCAGCAGCCCTTCATTTTTGGCTGCGATAAAGGCATCAGCCGGTCCACCCCACCAGACGCTGGCCTTGGGGTTGTTCTTTTCGGCCCGGATCCGGCCGAGGACTTCGCCCGAACTCATCCGGACCGCGTCGACCTTGATGCCGGTATCTTTTTGAAACTCCTGGATCGCTTTGGCCATGTGGTCTTCCATGAGGCCGCAATATAATGTCAGTCGTAACTGTTTAGTCTCGGTTTTGGCCGGCGCACCGCCACCGCAGCCCGCCAGGGCCAATGAGGCGACAAACAGACACAGGATCAGCAGACTGGAGAATTTAAGAGTGCTTCGTTTCATAATAGAAAACCCCTCCATCTTCTTTGTGGACCGTAACGCACAGCGTATACTAAATTCACCATTAGTATAGCGCTAAGAAATGCCGCAAGTCAATCGAGAATCCCTTGTTTGACGACTTGGTGAATCCAAGTTATAATAGTTTTAATATTTAGATAGGCTACATATTCTCGGCAGCAATGGGGAGAGAGAACGCAAGAGAAATTCCCGGCATGTTGGTGATTTTTGTCACCCGTCCGGGGTTTTGTGTTTCTAGTTTATTGAAGCAAAATCATCGATGAGGAAGGGTGGCATGAATGGAAAGAAAACTTTACTCGAACGAACTGGCCGGCATTAAACAACTAACGCTAGAAATGGGCCAGAAAACCGTTGACGCGGTTAGGTTCGCCACGCAGGCGCTTATAAGCAATGATGCGGATATCGCCGGTAAGGCGCGCAGTCTGGAGAAAGAAGTCGATGTGTTGTATCGGCAGATAGATGACAGGTGCATCGTCAGTATTGCCACCCAGCAACCGATGGCCGGCGATTTGCGGTTTCTTGTCTCAACGCTTAAAATCGCTACTGAAATCGAACGAATTGCCGATTACGCTAATAATATCGCCAAAATGGTGCAACGAAAGTTTTGTAGCGAAGACATGTCACCGACCGAATCACTGAAACCGGCCGTCGATATCATGTCTCGCGAAGCAATCAGCATGCTGACGGAAGCGCTGACGGCGTATGAGAAGAATGATGCGGATCTGGCGATGTTGGTTCCTCAGCGGGATGCGCTGGTCAATCGGCTGAACAAGGACTTGTTCCGCAATATCCTGGCAATGGCCACCGTCAAGAAATATGCCAATGAACTGGCGATGGACTTTCATACAGCGGTGCGCTATATCGAGCGGGTGGCCGACCGATCGGGCAATATCGCGGAATATGTGTACTATGCCGTAACCGGCTACCGTTTTCCGGATAACAAAAAGTAAGCAATTGCAGTGAACATTTGAATCGGGGGGAGGCAGCGGCCTTGCCTATGGAATGGATCCTTAGTGAATTGACAGATGTCATGCGCCTGGTGATTGCGGCGTTTCTCGGCGGCGTTGTCGGACTGGAACGCCAGCAACGGCATAAGTCGGCAGGACTGCGGACCCATATTCTGGTGAGTCTGGGGTCTTGTCTCGTCATGGTGATTTCAATCAAAATCTATACCGGCGTTCAGGGACTGACCAATGCCGACCCGGCACGTTTGGCCGCGCAAGTGGTCAGCGGGATCGGTTTTCTTGGCGCTGGCACGATTATGAAAGAAGGCTTGACGATCAAGGGCCTTACAACCGCAGCCAGCCTGTGGGTGGTTGCAGGGGTCGGACTGGCGGTGGGTGGCGGATATTATGTCGGGGCTGTGGCGACGACGGTGTTGTCAGTACTTGCACTGACATATTTGCCGCGCTACGAACGTCTTTACGGTTGTGGACCGTCGCAGGTCGCGATGATTATCAAGTCGGTGGACAAGCCCGGGCAGATCGGTCGGGTCGGTTCTTATCTCGGCACGAAGAATGTGGCAATCTGCGATATCAAAATCGACGAGGTCGGCAAGAATGAAATCCATATTTCGGTGATTTTAGACATGACAGACCGGCGAATGTTGCCGGATATCCTGGAAGGGCTGAAAGCAATCGAAGGAGTAAACGACGTTTGGCAGGAGTGATTGTTGCAGGAATTGGCCGGAGTAGGGCGAACAGTACATGGAGGAACAGATTTGCAGGGTTTTACGACCGCTGAGCCGGTCGATAGGATAGAGCGAAAAGTTGAAAGGATGGGGTAGTGGAATGAGAAAAGCAACAGTTATCTTGGCACTGACGATGTTTGTCATTGCGGCAATGGTCACGGGCTGCGGCGGCGGCGACAAGAAACCGGCAGAACAGCCGAAAGCCAAAGGGCCCTCCGGGACCTTGATGATTTATACCTCGATTTACCCGGACATCGTCGAACTCGTCAAGCCGGCGATCGCCAAGAAATTTCCCGACTTAAAGGTAAACTGGTTCCAGGCAGGTTCCGAGCAGGTCATGGCTAAACTTGCCGGTGAAATCGAAGCGAAAAAAGTGCAGGCCGATGTATTGCTTGTGGCGGATCCGGCCTATTATCTGACGCTTAAGGACAAAGGCCTGTTGATGAAATATGATTCGCCGATGCGCAAAGACATCACCGGCAACAAAGATACCGAAGGGTTCTGGACCGGCGTACGGATCAATGCCATCGTAATGGCCTATAACACAAAGAAAGTCAAGCCGGAAGAAGCGCCGAAGACTTGGCAGGAATTGTTGGACCCGAAATGGAAAGGCCGCATCGCCATGCCCAATCCGTTGTTGTCGGGAACGGCATACGTCGGTGTAGGTGCGTTGGCGCAAAAATATGGCTGGGAATACTTTGATAAACTGAAAGCAAACGGCATCAAGGTCGAATCCGGCAACACCGCGCTGCAGAACAAATTAATCCAGGGCGAGTATGATGTCGTAATCATCCTGGAAGAAAACATCCTCAAGATGGGCGCCAAGGGTGAACCGGTAAAAGTTGCTTATCCTGCCGACGGCGCGATTATCAACCCGAGCCCGATCGCCATCTTCTCCAGCGCCCAAAATCCGGAAGCCGCCAAGGCGCTGACGGACTGGTGGCTGTCGAAGGAAGGTCAGGAAATGGTGGTCAAAGGCTGGATGCATTCGGTGCGTGACGATGTGGCCGCGCCCAAGGGCGCGCCTGCTCTGAAGACGTTGATGCCGACCGCACTCAAAATTGATTGGAACCAACTGGCGAAAGAAAATGAAAAAGTGAAAGAACAATTCCGGTCCCGGGTATTGGAAAAGAAATAACTGACGTTGTTATGTCAAAGCAGGCGGAGGTGGAGCAACTGCTCCACCTCCGTATAATGCCAGTATGCAGGGGGTTTGTTCGTGGGAAAAAAATGGCTTCCCCAATGGGACACCAAATGGATCATGATTCTTTCGGCAGTAGCGTCTCTGGTGATTTTTGTCGTACTGCCGATGCTTTATCTGGTCTACAAGAGCTTCATCATCAATGGAACTCTGGACATACATCATTATCAAACGGTATACAGCAAGGCTGTCAACTGGAATGCGCTGAGCAATACGATCAAGGTTTCGCTGTACTCGACAGTGCTGGCCATATTGATCTCTTTTCCGCTCGCCTGGTTGATCGGCCGGACAGATTTGCCCTGGAAAGGATTCTTTAGAACGCTGTTTGTCGCAACCTATATGATTCCTCCCTATGTAGGCGCAATCGCCTGGATTCAACTGCTAAATCCGCGGGTGGGCTATGTCAATAAATTCTTGGTCGAGACGTTTCATTTGGCCGATGCCCCGTTCAACATTTACTCGATGACTGGCATGGTCTGGTGTTTGACTCTGTTCTATGCGCCTTTCGCCTTTATCACGATTTCTCGGGCGATGGAAAAGATGGACCCGACACTGGAAGAAGCTTCCCGCGTTTCCGGCGCCTCGCCGCTGCGGACGCTCTGGAACGTGACGATACCGCTGATGTATCCGAGCATTTTGGCTGGCGGCATTCTGGTATTCATCGGCGTCGCTTCCGCTTTCGGCACACCCTCGATTATCGGTATGCCGGCTAATATCGAAGTGCTGACGACCCGTAT
>RRZU010954440.1_pt1 | contig 12323 bp, 6 predicted proteins | sample 2165561 | NCBI WGS metagenome assembly RRZU01 (sample SAMN10456909, study PRJNA506462) | wastewater metagenome | isolation source: wastewater sludge | place: USA: Moscow, Idaho | reverse complement strand
GAAAAAGTAGATTTTGTTGCATCTCACGGGCAAACTATTTTTCATCAACCGCAGAAATCATTCACTTTGCAAATAGGAAATGGTGCAGCAATTGCGTCGCGTTGTCAACAAAAAGTGGTGTGTGATTTTAGAACACAAGACGTTATTTTAGGAGGACAAGGAGCGCCTTTGGTTCCGATTGGAGACGAATTATTATTTTCTAACTATGATGCTTGTTTAAATCTTGGAGGTTTTTCTAACATTTCGATGAATAGAAATGGAAAACGTATTGCTTTTGACATCTGCCCGATTAATATTGTCTTGAATCATTTTGCAAAACAACTCGGGTTTGAATATGATAAAAATGGAGAATTAGCAGAACAAGGATATATTAATACTACATTAGTTGAAGAATTGAACCTTTTGAATTATTATCATCAACCTTTCCCAAAATCATTAGGTTTTGAATGGGTAACAGATGAGTTTTTAACAATTGTTGATAAGTACGATATTTCTATCGAAGATAAGCTGAGAAGTTGTGTGGAGCATTTCGTAATTCAAATTAAAAATACCTTTGCTTTATATGATATCAACAATGTGTTGATAACTGGAGGAGGAGTTCGAAATTTATTTTTTATCAATCGTTTAGGAGAATTATCAGCTGTTGAAATGATCATTCCAACTGATAATTTAATCGATTTTAAAGAAGCTTTAATCTTTGCATTCCTTGGTTATCGTCGTGTTTATAACGAAATAAATTGTTTGGCATCTGTAACAGGAGCGAGCAAAGACCATTCGTCTGGAATTATATATTCTCTATAAAATCTATATAATTAATAGAGTTTAAAATATTTTATTTACATTTGTTCGATAACCAAGAATAAATGCGATATGAAATATTCGAAAAATAAAGATGTTATTTTACTTCATGGCTTATTTGGAAGCCTTAGTAATTGGGGAAATGTTATCAAGAATCTTGAAATAAATTATAATGTTTATACGCCAACATTTCCTTTATTTTCTACTCATTTCAAAAGAAATTCACTTCAAAATTTAGTTCAATTTCTAGAAAATTATATTCAATCTAATAAAATTGAAAATCCAATATTAATCGGAAATTCTTTGGGCGGGCATGTTGCGTTGTTATATGCGTTGGCACATCCAAATTTGGTTGATAAATTGATTTTAGCTGGAAGTTCTGGTTTGTATGAAAGCAATTTGCAGGCTTCTTTTGTACGTGTGCGAGATTACGAGTATATCAAAAATAAGGTAGAAGAAGTTTTTGAAACAAAAAATGTTGTAACAAAAGAGTTGATTGATGATGTTTTTTCGACGGCTAATACACCTACAAAAGCTTTGTCTATAATTTCGATTGCGCGAGATGCAAAGCGACAAAACTTGAAGCATCTTTTACATAAAATAGATCAGCCAGTTTTATTGGTTTGGGGAAAACAAGATATTGTGACGCCGCCAGATGTTGCTGAAGAGTTTTTTGCACATTTACCTAATGCAAAATTAGCTTACATCGATCATTGCGGTCATGTGCCGATGATGGAGCAGCCGTTACTTTTTAATCAACATATTAATCAATTCTTAAGTGCTTAAAAATGAATCATTCCGAGTATTTAGCTTTTGCTTTACCAGCTTTTTTTCTTTTTTTATGGCTTGAATATGTGGTTGTTAAAAAGAAAAAATTAAAGAATATCTATAAATATGAAAGTTCGGTTTCTAATATTTCAATAGGAATTGCAGAACGCTTATTGAATCTTTTTATTACGGTAAGTTTTTACAATTTGTATGTCTGGATTTACGAAAATTATCGTCTTTTAGATATTTCAAATGCGTGGTGGATTTGGGTTGTGATGCTTTTAGCAACAGATTTTGTTTGGTATTGGTATCATCGTTTGGGACATGAAGTCAATATTTTTTGGGGAGCCCATATTGTGCATCATCAATCCGAAGAATTCAATTTCACGGTTGCGGCTCGTATCACGACTTTGCAAGCAATTGTTCGCAATGTTTTTTGGTGTATTTTGCCTTTTATTGGTTTTCATCCAAATTTAGTGATGACCATTTTAGTGGTTCATGGCGTGTATTCTTTTTTTACGCATACGCAGATTTTGGAGAAACAAAAATGGCTTGAATATATTTTTATAACACCTTCTCTTCATGGTGTTCATCATGCTTCTGACGAAAAATATTTGGACAAAAATTATGGAGATGTATTTGTTTTTTGGGACAAATTATTTGGTACTTTTCAGAAAGAAGAAGAAAAACCCAAATATGGATTAACTCATCCTATCAATAGTTACAGTTTTTTGTGGCAACATTTTCATTATTATTTAGAGTTGTATGAAGCTGCTCGAAGAAAATCCTCCATTAAAGAAAAATTGACAATATATTTTGGAAGTCCAGCGGTAATGGATCAGGAAATAAGACCAATTATTGAAAAGAAATGGATGTCTAAGAATAAAGTGAATAGTTATCATTTCAAATACAAAGGTTATATTAATTTACAATTGATTTTATCGTTTGTCGCGATGAGTATTCTAACATATTATTTTGATCAATTTGATAATTTAACTAAAGGTTTCTTCGTTGTATTTGTCTTGATTACATTAATAAATATTGGTGCACAATTAGAACAAAAAAGATGGGTACCTTATTTAGAACATATTAGATTTTTAGTGTTTTGTAGCTTTTTTATCATTCAATCTCACAATTATTTCTTGCTGATTTTACCTTTCATATTTGTTTTTATCATCGAAAAGATGTTTAATTTTAGCAATTGGTATCAAAAAAGTATTTTAAAGATTATATATATGATAATTTAGGTCTTATTGTTTCGTTTAGATTAGGCGGTTAAAAACGAGTTCATTATTTTTACCAAACTAAAAAAAATATAATGATAGTTTCTAAACTTTTTAACCAATTTTTTCATAGCCAGACTTCGGGCGGAATTTTATTGATTTTCTGTACTGCGTTTTCTTTATTATTAGCCAATTCACCAATTGCAGAATCTTATGATGCGATTTGGTTAACAGATATGTTTGGGCATTCTTTTGCACATTGGATTAATGATGGTTTGATGGCTATTTTCTTTTTCTTGATTGGTTTAGAATTAAAACGCGAAGTTTTTGTAGGAGAATTGTCGGATACTAAAAAAGCAATTTTACCTGTTTTTGCAGCTTTGGGAGGAATGTTAATTCCTGCATTTATTTTCTTTTTGACGAATAAAGGAACGGATACTATTCATGGTTTTGGAATTCCGATGGCGACAGATATTGCTTTTGCTGTAGCTATTATAACAATGTTAGGAAAAAGAGTTCCATTGTCACTTAAAGTATTTTTAACAGCTTTAGCTGTGATTGACGATTTAGGAGCAATTATCGTGATTGCATTATTTTATCCAAACCCTGAATTACCTTTAGATTTTACACAATTCGGAATTGCAATTGCTATTTTGTTAGGTCTTTTCGCTTTAAATAAATTAAAAATAAAATCAATGATTCCTTATATCATTGGAGGGATTGCTGTTTGGTGGTTTATGTTGCATTCGGGTATTCACGCTACAATTGCGGGAGTTTTGGTTGCATTTACAATCCCATTTGATAAGGACGATTCTAAATCACTTTCAGCTAAAATGGAGCATGCTTTACATATTCCAATAGCATTTATTATTCTACCATTATTTGCTTTGGCAAATACTGCAATAACAATAGATGGTGGAGGATTAGCACATTTTAGTATTCCTTTAGCTTCGGGTATTTTCTTAGGATTAGTTGTAGGAAAACCAGTCGGAATTACATTATTTACATGTATTGCAGTGAAATTTGGTTTATGTGAATTACCTACAGCAGTCAATTTTAAACGAGTTTTTGGTGTCGGAATTTTAGGAGGAATTGGATTTACAATGTCTATTTTTGTTTCTATGTTAGCTTTCAAAGACCCAAGCTATATAAATGAAGCGAAATTGATGATTTTAGTAGCTTCATTAACAGCTGCTATAGTTGGATTTATTGTTTTGAAAATATTATTAACTACAAAACAAGATTATTCAGATTAAGAATAGTCAATTCATAAATAATAGAATCGAATTTTTCTTCGGAGGAATTCGATTTTTTTTTGAAGATGATTCCGTAACTTCGTGTAAAATTTTTGAATAAATGAGAACGTATCAAGAAACAATCGATTGGTTGTTTACAAATTTACCAATGTTTCAACGTGTTGGAGCATCAGCAATGAAAGCAGATTTAACAAATATTACAGCGTTATGCGAGTATTTGGGAAATCCTCAAACTAAGTTTAAAACGGTTCATATTGCAGGGACAAATGGTAAAGGAAGTACGTCTCATATGTTGGCCTCTATTTTTCAGGAAGCAGGTTATAAAACAGGTTTGACAACTTCTCCACATCTCAAAGATTTCCGTGAACGAATTCGTGTAAATGGCGCAATGGCTGATGAAGAATTTGTGATTGACTTTGTAAGTAAACATGAAAAAAAAATCATCGATCAAAAAGCGTCTTTTTTCGAAATAGCAATTGCGATGGCTTTCGAATATTTTGCACAACAAAATGTAGATATCGCAATTATAGAAACTGGTTTGGGCGGACGATTAGATTCAACTAATATTATTTTACCAGAACTTTCTGTGATTACGAACATTGGTTTAGACCATACACAATTTTTGGGTGATACGTTGGATAAAATTGCATTTGAAAAAGCTGGAATAATCAAACCAAATACTGCGGTTGTAATTGGTGAAACAACAGCCGAGACAAAACCAGTTTTTGAGCAAGTTGCAAAAGATAGAAATGCTGAAATCATTTTTGCAGAAGAAAAACATTTTCAAGATTTACCTTCAGATTTGAAAGGTTCTTATCAAATCAAAAATAAACGTACCGTTTTAACCGCTATTGAACAATTGCAAAAACAAGGTTGGACAATTTCTTCTGAAAATATTACAAATGGCTTATTGAATGTTGTAAAGAATACAAATTTACGCGGACGTTGGGATATTTTAGGACAACATCCATTAATTGTTGCAGATACAGCGCACAATCCGCATGGTTTAGCAGAAGTTTCGAAACAAATAAATGAACAAGCGTACAATCAATTACATTTAGTTTTAGGATTTGTGAATGATAAAGATGTTTTATCTATTTTAAATTTCTTTCCTAAAAAAGCAACCTATTATTTCTGTCAACCAGATGTTCCTCGAAAATACGATATTGACGACTTGTATAAAATCATACCAGAAGATATTACCGATAAACACTTTTTTGATACTGTAGAAAAGGCATTAATTGCTGCAAAATCAAATGCAACAGAAAATGACATGATTTATGTTGGAGGTAGTACATTTATTGTTGCAGAAGTCATCTAATTATTAAAATAATAATATGAAATAAATCATGTTAGACTCCGCTTGAATAGCGGAGTCTATATTTTTTATAACCTATAACAATTATTGTTTCATGTGTTAAATATTTGCAATTCAGAATTTTGAATGTATTTTTTTACTAAATTTAAGATGGTTTAGTTAATACAAAAAATATGAAAAAAGTTTTATTAGTTTTTACACTTATGGCAACTGCTATATTTGTAAAATCACAGGTAGGTATTGGTACTAATAGTCCTAAAGCTACCTTGGATATCACGGCTGCAAATTCCTCAGGAACATCTGCAACAGCAGAAGGTATAATAATCCCTCGTGTAGATAGACAAAGGGCACAATCCATGCAAAATGTTGAAAAATCTACAATCATTTATGTAAATAATATTACGACTGGTACTCAAACAGGAACAGCCATTAACATAGATACCGAAGGATTTTACCATTTTAGCGGAACAGCGTGGATAAAATTGCCAGGTGCTGTGCAGACGTTAGAACAAACATATTGGAAAGCCCAAGCTCTCTCAACATCGCCAAAGAACGGAGATGTGCTAAATAAAAGTGCAAGTTCATCGGAGTTAGTTGATGTAGATATTTACCAGAAAGGGAAAGTAGGAATTGGTTATAATTCAAATTTTGATATTGATTTTGAATCAAATCCTACACAAAAACAATTAGAAGTAGGAGGGGATTTTAGAGCTGTATATTCTGTTCCTGGCGCTTTGAAAACTGATCCTCCAAAAAGATACTTAGGTATTGAAACGAATAGTGGTACAATGCCTTCGGGATTTTCAAGTAATGGAAATTTATTTTATTCTTCTAAAAATAAAAATATAAATGATTTTATGACGCCTACTATTGATGCCGAAGGAAATTTAATTATACAAGATAACGGGGGTATCGCTCTAGTAAGTAGGAAAGGAGCGAGTAGTACTTTAAAGTTAAATTCTCTAGATGTTAAAGAGGGAATGATTTCTTTTGGTATGGCTTCCGGTTTTCAGTCTGCATTCTATGATAAATATGTAAATGTAGAACTAACTTTAGATGGATTTAGTGTAATAGATTGGCTTAATACTGATGCTCAGTTTGGTTTAGATTTTACGAAGAAAAAATTTTATATAGGAGATTTTAGCTTGAATAAAACGCATTATTATTTTCCTCAAACACGTCCAACAAAGGATAAACAAATATTAGAGTATAGTCAAGCTACTGAATCGTTAGAATGGGTAGATGGAGGTTCAAGCTCAGCTTCGCCAAAATTTTTCTATATGCCATCAATCGTTTTGCCAACAACTGCTTCAGGAGTTACCGATTATGTGACATACAACTCAGCTGATGGAACTTTTTCTGTTGATTTATATGCGATTTACAAAGCTCAATTCGATGCTCCTATAAAGAGTTCTAACGGAACTTCAACTGGATTAGCAGGTTTTGTGTTAGCAAGAGATAAATATGAATATCATATTATTTATGCAGACAAAACTGTTTTTCCACATGCAAATATTGTTTTTTCTACAACAGCAGGAGAAGAAGGTAAATTTACCTACAAAGTAGATCCAAATGCAATTGTTAGAAATGGGTCTTTTATGAATATTGTATTAAAGGTTAAGTAATTAACAAAAGTTAATCAGTTTAATTAATCTTAAAAAATACAATATGAAATTTAATATAAAAAAATATTTATACAGCTTCTTTGCTTTTGTTGCATTTCAACAAGCAAGTGCGCAAGTTATATTTAAGGAAGATTTTGGGCAAAGTTCTGTAAGAACAATTTCTCCTTATGTACCGCAAGGAGGAGTAGATGCTAGTTTAGGGAAATTTAAACATGGTTCTAGTTTTTATTACGCAGCCAATACTTATTTCACTTCAATTCCTGGTACCTATACTTCGCTTAAAACAGCAAATACAGATGTACATGTTGTTAATGATGGTTATTATACAATTGTTAGCCCAAAAACTGTTTACAATTTTGCTAAACCAAGCGGTGGAACAGATTGGGATGGTAATTGGTGGGCAAAAATAGCTGACCATACAGGAAATGCCAATGGTTCTGTTATGATTGTCAATGCAGGCCAAGTTAAAAATCAATTTTATAGACGAGCAGTTACGTTAGAAAAAGGTAAAACCTATAAAATTTCGGCTTGGTTTTATGGAACTGGAAGTGATAAAATGGGCGTAATGTTTCAAGCGCAAAATATTGCAACAGAGGCAGAGTTAGGAAAATCATCTACTTTTAGTTTAAATAGTACAGCTAATCAATGGCAAAAGAAAGAATGGAGTTTTAAAATTCCTAATACAGATGGTTGTGGTAATATAGCAGTTGCACTACGTAATATGCTTGCTGATGATCAGGGAAATGATCTTTATATTGACGACATCGTTTTAGAAGAGGTTGTAGATCCTACAGCTCCAGAAATAGGTTGTGGAAATTTATCAAACTTTGATGATTTGATAAAACCTGTGGATGATGTCTACAAATGGGGAACAGGAAATTATATAATTCACACAAATGATAAGGTTTCTGTAAGCAATACGATGGTTCCTATTGTTTTATCAGAGACAACAAAGAATGCAACTATTTCTACAATTGGAAGTTGGCCAACAGGTATTACATTAGATACAACTACTGGAGAAGTAAAAGTAGCAGCTGGAACAATAATGCCAACGGCTCCGTTAGAATATCAAGTATGTAGTTTGATTGGTGTTTGTTCTAAAGCAACTGTTACATTTATTCCATTGCAAGAGAATTTAGCGCTTACAGGATCTGTAACAAACCAATGTGATTATGTTGGGACAGTTTTGACTTCAAAACCCAATGAATATACTTTAACCATTACTAATAAGTTGTCTGTTCCTTTTATTGCTTCTGCTGACGAAACGTTAGAAGTTAAATTTACAATAAGTAATGGAACAGGTTTGAATGCTAATAATTTAGATACTCCAAGTTTGTCAATTTCAGGTAATACTTATGATGTGATATGGGACTATAAAACAACAACTAATGCTTTGCCAATTTATAGTATACATTCGTTTAAATTAAAAGTAGGTCAAGTAATTCCAGCTAACGGTAGTATACAATTGAAATTTATAAAAAATTGGACGGCACTTGGTATTACTCAAGGTTTAAGAAAATCATTAGATATTAGCTTGGATGTAGTTAATAAAAGTCAAACGAATATTGATACTGATTTAAGCGATAATAAATTATATATTTCAGTTTTTGATGCGGTAAATTCAAATAATGTCCCAGACCTAACAACAAAAGTGAGCCAATATCAGGTAATTACAGTTGGTGAAGCAGCAGGTTTAGGATCTAATACAAAGGGATATACTTTTTTTACAAAGATTAATGGAGTAGAAACGGAGATTCCTTCTAGTTATTTGATTCCAACAAATGACAAAGGGGTTTCATTTAGCTTTTCTTATAAAAGTGAATGCAAAAGTTATAAAGCAACAGTTAGTATTCCTGTAGGTTTTGATAATCCAGGAACTATTTCTACCAATTCTTCTACAGCTCAGAGTTCAGCTAAAGGTTGTTATGGTAGTTCTTTTACTGTTTATGGATTAACGCCTGCTGTTGTTTCACCTGTTAATCCAATAGTGTATTCTTGGGAAGTTAGTAAAGATAATGGAGTCACTTGGTTAGCAATAGCGAGTAATGATGAGAATTATACAAATAGTGCAACAGAATCTTTAACTATTGTTAATTTAACAAATAATGTAAAAGTTCGTCGTGTAGCTAAAATTAATTCGTCTACAACAGCAGATAATGTAACATCTGTATCAAATGAAGTAGAGGTGCTTGTAACAAATAATGTAATTTCTGTTCAAAATAATATTTCAGATTTTAGTATTCCTGTTAATGGGAAAATTACTATACCATCTATTACAACTTCAGAAGTTAGTACGATCGAAATTAAAGATCATAATGGTGTTGTAAGAAATTTTGGTGATGAGGTTTCTTTTAATACAGAAGGAATTTATACAATAACAATAAAAGCAACTACTACGGCAAGTCCTTATTGTGTTACTACAAAAACAATTCTTGTTAATGTATACAATTTAGGTGCTTGTAATGAAATTCGTCAAAAAACGATGGCAAATAGAAGTACATGGAGTACAGTTCCAGTATTAGTTATCCCAGGTTGGGTAACGAGTGAAGCAAATGCTGTTGATACTGATTTATCTACTTACTCTACAATTACAATTCCTGTAGGACTTTTAGGTCTAGGAACAACTTGGCAAAATTTATTCTTCGATCATGTTGTACCGGCAGGAACGCCTGTTACAATAAAATTAGGACAAGAATATAGTGCAGTACAAGTTGGAGGAGGAGTTACTGTTCAAGCATTAGATGCAAATGAAAAAACAGCTGGGCCTCTTTTAGCTGTTGGTGACGGAGCGTTATTAGACCTTTTAGTTGGTGATAATGTGTTTGAGTATACTTTCATTCCAAAAGATAATAAAGGAAATCCTATTGCTTATAAAGGAGTAAGAGCTGTTGTGGTTAGTACAGTTGCTGTAGCGAATAATGCTAAAATTTTTGGAGCTTATTATGATAAGAATGTAAGTTTTTCGGGACAAAATCCAACATGTACGAATGGTATTCCAAATACAAAAGTTGCAGCTGGCGCGTCAAAACCAGGAAGTTCAACTTCTTACCCTTATCCACATACAGAAGTTACTTTAAATCCTTTAGTTGATGATGTAACTTGGGGAGTAGAAGATATTGGTTTGGGAGTTGCTAGTTCATTAGCTTCAGTTGTATATCCATATTTAGCAGTAGATAATGATATTAATACCTTTGCAATTTTTAATAAATCAGTAGCTGCATTAAATCGTCAAAAGTTAACGGTTAAGTTTAACCAAAATGTACGTCCAGGAGATCAGATACGAATTTTAATGGGAGGTTTCGAAGTTCCTGTGTTAGATCTAAGTTTATTGACAGATATTAAAATTCAACGATACAAAGGTAACGTTAAGGTTGGTCAATTACTTAATGGTAGCCAATTCAAAATATTAGATTTAAACTTATTAGCTCTTTTAGGAAACGTTGGAGACAGAAAAGCACTTATTGTTGATGCAATTAACGAACCTTTCGATAAAATAGAGATGAGTTATTTAAGTACTGTACAAGTAGGTTTATTAGGAGATTATACATATGTTTATGACATTAGTATAATGCCTACAATGAAATTTGAAGGGCAAGATTCTACAAACGCAACAACTCTTTGTGCATCAGATTTTCTGAAAGTGACAAAAGTAGATAATTGTACAACTTATGATGTATCTATGGCCTATGCAACAAAAGAAAAATTTATTGATGTAGACGGTGTTGAGAAAGATAGAGTAGTTTCTTTTACAGATATTCCAAATTCTATATTAAAAGAAATAAAAGATGATGGAAAATTCATTTACTATGAATTTAACTCATTACATACTAATTATGCCAACGATTTGTACATAAAAGTACAAACCAAACGTCAAGGATGTAATTATTCAGAACCAATGTATCTACCAATCAAACTAATTAACTGTTTAAATGGTATTGTGAATCCAGTTCTTAAAATGAGCGCATCAAAATAATTAAAAATTCAATAAATATAGGAAGGCTTTTTAGCCTTCCTTTTTTTGTAGCTTAAACTTAAACTTAAACTTAGACTCTATCATTATTAATTTTAATTAATAAGTAAAAAAACATGCATGTTTTACACCTTTTTCGAAAATTTCTTCAAAAACCATATTACACCCAGTTTTGTCCTGCTGAACTTGTTTCAGCATCACATATAGAATAATAAATGATAAGCTTTTACTTTATCAAAGAGTTTTTTATGAAAACTTAATTAATTATGATGTCTTAATAAAAGTTTTTAAACATATTATCTTTTTTATTATTAATTATATTGAATAAACTATTCTCGCTTCGCGACAATTCTTCCCGAGTCGATAACCACAAAGTATCTGCTGTTGCTTTGCTTAATTCAGCAAACCATCATCGTCTAATCATCCTTTGCAGTAAAAACTAAAGTTTATTCTGTAATACTGAATTTGTTTCAGTATTACATTCTATTAATAATTAAAGAAGAGTTATCTTAATTTAACGAAATTTAAAACGACCATTCAATAAATAGGCGTTCAAAAATGAAGAAATTCGCTGCGAATAAAAAGATTTAGCCGATAGGTTTTTAAATCTTTTCGCGCAGAATGAATCATTTTAGCCTTTTTGTTGAGGTCTTGATTTTTTGATTCATTTTGTATCAAGACAAAATGAATGAATATATCTAAACTTCACAGGAGTTTCTCCTCTTAATTTCAATTTTTTTTTATCAAGAAAAAATGAAAAAATATTCTTTGATTATTCTATTTTTTAATAAATCTCTACGACTTTTTCCTCGTAATTCTAAAATCGTAAATCTAAATATCCTCCTTTTTCTGTCAAAAAATGTCAATCAAAACTACAAATCTTCTCCAATTTTTCATTTTTCACTCTTCGTTTTTTCTCTATTTCGTCTACCGTCTAGCGTAAACCGTCAAATATTTCAAAAAATATTTCTCATCATACCAGCAACTTAAGAGAAGAATGTAAAATAAATGTAAAGATGGTTTGGAAAAACGAATAATGCAGGCGTATATTTGCAACCTCAATACGAAAGACGAGTAGTATTGAAATTGACATAAGGACTTATATAGCGACAAAATTTATTTAAAAATAACTTTGCGAGTTTAGAAATAAGTATTACCTTTGCAAACCGATTCCGAGAGGAGTTTGAGAGCGAAAGTAGATTTGACTTATTGAAATAAAAACTTTAAAAATTTTCGAAATAAAATTTGTTAGTTAAAAAATAAGTATTACCTTTGCAACCGCAAATACCGAGAGGGTTTGCTAAATGAGAAGTTCATTTGAAATTATAAAATATACAGAAGAAAAAATAGCCGAATAAAACGAAG
>RRZU010488166.1_pt1 | contig 12323 bp, 10 predicted proteins | sample 2165561 | NCBI WGS metagenome assembly RRZU01 (sample SAMN10456909, study PRJNA506462) | wastewater metagenome | isolation source: wastewater sludge | place: USA: Moscow, Idaho | reverse complement strand
CGGGGGAGGGGTTGGGGGAGAGGGGGCGTCCCTGCCCTCGCAGAGGCCAGCAGAGCAGACTGACGGCTCTGGCCATGTGCTTTCGCAAGGATTCGACGAATTCGTGTGCAACCATGGCCCCCTCTCCCCCAACCCCTCCCCCGCGAGGGGGGAGGGGTGATCACCCATGCCAACGCCTCTCCATAGAACAAAGTACTTCGACCAACACTTTCATTCGCACCCTGACCGGAGCGCTGCCAGGCGGCTTTAGTCAACATGACCGGTCATATGATCGATGGTCAGTGTGCCGGCCGTGCCGGCCACGGTGATGGTCACATTGCTCGCCTGATCAGTATCGCCCAGGCTGCGAAACTGCAAGGCCGCAACCGACGAAGACAGGCCTACGCCAGCACGCGGCGTATTGGGCAAGGCCAGTGGGGTATCGCAAACATTCGAGTCGGCCGCGGCAGCGATCGTCAAGCCCACACCGGTCGCTCCGAGTGCCACACAAACCGTGCGCCGCTGCGCCACGGCCGTCTTCTGCGCGTAACGCAGCAGGGATTTCGTTTCATCGTAAAATCCTCGCGATTCAAAGACGTTCCGGTCAAGAAAACGCGGCAATGCGGCAACGGCCAGAATTCCGACGAGGATCAGCACGGTAATCAGCTCGATCAGGGTAAAGCCACGCATTCTCATCTTCTCATGGCCATCAAACGGGATCAAAAGCCTTCTCGCAGATAGATCTGCCGGTTGGTGCTGGTGTTGTAAATGCCAAAGGTCGCTCGCGCCACGGCATCGCGATCGAAGGCCGCGCCGCACCATTTGCCGCGCAGGTAGGTCGCTGACCTTGCCGTTCCGGCCGGATACGTTGGCGCCCAGGCCGGACACATGGCCAGCGCAGGATCGAGACGCAACACCACGTCTACGCTGCCCGCAGCATTCGGTGCCGCGAGTCGAACCGTTCCGGCGCCGCCGCTGAAGATGCCCAGCGTGATCGAGCCCGCCGGCAGAGTGGTGCCGTTGACCGAGCCCTGATAGTTGCCGATGCCGACGTTGGCCGTGCTCAGCGCCGTACAGCCATCGAGCGCATTCCGGAGGAAAGCTGAGCCGTTCCAGTACTGCGTTTCGTAGGGCAAGGAAAGATCATTACGCTCCGAACCGTAGGCATTGCCCAGCCACAGGCGGCCGTAACGCAACGGTGTACTCGCCGTTTGAACCGCGCTGGCGGTGACCATGGTGACCCCGTCGCTATCGCGGGGTTGGGCAAACAGCGTGATGCTGGTTTCACCGGTCAGTGCGCTGGGGCGGCTGATCTGGTGTTTGGCACTGACCGAGGCGACGCCCTGGTTCCAGGTGCCGCTCGGAGCCGTAGCACTGCCTGAGAGCGTTGAGCCGGCGGGCAAGGCGGGACTCGTGGTGAAGGCAAAATTACTCCAGGTGGAGAGTCCCAGTTTGGCGAACGAGCCAGTGTAATTCTGTGTGGTGGTATTGGCAGAATTCTGCTCGGTCAGTGTGAAGGGGGTCGTGAAGCCATCCTGCCCGAAATAGGTGAAGGTGCCGCAGCCAGCGCTTGGCGGGCTGGCGGTAATCGCAAAATGGTCAGGATAAAAACGCCCGACCTTGCCACTGGCGATGCCGGTCGTATCGCCAGCACCGAGATAATTGCCATCGCCAATGCTGGGCGTCAGGGTGATGATTCCTGCTTCGCCCCAGTTCAGGGTGGTGTTGCTGGCCGAGCCATTGTTAAAGCTGCCAAAAGCAGCAGGGTTGCCGAGCGCCGGGTTGTTGGTCAGATCGACCAGACCACTGGCCAGTGCGCGGCTGAGCATGACCGATTCAGGCGTGCTTTCCTTGCCGAAATTCCTGCTGATGCACGCTGCTGGAATATCGATCAGCCGCGTATAGGTGGACAGGCCCGCGGCGCATGCGGCATTGACCGCGCTCACCGTGACCGAGAAATTTTCTCCCGCTCTGACAAACGCGCCTCCTGAAGCGTCGGCAGCGCCCGGATTGGCCGTGTTTGGAGCGGCAGTCTGCCTGATATCGGTCAGCACAAAGGCATAGGGCTTGACCACAAACCCCGATCCGCCCGTACCTTTCACCGTCCCGGATAGAGTTGCACCAGCCGCCGTCGCCGTGGCCGAAATACCGATCTTCCCGACATCGAGGAAATTGAAGGAACCCAGGCTGGCATTGCCGTTGGCATCGAAGGACAAATTGATCGACGTGCCACCACTACCGATGGCCGAGCCTCCGACCGACAACAGGTTACCGCTGCTGCATGCCGCCGGATTGATGCACTGGTACGTGAATGTCACCGGATGCGGTGAGGTAAACGCCGCTTCGCAGCTCTTGGTCGAGGTATTCGTCTTGACCGCCCGTAACCAGTACGGAGCGGAGTTCACCCCTGCAATCTGATCGGGTACGGTCGCTTCCAGCGCATCACTAGCCGTCGAGAAGATGAACCCGGCCGTATTGAAGATCGTCGCACAACTGTTGGCGGCCACGCAGTTGATGCCATCAGGACAACATTTGCGGGGATTTGTGGCAGGCGTCTGCTCGCCGGAGAGGGTGACCGTCACCCCGGTTCCGTTCACTGCAGCCGGGTAGCTCAAGGTTGCACCACCAATGCCGGTCGAATCAAAAACCACCGGACTGAGAAGCGTGCCGGCCGAAGTCGCCAGATTCGCCGTTTTGCCATTCACGGCTCCCTGGCGATTGCTGCAGGGGCTGCTGGCGTCGGCACAGGCCGTTACGATCACCGATGTCGGCAAACAGGCAATGCTGGAGGTCGGCAGCGACAATTCATAGTGATCCACCGTCGCCGCGCAGGCATGGACCAGATCGGCAAGCGCTTCGATTTCCAAGGGTGTGAGTGCGCGGTTGTAGAGGCGAATCTCGTCCATGTAACCGTTGGCCGTATTGGCCGTGTAGCCGGCTGGGATGCCATTGATTTTCGTCATGTGCTGCGCGCCGAAATACAGGCTTGCCATGTTGCCGAGAACACCGTTGCTTGCCGTCACCGAACTGGCCACCGGGCTGGTATCTCCATCGAGGTAAATGTACAGCCTGTTGGCCGGAAGATCCCAGGTTACCGCGATGTGATGCCAGACATTGGCTGCAAAATTGTAGGCCACCGAACTCGCCCTGGAATCGGTATCGGAGGTATCTTCGAGGGCAAAGCGCAAGCTGCCGGAACCATCCTTGATCAGAAAGAAGTGCTTGTCCAGGACAGGATTTCCCAGATCGTTCGAGGCATCGAAAAGCATGCGCGAGTTCCTGTCGTTCCAGGCCGTATTGCTGCGATACCAGAAGGCAATGGTACCGGCGTTACCGATATTGTTCACGTCGATGGCTGTATTAATGCCAATCGCGGTGGTACCCGACGGGATGCTGGCCGCGCCACAGGTCCCGGGACTACCGGGAATGGCCGCGCCGCTGCCGGGCGGGTTGCCGGTGGTCGTCGCCGTCCCGAGTGGCGAGGCATTGCGGCCATTACCGCTGGCATCGGTAAAGCTGTTTGCCCCAGCCGTTTCGTCCAACTGGTAATAGGCGTAAGGATTCGGGAGTAAGACGTAAGTATCGGTCGCCGTATTGTTGGCAAGATTGAAGTCGCCACCCGTACCCGATACGGTTGCCGTATTGGCCAGCACCCCGTTGGCACTGGCTGCCACATTAACATGGATCACCAGAGGCGTCGCTGCAGCCCCGGCAGCCAGCGCACCTGTATTCGTGCAGGTCAGCACTTGCGCAGCCACTGAACAGGACCATCCGGCACCCGATAGCGAAGCGTAGGTCAGGCCCGTCGGCAAGGTATCGACGATGCTCAGCGGCCCTGGCTCCGACAGGGAGCCGACGTTGGTCACGGTGATGGTGTAGCTGGCGGTTCCGCTCGGCACCAGCGGGCCGCTGCGGCTCATGGCCAGGGTGAGGTCGCGCAGAGAGGGTTTCAAGGCCATCAGGTGGCCGACCCCGGTATCGGCATTGCCCGCAGCAACGGCCTGCGTGGCCCCCGTGGCGCCGGTGGCTGCCCACGGCACCGTCGCCATCTGGAGTGTCGTACCGATCACGTTCGCCGCCGCCGGCGCCCGGACATCGAGGCGCTCGGTAATGCCGGCAATGCCCGTGGGATTGGCAAAGCTGCTCCCCGAAAGGTAGCTGATCGACGAAACGATCATGGTATTGGCGACTGTCGTCGTAATCGAGGTCGTGCCATGCGTCAGACCGCTGGCAGTCAAGCGCTGACTCCAGACGTCGATCGGGCTGGATGAGGTATCCACACCCGAGAAGGCAAGGATGCCGCCGACCGCGCTGCCGCCCTGATTGAGATAGTTATTGACGAAAGTCCAGGTGTAGCTGTTGGGCTCCGAAGTACCAGCAATCCGGTAGTAGGTCAGCAGGGTCATGCCCTGCGGCAAGGTCGAAAGACCGCCACTGGGCTGATTCGTCGAGGTCATCAGGTTCCAGCCGGGCGGCGGTGTCCACACGACCCCCTGCGACACGCCGGGAGGATTTTGCTGCTGCGGCCGCGCCGCAATGGAAGCGATCAGCGCCATCCCGGGAGTGACGCCGGCCGGTTTGGGAATGACCAGTGCCCCTGCCGTGCCATCGGTCGGGATGGCCGGATTCAGTCCGCTGCTTGCGCCGACATAGACAATCGCGGCTTCGGTGGAGCGGGCACAGAACCACATCAGCAGCGCGAGCAACGCGCAGATTGCCGAACACAGATCGCTCCGCTGCGTATCCTGTCTGGAATCCTGCCTAGTTACCCGCACCCGTGACCACATACGTCGCAGTCCAGCCTGAGGCACAGGGAGATCCTTTGCCCATATTCAGCGTGCAGGTAACCGGAGTCCCGTTGGTCGTGCTCGCTGCGGTATCCGCAGTGAGGTAGTACGCTGAAGTGCTGCAAGCGGTGCCCAGGGTCATCGGAGGGTGCATCAGCCCGCCCACGTCCGAGCATTTGGTCATCTTGACGCACTTGCCGGCAGTCGCGACGTTGCCAATGACCGAGCAGCCAGCGTAATTGATCGAATCTGCAGAGGCCAGCCCACCGCTGACTCCCTTGACCGCGGCCGTCTGCGCATCGTCGGTCAAATCGACGAACTTCGGCAAGGCCGTCGCCGCCAGGATGCCGAGAATGACGATCACCACCACCAGTTCAATCAATGTAAAGCCACGCTGCATTTGTTTCATGGTTTTTCTCCTTGGTAAATTATCAACAGCCTGCCGTATTCAGAACAATGACCGGAGCCAGAGCCGCCGTTGCTGCCGTATAACTGATGCGGCAGGTCGCCGGGGTCGTTGCACCGTTGATCGTGATCGTCAGAGGCGGCCCAAGGGCAACCGTGACGCCATCATTGACCGTATCGATCTGGGTGGCGGCGATGATGCCCGCCAAGGTCGCCGCCGGATAACGATTGACCATCGTGATGGCGGTGCCATCCATGTTCGCGGTTCCTGCCGTTGCCGTACAGGTGGCGCCGACCGCCACTCCCCCGGCCAGATCCAGCTCGCAACGGGATCTGGCCAGCGCCGCCGCTGAACGGACACTGCCGAACAAGGCTTGTGCCTTGGCAATGCGCGCATCCTGCTGGGCATTGATGAAGCGCGGCAGCGCCACCGCCGCCAGAATGCCGATGATGGTGATCACGATGATGAGTTCGATCAGGGTAAAACCTTGTGCTGTACGCCGCATAGTCTACGCTCCCAGAAGAGCCACAGAGACAGAAAGATACGCCTCATGGCTGATGACGGCACAAATCGCCGATTTCTTTACCATTATTTCAACTTCCACCCAAAACCCATCGGCAGTCTGCAGCCGCTGCCAATCGCAGGCCAGCGCCGCTCGCCATTCTTTCCGACACCCGTGTCACGCGCCAGCTCAAGACATCGCAGCGACCCCCGTCGTCAACCGCAGGAACACGCAGATGCCCGGTATGGCGTGGCCGATACATCAGCTGGCGACGGTCACGGTCAAAACACCACGCCCCAGCAGGCAAATCCCGGCTTTCGGCGGCCGAACACTCGCCGCGATACCCTGCCGGATCGGAACCCAGCCAGCGCACGGGGTTGATCCCCACCCATGCGGCCATTTCACCTTCCCGCTGCTGCATCAGCGCCTCACCCACGGCCAGTTGCATTCCGGTCCGCATGTTGCGGATGGTCAGCTCGACCGCCTGCCTTTCCGCCCGTTCATTGGCATCGTGCAAGGCCGACAACAGGCCGATGGCCAACAAGCCGATCACCACCAACAGCACGGCCCACTCGAACCGGTGCGAAGTGGCATAGTAGCCGGGACGCCGGATCTCTTGCGAAATCATCGTTTGATGGCCACCTTGCCCAAGTCCCACATCGGCAGGAAGATGCCCAACGCCAGGATCAGCACCATGATGCCGAGCATGACGATCAGAATCGGTTCGATCTGCTGGCTCAGCGTTTTGAGTTCGTATTCGACTTCCTGCCGGTACATGTCACCAATCTCGTCCATCATGTCATCGACAGCCCCCGACTCTTCCCCCACAGCCACCATCTGCAGCACGACGGGGGTAAAAATGCCGGAGCTGATGGACGCGCGCAACAGGCTTTCGCCACGTTCTATATTCTCGCGCATGCCCTCGATGCAACGCGAGATGTAATGGTTATCGACCGTTTGCGCCGAATTCGATAAGGCCTGCATGACCGGAACACCGCTGCGCATCCCCAGCGAAAAACTGCGGGCGAAGCGGGAAAGCGCTGCCTTGTGCAGGATTTTCCCGGCAATCGGAAATTTCAGGGACATTCGGTCCCAGTCGTAACGCCCACGGCTTGTTCCCCGCCAGAAGTTAAAGGCTATTCCGCAAGCGATGACGCCAAGCAGCAGGGATGGCCAGTAAGCCACCATGAAGTCGGAAAAGCCGAGCAATACCCGGGTCAGCATCGGCAGTTCGGCCCCAAAACCGGCGAAGACCTTGGCAAAGGCAGGAATCACGAAAAGATTGACGATGACCAATGCCATCACCATAACCAGCACCACAAAGCTTGGGTAGCGCAGCGCCGATTTCACCTGCTCGCGCATGTAGCGCTCGAACTCGAGGTGCTCGAACAGGCGGAAGAATATTTCGTCGAGCAGACCGGTCGCTTCACCGACACGAACCATCGACAGGTAGAACGACGAAAAAACGCGCGGATGCCGGGCCAGGGTCTGTGACAACTCCCGCCCGCCTTCCAGGCTCTCGCGAACCTCGCCAATGACACGCTTCATCTCGGGATTGATCGCTGCCTCCTGCAGACCGCTCAAGGAACGCATGATCGGCACCCCCGATTTGAGCAGCCGGTGCATCTGTCGGCTGAAGAGCAACAGGTCGATATGCGAGATTTTTTGCCTGAACAGCGTGACGTTCCGGTGGGAAGCCGGTGAGGTCGCCCGGGTTTCCTTGATCTCGACCGGCGTCAACCCCTGTCCGCGCAGAAAATCAACGATAGCACCACTATTCGCCCCTTCAAGCGATCCCTCGACGAGATCTCCGCCAGCGTTACGTCCTTTGTAAGCGAAGTTCGGCATCCTCAATCTTCAAACTGATTGCTGATGCGCATGGCTTCTTCGATGGTCGTGCGACCTTTCACCACCAGCCGCAGAGCATCGCGGCGCAGCGTTTCGCCGGCCATCTGCCGGCGTGCCGCCTGAACAAAACTGCCCGCATCGTCGATGTTAATGGCTTCGACAATTTCGTTGGTCATTTCGAGCATCTCGTAAACCCCGGTACGCCCCTGGTAGCCTGTTCCGGCGCAATGCACGCAGCCCTTCCCCTGCAGGAAGCGGTGCTGGTCGACCGTGTCAGCCAACTCGTAGCGCAGCCATTCGTGTTCCTGTGGCGATGGAGGATGTGATTCGGCGCAGTTTCCGCAGGTCACCCGCACCAGTCGCTGCGCCAGCACCAGCTGCAATGACAACGCCACCATGTAACGAGGAACGCCCATGTCGAGCAATCGGATGGGTGTCGATCTGACGTCGTTGGTGTGCAGCGTCGACAGCACCATGTGGCCCGTAATGGCTGCTCGCATGCCGATTTCAGCCGTGGTCTGATCGCGCATTTCGCCTACCAGAACGATGTCCGGATCTTGCCGCAGTGCAGAACGCAACACGCGCTCGAAGGTCAGATCGATCTTCTCGTGCACCTGCACCTGATTGATGCCGGGGAGCCGGTATTCCACCGGGTCTTCCACCGTGATGATCTTTTTCTCGGTGGTATTGAGTTCGGACAGCGCAGCATAGAGCGTCGTCGTCTTGCCGCTTCCGGTCGGACCGGTGACCAGCACCATGCCACTTGGACGACGTATCGCATGGCGCAGACGCTCGAGCGTGCGTGGCGGCATGTTCAGCCGATCCAGCCCGAGCAGACCGGTGTTCTGGTTCAGCAGGCGCATCACGACCGACTCGCCATACTGCGTCGGCATGGTCGAAATCCGCACGTCGATCTGGTTACTGCGCACCTTGATGGCAAAACGACCGTCCTGCGGCAAGCGCTTTTCCGAGATGTCGAGTCCGGACATCAATTTGAGACGCAGAGAGAGGGCCGGGGCGATCTTGGTATCGGCCTCCATCTGCACCTGCAAGACGCCGTCGATGCGGAAACGAACGCGCAGCGACCGCTCCTGCGGCTCGATATGGATATCCGAAGCGCGCGAACGAGTGGCTTCTTCAAACACGGTTTGCAGCAATTTGACGACGGGTGCTTCCTCGGCACCCGTCGCCGTTCCGAGCAAGCCGCCAAATTCGACCGGCACATCTTCCAGGTCGGCGGTCAGTTCCCTGGCCAGGCCGCTGATTTCTTCGGTGCGCCTATAGACGCGATCGACCAGCGCCAGCAAATGACCCTCGGCAACTACCACCAGGTCGATTTCGCGACGCAGCAGACGCAAGATTTCGTCATACGCCTGCAGGTCGGTGGGATCAACGAATCCAACCCGCAGTCGGCCACGCACCTCGTCGAGCACCACCGCGCGAAAACGCCTCGCCTGCGCCTCGGGCAGCAGATTGACCAGTTCAGGGCGGGGATTGAAGTGTCTGAGATCGACGTAGGGAACGCGCAATTGTTTTGCAAGCGCCTGCGAAATCGCCTCTTCGGTGACAAATGAACTGTCAACGACGATGCGGCCCAGCTTGCGTCCGCTGCGTTTTTGCTCATCGAGCGCGAACTTGAGCTGTTCATCGGTGAGCAGGCCTTGCTGAATGAGCAGATCGCCGAGGCGAATCTTTTCCGGGCGAGCCATGGCAAGTTCCAGTTGTCTTGAGGCAATCATGCTAATCGTCCGATTCTACCTGATTGGCTGGCCAAGGCGACAATCGAAGCAGCGAAGCGAAACGGATCGCCGCGGGGCCGGCAATCCCGGCAGGCTATAATTGTCCTCTCCGTTGACGTTTGCCAGGGCGGTCATGCTAATTTTTCGCGTCGGTGTCTGTCTGTTGCTGCTGGCTGGGCTAGCGGTGGCGAATGCCGCCGGTGCTCCACCGATTGCTGCCGCTGCCGATCTCAAGTTCGCACTTGCAGAGATCGCCGAGCACTTCGAGAAGGCGACGGGGCGCACGGTGAAGCTTTCTTTCGGTTCCTCGGGACACTTTGCTCACCAGCTTGAGCAAGGCGCTCCCTTCGAGTTGTTTCTCTCTGCCGACGAGAACCTGGTTTTCCGGCTTGCCGACCAAGGACTGACGCTGGATCGTGGCGCCTTGTATGCCATCGGCCGCCTGGTGCTGTTCGTCCCGCACGGATCAACCCTGCAGGCGGATGCCACCTTGAATGATCTGAGGGCGGCATTGGCCGACGGCCGCGTCAAGCGCTTTGCCATTGCCAATCCGGAGCACGCCCCCTACGGTCGCGCGGCGCGCGCGGTGCTGCAACAGGCAGGGCTGTGGTCGGCAATCGAGCCGAAGCTGGTGTTGGGCGAAAACGCCGCGCAGGCCATGCAGTTCGCCGCCTCGGGTTCGAGTCAGGGAGGCTTGCTGCCGCTGTCTCTTTCCAGGGCACCGGCAATCGCCAAATCGGGGACCTTCACGCTGATTCCCGGCGAATGGCACGCGCGCGAACCGTTGCGCCAGCGCCTGGTGCGGATGAAGTCCGCCGGCGATACCGCGCGTGCCTTCCACGATTACCTTCAGCAACCTGCCGCCCGCGCCATCTTCGTTCGCTACGGCTTCGTGCTGCCAGACGAAGCGCCGCGCTAACGGTCATGACTTTTCCAGGCGCCTCCGATCATGAAAGTCATGACCGTTTCCCTCTCCCCCAACCCCTCCCCCGCAAGGGGGGAGGGGAGATTCGTGAGTCGCATACGCGACTTTCACATTAACGGTCATGACTTTTCCAGGCACCCCCGATCATGACATGAAAGTCATGCGTGCGTCGCTGACGCGACATCCACATTGATGGACGCTACCGCGATCGTTCTGTCGGCCAGACTGGCCTTGCTGACCTTGCTGCTGCTGCTGCCTCCAGCGATTCTTGCCGCCCACTGGCTGGCGGTGACCCCGCGCAAGAGCAAGGCCTGGATCGAGGGCCTGCTGGCACTGCCGCTGGTACTGCCGCCGACGGTGATCGGCTACTACCTGCTGGTGGCGATGGGCAGCCAATCGCCACCGGGACGCTGGTTCGAGGCGCTCGCCGGCCATCCCCTGGCCTTCAGTTTCAGCGGGCTGGTGGTGGCTTCGGTGATCTTCAACATTCCCTTTGCCGTGCAGCCGATCCAGCGCGCCTTCGAAGCCATTGCGCCGGACATCCGCGAAGCCGCGCAATGTTGCGGACTGACTTTCTGGCAAGCTTTCCGCAGGATAGAACTGCCGTTGGCCTGGCCCGGCATTCTCTCGGCATCGGTGATGACCTTTGCCCACACCCTCGGCGAATTCGGCGTGGTGCTGATGGTAGGCGGCAACATCCCCGGTGAAACCCGAACCGTCGCGATCTCGATCTACGACAAGGTACAATCCTTCGAGCACGCTTCGGCGGGAGCGATGTCGCTGTTGCTCCTGCTGATTTCGCTGCTCACCATCTCGGTCAGCTACGGACTGGCCGGACGCCTGTCCAGGCGGCGCCGCGCGACGTGACCCTCAGCGTGCAACTGCGCCACGGCAGTCCACCCCTCGATTTTGCCGCCGAGATTCCCGACGGCTGCATCACGGCTCTGGTGGGCCCTTCCGGCAGCGGCAAGACCTCGATCCTGCGCGCCATTGCCGGCCTGTTGTCCGTCAGGCAGGCACGCGTGGCGCTGGGGATGGAGGTCTGGGCCGAAGGAGAAAAGCACCGACCGACGCGCGAACGGTCGATCGGCTTCGTTTCCCAGCATTACGGTCTGTTTCCGCACCTGACGGTACAGGGAAATGTCGAGACTGCACTCCTCCATCTGCCGGTCGGCGCCCGTCGGGAACGAGCGTGGCATTGCCTTGCCCTCGCCCATATCGAAGGTCTCGACCAGCGCTATCCCGACGAGCTTTCCGGTGGCCAGAAGCAGCGCGTGGCACTGGCGCGGGCGATTGCCCGCCAGCCGCAGGTGCTGCTGCTCGACGAGCCCTTCTCCGCCGTTGATCGCAGTACGCGCAAGCGCCTCTATATGGAATTGCTGCGCCTGCATGAGCAACTCGGTGCGACGGTGCTGCTGGTGACCCATGATCTCGACGAAGCCGCTCAACTGGCCTCGCACCTGATCCTCCTACGGCATGGGCGACTGGTGCAAGCCGGTGCCACTTCCGAGGTGTTGACGCGCCCTGCGACCGAGGAAGCAGCACGCCTCCTCGACATCCCCAATATCTTCACTGCCCGGGTGGACAATGCAGCCAGTGGGCGCAGGCTGTTGCTGCGTTGGGGACCACATGCCCTGCGTGTCACCGGCCCGCTGCCGGTGGGCATCAACAGCGATCTGCGCTGGGCCGTCTTGCCGAACAACGTGCTGCTCGTCCGCCCGGACAAGCCCTGGGGCAGTCACCTCGAGAACCCGCTGCAGGTCGTGATCGAGGAAGTCATCGAAATGGGCGCCGAAGCCATCGTCCGGCTGCAAGCGCAAGGCCTGCCGGAGGCGCGCCTGCAGATGCGCCTGCCGGTCCGCGCCGTCCATCGCTACGGGGTTGCGGTCGGCCGGGAAGTGACGGTCTCGCTGCGGGCAGGCGACATCGTGCCGCTGCGCCCAGGGCCGGCATCCGAACAGACGAGCGATGCATCGAGCGCCCCCCGGTCTAACGGTCATGACTTTTTCAGGCACCCTCGATCATGAAAGTCATGACCGTTTCCCTCTCCCCACGGCCCCTCCCCCGCGAGTGGGGAGGGGAGATTCATGAGTCGCTGACGCGACTTTCACATTAAGCGCAACAGCGGAAGAAAGCG
>RRZU010802219.1_pt1 | contig 12329 bp, 10 predicted proteins | sample 2165561 | NCBI WGS metagenome assembly RRZU01 (sample SAMN10456909, study PRJNA506462) | wastewater metagenome | isolation source: wastewater sludge | place: USA: Moscow, Idaho | reverse complement strand
TCGATGGTACTCGAGAAATTGTTGTACCTGAAGAAACCTCTGGAGTTTTATTTGAACGGGTTACTGGAAAGTTGATTAAGAACTTTACTGGCTTACCAACCCCTTTACCTGATAATGTGAATAGTGTTATTCGTATCGCTATTCGCACTGGAGTGGATGCTAATGATGTAAGTATTAATTGGCGTTTGTTCTCCACTGATGTTTCCAAATTTTCATAAATCTATATTATTCACATGAGCTTAACCATTTAAGCTTTAATCAAACTAAAAAGGAATCTACCATGTCACGTTCTACCTTTCTTCTTGCTTCTGTAATTGCTAAAGTTGATTCACTTTCTGAAGATCATATTCATGTCAATGATCATGACGAAACAACATATGGTGAAGAAAACTGGAAGAAGTCACTGTCTGATGCTAACTTTGATTTATTAGAAGTTGATCGTTTAGACGAGCATCGAAACGAATATCTTGCTGCGGTAGCTACAAACTTTGGTGAGCGTTCTAACTCACGTTTTAAAGAAGATGAAAATCTTCAAGAGCGTCGTGCTAAAGCGCATTTAGGTAAATACGATCAAGTGAACTTATTGGCAAGCCGTAGTTATGAAAATAGCGAAGGTAAAGTTATTAAGAACCATACATTGATTGAACATAATCGTTCTAATAATTTATTGGAAGGTGTGCAAGCTTGGGTTTCAGCATTAGCTGATATCTAAGTCTGCATAAAGAAAAGAACCCTTTAGCGGGGTTCTTTTTTTTCTTTGGTATAATATGATAACGAAATCCTGGACTCTAGACTATGGCTAATTACATTGAGCTCAACCCCTATGCGGAGATTGATGCGGCGGTAAATCAGTTCATCACTGATAAGTGGGCTGCTATTAAAACGTTAACCCTTCGTGAAAACCCATTGAAATTAGGGCGTATTCGTGAAGTGGCATATACAAAAGAAATCTTAAATGCTGAAGGTATGATTGTTGGTTACATTAACTGTCATTTACTTAATGATAAATATGCACAAACCAATTTTCACACCGACATGAACAAACGTCGACACCCTGAAGATAACACCGCAGGACAGCTGGTAAATACTGGGTTCTTTAAAGAACATGTTATTGATGAAACAAATCGTATTACTATGCGATTAACATTTAAGCAATATCAAACCAAAGCAATTGGTTTAAGTGATGTAACATTATCAACTGTGTTTAAGTTCAACGATAAGCCAACTGAAATTGAATCGGCGATTCGTCAGAAAGTAGCGACAAGCTTATTATGGAAAGATCCTGGTTATGTGATCGCAACCAAAAAGTTTTTTGCTGAAGTACAGGCAACTCTTACTGCTTGGACCCCTACCATTGAAGATGTTACTATTCAAACATTATGTCAAGTATCGGAATAAAAATAGGGAGCCGAAGCTCCCTATTTTTTTTTATGCGTTTTAAGTTGCAATCGCAGCTTTACTCATTTTGTCGATACCATCCAAGAAACCAGGATGTTTAGCAACAGAGGCATCAATGTCTTCAAGCGGAGCAGGTTGCATTTGTGGATTTGCACCAGTGTGGTTAACACGATCAAGGATCATCTGAGCTACCGCAAGTGTACCAAAGCTAGTATCTTGCATACCTGTGAAGGAGATAGAGATTTCACGGATTTCACGACCAGCACTTAAATCACGACGGTGTTCAATCGTTGGCATTGTCTTAGGAGACATGTTCACGATCATGTACGCGTCTACCGCACGAGTCTGTGTGATATCAGGTTCGATATACAACATCACCCATGAATAGAAATCAGGTAAGATTTTGTCAGGGCGGTGACCCATAGTCACAATCATTGGAGTTTTTGTTTTCGGATCAAGAATGAACGTACGATAGAAAAACTCCCACAAACGTGAGATACAGGCATTGTTGCGATCATACATTACGTGTGTAACTTCTGATTGTTCTTCTTTAACATCTGAGTGGTAGTGGAACTCAGTACCTGAACCACCAACTTCATATTGGTTTACAGATGGTTGTAAAGAACGACGTAGGCCTTCGATACGATGAGAGCCTACCTCTAATAGTGATTTAAATGCGCCTTCGGTAATACCACCATCACCAAGTAAACGTAAACCAGAAGGTGAACGCATTTGGATTGGGATAATCTGACCTGAAGTATACGGTGCTTGGGATAGATATTCTGGAATATCATTCGCCCAACCGTACTGACCACCATAGCGCGGATCTTCAAAAGGCGCTTGTGTTCCTGTTTGATGTGGAGCTTGAGTCAGCCCACGTTGTACAATTGCCATTAGGGAATTCTCCAATAAGCTGTGGAGTTAAGGGGTTTCCCCCTTAACGATTAACTGCCAGTATAGTCAGACATACGTTTAGCGATTACCCCGTAGATCATCGCGGTCTTCATGATGTTACCGTAGATCTCGAAGTGGTTACGCCAGATGTAACCTTTCTGTGCATCACCTTCCTTAATTTCAGGAACAGACTTAACACGGAACTGTCCACCGAAGACACCTTCTACAAGACTTTCAGCAATACGCTTAGTTTCTTCTAAGAATTCATCATCAGTAAGATCATCACGACCCACTAGCGCACGGTGAACCAGCAAGTTGTTATACTCCAAGAAACAACCTGCCATCATCATCTTAGATGAATTCAGAACAGAATCGTCGTATGGGTATGCGGTTTGCACTGCAGAAGTGTATTCACGGAATTGGTCATGACTTTGAGTGTAGACCACACCAAGTTCCCATAGCTTAGAGTAAGCGGTGTTTTCACGGTATGGGTTGTTGAGTTCTTCCATGTGCTGAATGATGTTGTTCGGTTCACGAGTGTAATCATAAGCAGAACGCCAGACACCATCAGCCGCACCCATGAATTGAGAACACTGACACATGAATTCATACGTTAATGGTAAGAAGCCATCGTAAATGTCTTTATCGATAGTACGACCAGACTGAGCACGGATCACAGCACGAACCACTGGGGTTGAGTAGTAATCGGATTCTGGTACAAGATTGAAGCGGGCACGAAGCACTTGGCCTGTTGCATCTTCAATTGTTTCGCTTTGCTGTGGACATACACCCCAACCATCAACCAGTGTAGCAATGTTATCAGTATCGGTAGAATTACCGTCACGATATACTGTGCGTGCTGAAGGTGAGGTGGTTTGGTTAATATCGTATACTGCATGAAGCGCTGACATTACCCACATGTCTGGACGAATACGTAGAACTGCTGGCATTTCAAGCTTAGTCTCTAAAGAGAAACCTGAGTCGATAATACAAGAGAACGGGTAACGTAAAGCATCTTTATATTTATTAACACCCATACCGAACTCACGTAAACGTGCACGGACAGCATCATCAAATAGTTTAGAGTTTACATCATCAGCTGGACGACCATCAGCATAGTAGTACAAACCATCAGCACCGCCAGAAGCGAAGTGGGTCGCACCATTTGCAAAAGTAATACCACCTAAAGCAACAGAGTCATCTGTATCAACAGATTCGTAAGGGATACCATTGTGATCTTCCCCAGAAATAAGATTGAACAAATGAATGTTACGTTGATCGCTTAATTTCGCCCAGTCTTCACGAGTTTCACCAATTACTGGATCTGTATCGTAAGCACCTTCACCAGGGATTTCAATCACTTGGTCTTCAAGAGAAACAGAGTAACCTTGAGTTAACATGGTTAATAATGTTTCGATTTCAGTGTCGTAAACTTTCACACGACCCCAAGGACCAATTTCAATAGCTTGGTTAAAGCTTGCTTTGCGACTATAGGCTGGGACTAAAGTACGCGCCAATGAGATTGGGTTTTGGCTAATTGTTGAAGCTGCTTGAGGTTTCAAGGTAGCGTCTAACGCAACTTCACCATTAAGAAGATATGCGATATCCGCAGAAGCGTTCATATTTTCTTTTTTAACAGACATGAAACGGTAAGACAATGCACGGTTTGCTTTTAAGTCAGAGATGTTTAAACTACCATCAGTTACTGTAGGCGAGAAAATACGAAGACCGTTTAAGTTACCGTCTGAACCATATGCAGATAACTCAATATCAGCAATAGGGAATAAACGAGTTTCTGCAGAAACAGCAATACCATCAGCCCCTTTTAGTGAGCTAATAAGCGCGCCATTTTTAGTTGCATACGCATCACGACAACGACGAACTGCAGCTTTACCAAATTCTTTTTGGTCAGCACCATAGAGTTCTGTACCTACATGAAGTACAAGTTTACTACCACGGATTTTATCTGCTTTAGGTTTACGAGCACCATATTGGTCAACAATATGAGCACCTAGCTTACCATCAAGCACATCTTCTACACGTTCATAGCTATCGATGTCGGTTGAAACAACCTCAACAGATAAACGGAAGAAAGCTTTTGCTGAACCAGGTAAACGAATTGTTTCAACAATTGCTTGATTTGACAATTTGATTAACTTTTTCAAGAAAGCATTTTGGTGTGTATAGAACACACTATTCTTTTCAAAGGTCTTCGCACCAAGAACCTTTTCCCCATTACCGGAGATTGTTACTGAATTGTCGTAGGTACGCTGACCTAATACAAACATTAACGGAAAGAATTGTGGACGCGTGATTGGAGCAGGGGTTTCAGTACTTCGGGACTCATCTTTGAACCCCAAACTGTAACCCCGCGGTTGTGCGTTATTTACAAGATATCCTGCCATGTCAGTCTCCATGGATATTAATGGCTGTTTTTATGTGGTTGCAATCCACATCATATTAATATTTAAAAAAATACCCAGTAGACAATGAGGTTCACATGTTAAAATCCCCTTATCAGACCTTTAGTTGCTCAACGTACATCCTTGACAAAATTACCAGCGATGTTCAAAAAGAACTTGCTGTTGATCCGTGGTCATGGAGTGCTGGTACAAATAGCCAAATCGGTCTTCCGGTTATTCAGCTTTTTGCAAATGAACGTTTTAACCCATCTCCATTTGCTCATCCGCTTGATGTGGTTCGTCCTGCAGCAAATCGTGGTGAATTGGAGCAGAAAACGGTAGTCATTGACTGTCGTCCATTTACAAAGGCAACACGTTTTAATGAGTTAGTTGTTACCAATCACCCAGAAATGAATTTGGCACGTCGTCGTGCAATTCTGCATTCGATCTGGGTAACTTCTGATGACTATTTATTACGCAACACAATGAACTCATTAATGCCAATCTTTGCATCATGGATTAGTGAGTCGCTGGTAAAACGTTTAGACATGGATGCGCTATCTCAGCTTAAACTTGCTAATATTGCTGCGTGGTGGTTCTGGTGTCAGTGTAACAATAAAACTGATTTAAATGAGGACACCCGTAATAAAGTTTACCGCATGGTATCCGATGCTACTCGTGCTTCTTTTGATTCGGTTGAAGAAGATCTGGATGGTATTGAATACTTTGATGACATCGTTACTTTCTGTAATGAAACCAAAGAACGTTTAAATAAACCAAGTATCAAACATTTAGATCCAGGTGCATTGATTCAATTAACAACTGGTGTTTGGATGGGTGTTCATGCTCGTGAAATTATGGCGGTTGCAGTTGAGTATCCTCCATACTTAGCAGCTGTTGTTTATTCAGCATTACATGAACGTGGTATGCGTTCTGCTCAGTTCACTAAACTCGTACAACGATTTGTTACTCGACCGGATATTAAAGGTTTCAAAAATTCCATCGATAAACTCGCAACTGCGGAGTAAATTATGTTGTTACCATTCGTCACAAACGCCGTACTGCAAGACACGTGGTTATCTAATACTTACGGGTATAATCTCACCGTATCGCCAGGAAAAGTTTCTTTGGCGGGTGGTGTTACAACTTCAGTAAAGGCGGGTAAACGATACGTCGTTCCGCCTACAACCAACAACCCCCTTCAACGTTTTCATTTATATCATATTGGTCAACTTCCAAAACACTATACTGGAATGACCATGGTGTTGGAAGACATTTGGGTAAACCTTGAAGACCTTATGAAAAACTATGATGTTTTTGTAAGTGTTACTTTAAGTAATGGTGCAATGGTTTCGCCACGACGTTGTTGGATTCGTAAGTTCTCAATTGATAACAACATCGTTGTTGCGATTATGAATGATCCTAGTTTTGATTTAGGAACTACTGTTGTATACCTAGGTCGAGAAGAGGATCGTTTACTCATCCCTACTGAAGATGGTTATCCAATCCCATTGGCTAATGGTCGACGAAAATTGTCTACGCTGGATAATACAAATCTAACTGTAGCTTTCTATAGTAATTTAAATTACTTTAAAGGGACAAGTCGTAATACCGATAAAGTAAAAACTAATCTGATTAATTATAGTTTTAATCAAACAAACAATGATGCGACTATTCGTTCATGGTTGAATGGTTTTAAAACTAACCCGAAAGTGGGTTGGGTGCATGTTGATGGTTTTATCTACACCCTAGATTCTGCTTTACTTGATGTGAATACATTAAAGAAAAAGGAGTTGGGTGTTTATACTGATCGAAGCATTGTGTATAAAGGGTTCTTTCGTTTCGAGGATTTGAAAGAATATGATCCTGGTGACCGTCGTTTGCGCCACATCATCCAATTACCCGTCAAGGTAGGTTCTATTGAAGATGTGAGTATCTTTTTAGGTACGGGCACTAACGCGTCATTTAAAGGTATCCATTTAAATACAACTCCAATACAAGTGGTGTTTCATTTAACTGATACACTTATTGCATTGGATGATATTCAACTAAATGTTCTTCGAACTGCTCAGGAGATGTTTGATGATCGTTTAGATCTTCATCTATATGTTGTTGTTCGTGAGTCTGCTCGTTCGGCAGAGATTGGTTTGAAAACAGACCGGTTAGATGTTCTTAATTCCTTTACTCCAGCTAATCGCTTGCGTTGTGTTACTGGTGAGATTCTTGAAGCGACCATGTGGCAAGGAGCAGCGTTAGAAGATTCTAACTTTAATAAGATGCGTTACATGCCTTTTGCTAAAGTAACCGAGCAAGATGTTGTAGATGTGTATGGTTATTACGGTTTAGAGAAGCTTTTTCAACCCCAACCAGTACCTGTTCGAAACATGGAATTAAATGGTGAGGGCGTGTGTGAATTTATTGTGGGTGATCCATTTAGAGAACCTACTCGGATTACAACCCATGAGAAACATTTGGATGTCCTTGCATATGGCTCAGATCGCCGCCTATTGCGTTCTAAGGAATATCCGAGAGCTGCAGATGGTAATGTGACCTTTAACACGGATCTTCCTCTTGCTTGGGCTGAATACGATTTGGTGTATAACAATAACATTACTCTAAAAGGTCATACTAAACTTTTTGGAGATGTTTTTATTTCTGAACGTGGTAAACAGTTTGGATTTAAATGTTATTACTCAACCAAGAACTCAAACGATTCTTTAAAAGAGGATTGGAAAGCAGCTAAAGAAGGTACCCATTACACACTGCTTAAAACCAGTCGTGATATTCAAGTAAAGTGGAAAACTGCTTACATGAATGGCGATAAGTTAGTTGGGTGTACTGTTGAGGGTCATGGGGGATGTCGTTACACTCGTCGTTTTGCAGAGCTTTCTAATCGTCGTGAATTTATCCGTTTAGGTGTTGCAAAAGATGTGGATGGATTAAAAGCGATTGAACCGGATTTAATCCAAATTTGGATGGATGGGTATATCCTGATTGAGGGGATTGATTACATTGTTAAATGGGATGCCATTTACATTGTTAAAGCTTGTTTGAACGAAATGGCAACGATCCATATTCGAATGAAAGGGTTACCTCAAGACGGGGTTCATAGTAAACCATTGGATATAGGGTTTGTGGATCGAGGACGTATTTGTTTTGATTCTTCTTTTATTATTCATAAAGGTAAGAATTTACAGTACAGCGTAAATGGATTGTTATATACCGATACTGAAGTTCGTTTTGGTTTAGATACAATCGCTGGTACGATGGTTGGAGTTGAAGATGGTCAACCTTATCAGATTCAGCGGAGACCGCATGTTCTTGAACATTACATCAATGTTGATTCTGTAAAAGAACGACTTAAACAAGATGAAAAGGATGAAAATATATTAGATGCTGTAGTTGCTTTAAACATCTACTCGACAACGTATAACAGAAACACCACCTCTATCCCGATGAATAAACGTCATGTGGTAATATCACCATTGCTAAATGAAATTGTTTATCGCTTCCGGGTGATGAACTGGTTGTTTGCTCGACTTGAGCAAGGTTACGAAGACTATGAAGCTGAAGAATGGTTAGCTCCTTACTTACACTTGGTAGATGGTGATCCAACTTTATCTACTATGTTTAATGCAAACTTTATGGTCGCGTCTCCTTGCGCCAAAGTAACAAAACTATCTGTTAAGCAGGTGGAGTTCCTACACTGGGTAAGTCGTAAGTATCTAAAAGACAAAGTAAATATTGATCAATTCATTACAACCTGAGATTCTGTATGAACGTTATTCTGTACGAAGAGGATTGGGGGCGCTATCCAGGCGCCATCGTCCACTACGAAACAAGAAACCGTTCCTGGGTTGAGTTGGCTAAGAAGTTAGAATTAAGCGGTGTGAAAAATAACCGTTTCTTTCTAGCGCTGTTAAATCCAGCTTTACGTTATGTAGACCCATGGGATGAAGATCTCCCGGATGATATTAAAACAATGGTGGCAACGGAGATCCGTCTAAACCCTTGGTATTTCTTCCGTGAGATTGCTCGTTTCGATAAAGAAGAGTTTGAAGGTCAGCGTGCTTACCTTAAAGCTAACCGAGGAAACATTGCCGCGTGGTGGTGTTACTTTAATCACCAAGATTACAATCTTACCCAACCTCGACAGACGGGTAAATCAACCAGCTCAAACTGGTTAGTAGTATGGTTGATGTTCTTTGCTTATGAGAATAGTAATATTTTCTTATTGACAAAAGACAACACCTTACGTCAGTCGAACGTGAGATCGATTAAAACCTACAGGGATTTACTGCCGGATTATTTAAACCCAAGCACTAAGAAAGACGTGAACAACTTGATCGCGGTCACTTGCATGGCTTTAGGTAATCGTTTATATACGGCAGTATCTCAAAACTCAAAAGCCGATGCTGATAAGATTGGTCGTGGTTTCTCTTGTAAAACCTACATCATTGACGAAGGCCCATATGTTGACTACTTAGAAGTTTCTTTGAATGCTATGTTACCTGGTGGTGACGCCGCACAAGAAATCGCTAAACAAAAGTTCGAACCATATGGTAATATCTATACTACAACATCCGGCTCTAAGTCTGATGAAAGTGGTGAGTATTACTATAACATGGTGACCAACTGTCTACAATGGGATGAGGGGCTCTATGACTGCCGTAATAACGACCAAATGCGTAAATTGGTTATTAACAGTTGCCCTGAAAAGAACCTGATCAATATCGTGCTTAATCATCGACAATTGGGTTATACCGATCAGTGGTTGATTGAAACACTTAGAAAGAATGGTGCTAAAGGTGCAGCGGCTAATAAAGATTATTTCAATATTTGGGATGATGGCGCTACTGAATCACCATTAGATAAAGAACTGGCTTCGGTTATTAAGAAGGCAGGACGTAAACCGGATTATGTCGAGTTTACTAAAGAAAACTATATCATCAATTGGTATATTCCAAAATCATCAATTTCTACTCGTTTAGAATCTTCTAAATTTATAATGGGTATAGATACCTCAGATGCGGTAGGTCGTGATGCAATTGCAGTAACTATTGTAGATGTTCATACTTTAGAAATTGTAGCAACGATGTTGGTGAAAGAAACAAACTTAAACACATTCGGTTATTGGGTAGTTGACTTTATGGTGCGGTGGAAGAATGTTCTACTTATCCCTGAACGTAAAAACCAAGCCGCTTCTTTGATTGATCTTCTTTTGATTCGTTTACCGCTTAATGGTGAAGATCCATTTAAACGTATCTTTAACCGTGCTGTACATGAAGACAAAATGAAAGATCCTACGTTCAAACCATTTAGCAATGGTATCCAACGTGGACTTGAAGCCTACACCAGTGTGAAAGATCAATTTGGTTATTCAACTGCTGGTTCTGGTGAATACTCTCGTAATAATCTCTACCATAAAACGTTAATTCTTGCGTGTGAGTATGGTGGTGTAATGTTGAATGACGAAGGTACTGTAAAAGAGATCTTGGGATTACAACGTAAAAACGGACGTATTGATCATAGCTCGAGTGGAAACGATGACCGTGTTATTTCTTGGTTACTTTGTTCTTGGTTGTTGATCCATGGTCGTAACTTAAATTATTATGGTATTTCAAACCCGTTGTCTCGTGCAATGGATTATCGTAGTAAGTTGATGTTGGATGGTGGGGATACTAACCTTGCGGCTAAACTGGCAGATAAAGAACGCCAAGAAAAGCTGAAAGAAGAGATTGACAGTTACTTACTTTTACTGAAGTCTGTAAAAGATGAGTTCTTAAGTAATCAGTATGAAGCAAAATTACGACGTTTAGAGTCTATGTACTCCGGTTCTGGTTTCGGAGCACTGACTGTGAGTGATCTCATTCATCAGGCGAAGTCTGAGAAATTCCGTAAGCGTGTAAATAGAGCATTAGCAAAGGAGTAATAGCGAGTAAGCGGAGGTGAACAGTGAAGGGTTTTCTAATCTTTTTTTTGGAAACTTTATGGAATCTGATGGTCGGAAATTCTAGTGATATCCGCTATCGGGTTTCACCTAATGATAACACCCGCGTTATTGTAAAGATGCTTAATTATGGGAATGGGGACAGACGTTTTGTGTTTGTCTCCAAACAAATAACGTACACGCGTTATGCTATCCCTTTTAAGAAGAAAGTTAGAGTTTACCGAATTGAAATGATTGAAGACGGTAAAGAGATGGTTGAGTCTAAAGTTTACATTATCCCTGAATTATGTAGCAGAATATTTAACCAAACTCTTGTACCGCATTTATGTGCAATTAATTGCATCGTTTCAATATTAAAGGAAAGTGACAATGGGAACTAATCAAAAAATTTTCTATATGATCAAGATGAAGCCAGACGGTATCTCTCATTGGGAGAGCAATCTGGGTTGTGCTTTAGAAGAAGTCCTTAAACCAGATATATGGGTTATTGATCGTAAGGTTAATAGTATAGGGTTACGACTTACCGAGCTTGGTGTGATTGACTTTGACCACATGTTTGGTTCATTAAGCGATTTTAAAACGTTATCCATTCTACCAAAGATTTTGTTGGATCGGGAAATGTTAACATTTGAAAAAAATATAAAGGGGGTAAAAAAATTCTTAGGGGTGGTGTTAAAAAGTTTTGATCCGACTCGTGATACAAATCTAATGGAACATATTTATTGGGTTATACGAGTTCGGTTTGAAGCATTAACTTTGATTCTAGTTGATGTGATTGCTAATCAAGAAACATCAATTCGTGAGTTAGCAAAGAAAGCAAATGCTTTTACTGAAAGTAATGTCAACATCTATGAGTTAGCTTATCGTGATCTTTTAAATCGATCTCCAAAAGAGATTCGAGATATACATATTCGTTTAAACCCTACCTTTGCTCGGATTTTAAATGAAGATGCTGTAGTAACTAGAACTACTACCATGAATTAAAGAGAGGGCAAAAGCCCTCTTTATTTATGCGCTGTAAATCTTTTCAGATATATATTACTTAAGTGATCTAATCTATCTTTTAATATATTTCAATTGTCAAGGAAATTAAAATGTCAAATATTGTACGTGATAAAAAGTTTACTGAACTTATTTGGATGGGAAGAACTAAAGATCTTCTTCGAGCTTGGAGTTGGTTTACTTATTTGAAAAGTCTATTCCTGCTCAAGTAATTAATCCAATTGATTATCATGTTTATATTAAACCTCATCTTGAGTTATGTGATGCTTACCGTACTCGTTTAAGTGGGCTTGTTGCTAAAGATTGATTTGTGTTAAATTATTACAAGTTGTCTATTGTTATGAAACTCTCTAGTTCAAGTTAATTCTTGGACTAGCTGGCGGTAGCCCCGGTCCCGGAGGGACTAACTTAAACAATTAGCGATTAGCTACATAGATTATAACTTACCTTAGTAAGTTATTCCTTAGAGTAATATACCTTGTGTATATTACGGTGAAATAGTAATTCCCTTTAGAGGAATTACAAACTTAATTAAATTAGAATTCCCCTAGCCCTCCCAAAGGAGCTAGGGGTTATATGCGCGCGAGCAAGAAAAGGAAAGAGATTATGGAAAAGTTGTCAGAAGCACCGTCATGGAAACTTGGACTAGAGATTAACACAAAAGAAGGTTATTGTAAAAGGTC
>RRZU012031700.1_pt1 | contig 12330 bp, 4 predicted proteins | sample 2165561 | NCBI WGS metagenome assembly RRZU01 (sample SAMN10456909, study PRJNA506462) | wastewater metagenome | isolation source: wastewater sludge | place: USA: Moscow, Idaho | reverse complement strand
TTGTGGTATGCGGCGGCGAGTTCCTCGAGATAGTGGGCGATGCGGTGCGGGGCACGCAAATCGCCGGCTTGGGCGAGCGTGGCAGGCCACTGGGCGAGCGCGGCGAGCACTTCGCCGTCGGTTTCGGTGTCCAGCAGAGCGAGGTCGGCGGTGGTCGGGTCGATCTGTGCCTCGGCCGCGTTACGGTCCACATTGCAGCTGCGGGCATGCGCGTACTGCACGTAGTACACCGGGTTGTCGTTGCTGTGGGAGGCCAGGAGGTTGAGGTCGATGTCCACGCTCGTGTTGTAATCGGTACGGGCGAGCGAATAACGGGAGGCGTCCACGCCGATTGCATCGACCAGATCATCGATGGTGACGACGTTGCCGGCGCGCTTGGACATGCGCACGGCCTTGCCATCCTTCATCACGTTGACCAGCTGACCGATGAGGATCTGCATGTTGACGCCCGGCTTGTCACCGAAAGCCGCGCACATGGCCATCATACGGCCAATATAGCCGTGATGGTCGGCGCCCAGCATGTAGATGGCCACGTCAGCCGGGTCGGTCTTGCGGTGACGCTTGTTGTAGTAGTAGGCGATGTCGGCTGCGAAATACGCGTAGTTGCCGTCGGATTTGATGATGACGCGATCCTTGTCATCGCCGTGCTTGGTGGAGGCGAACCAGGTCGCGCCATCTTTTTCGAAGATGTCGCCCTGTTCGCGCAGCTTGGCGATCGCACGCTCGACCTCGCCGTCCTGATACAAGCTGTTTTCGTGGAACCACACGTCGAAATGCACGCGGAAGTTCTTCATGGATTCCTGGATTTCAGCGAACATCATCGGGACCGCGCGCTTGCGGAACTCCTCGCGCTGTTCAGAATCGCCTTCGCCGAGCGGCTCGCCGTCTTCGTTCTTGCCGCCGTCGACACGCGGCAGGGCGAGGATATCCACGCCATCGGCTTTCGCCTCTTCGATCACACGCTGGGCGATTTCGTCGATATAGGCGCCCTTGTAGCCGTCTGCCGGGGTTTGTTCGCCGTGGGCCGCGGCGACCAGGGACTTGGCAAAGCGGTTGATCTGCTCACCGTGGTCGTTGAAATAGTATTCACGAATGACTTTGGCTCCGTTAGCTTCGAGCACGCGGGCCATAGAGTCGCCGACTGCCGCCCAACGGGTGCCGCCGATATGGATCGGGCCGGTGGGGTTCGCGGAGACGAATTCAAGGTTGAGCGTCTGGCCGGACAGGTGGTCGTTGCGTCCAAACTGCGCGCCCTGTGCGAGGACGGCGTCCACAATCGCCGCGGCGGATGCGGAATCGAGCGTGATGTTGATGAAGCCGGGGCCGGCGACCTCGACGGTGGCAATGCCGTCTGCCGATTGCAGGCGCGCGGCGAACAGCTGGGCCAGATCGCGCGGCTTCACACCCACCTTCTTGGCCAGTTGCATGGCAGCGTTCGACGCCCAGTCGCCGTGGCTGCGGTCCTTGGGGCGCATGACCGCGAATTTCTCGACCGGCGGGATGAGATCTTCGGTCAGGCTACCAGCTTCACCGGCGGCGACCAGATCATGGGCAATATGGGAAATGAGTTCACTGAGCGCTTCTGGATTCATTCTTCAAAGTCTAGCGAGGGCGTTGGCCAAGTGCCGCTGCAACCACCGCAACCATCGTCATCGCACATGTGAGCGTGGCCATCGCGGACAATCGACAGGCCGGGCTCTCAGACGACGTCCGGAATGTTTTCCTCGTCGTGCCGGTCGCTACCGCGCGTCAGGTGCGCCCGCAGATAGTACACGCCATAGCACAGGGCGACGAAGGGAATCATGTACAGCAGCGTGGAGCGTTGCGACGGGTCGGCGACCACCAAGACCAACGCAAACAGGCACATGACTATCGCGATAATCGGCACTGCCGGGTAGCCGGGGGCATGGTAGGCGAGCGAATCCACGGTTTTGCCGGAACGCTTGAGTTCGCGGCGAAAGAGGATATGGCACACCGCCACCGACATCCAGACGACTAAAGTCGCCAAACCGGAAATCGCCACGAGGGCAAGATAGACCGTCGAAGCGGCGACCACGCTAGACAGCAGGGCAAGCAGACCACCTGCGAGACTGACCAAGACGGCGAAAACCGGGACCCCATGGAAATTCGTTTTCGCGAGGACCTGCGGAATCATCCGTTCCTTGGCGAGCGACCACACCATGCGTGAGCAGACGTACAGTCCGGAGTTCGCGGCGGACAGCACCGCGGTCAACACGACGAAGTTCATGACGTCGCCGGCGAATGGCATGCCGATGCTCTGGAACACCAACACGAACGGGCTGGTATCCACGCCCGACTGTTTCCATGGGATGAGCGCCGCCATCACGGCGATTGAACCGATAAAGAAAATCGCCAGGCGCAACACCGTGGTGTGCACGGCTTTCGGAATCGCCGTCTCAGGGTCTTTGGTCTCCCCCGCGGCGACGCCGACGACTTCAGTGCCGGAGAAAGCGAACACGACGGTCAGCAGCGTGGAGAACACCGGCAGGACCCCGTTGGGGAACCAGCCGGAACGGTAATAGTTCGAGAACAATGGGGCATGGCTGTACCCCTTGATTGGGATGATGCCGAACATCGCCAGCAATCCGATGACGATGAACGCAACGATGGCGAACACCTTGATGCTGGCAAACCAGAATTCCGATTCGCCGTAGAGTCTCACGGACAGGATATTCAGTGTGAACACCACAAGGATGAACAGGGCGCTCCACACCCATGCGGGCGAGTGCGGGAACCACCGCTGCATGAGCAGTCCGGCCGCCGTGAATTCCGAGGCGAGCGCCACCGCCCAGTTGAGCCAGTACAGGATAGCGATGGTGAACGCGGTGCCCGGCCCGATGAACCGGCGTGCGTACAAGTGGAAGCTGCCGGCGTATGGCATAGCGACCGAGAGTTCACCCAGTGAAAGCATCACACAGTAGACCAACACCGAACCGATGAGGTACGCGAGGATGGCACCAAGCGGCCCCGCCTGGTGGATTGTGTACCCGGAGCTGAGGAACAGGCCGGTGCCGATGACCCCGCCGAGCGAAATCATCGTCAGATGGCGTGATTGCATATTGCGTTCAAGCTGGGTGTCTTGGGCGGGAGAACCGCTCCGACCGGCATGCTCCGGCGCATCCATCGTATGGACAGATTCGTCTACGGTGTGTCGCAATGCGGGTTCACGTTTGGTTGTCACAGTTCTGCCTGATGCTCCTGTTTACGGTGTTCTGGCGAATGCAGCGGACGATATCCATACTCGTCCGCCGTCCCCTATCATGTCCGGTGCTCTACGCCACCACCGTAGCGTCCGGGCGGGAGAACGCCCGAACACCTCAACGGCGTGTGATGACCACGACGTGTTACAGCGCGGCGATGGCGTCGATTTCCACCAGCGCCCCGGCAGGCAGATCATTGCCGCCGAACGCCACACGCGCCGGCTTGATGTCGCCGTTGAACACCGCGGCGTAGGCGGCATCGATCTCATGGAAATCCTCGACATGCTTCATATAGATGGTGGCACGCACCACATGCGCGGTATCGGTTCCCGCGGCTTCAAGCACATTGGCAATGTTCTTCAACGCCTGTGCGGCCTGTTCGCCCGCCGTTTCACCCGCAAGTTTCCCAGTGGCTGGATCGAGCCCAAGCTGCCCGGAGGCGAAGACGAAGCCGTTCGCCTTGACGGCTTGGCTGTATGCACCAAGCGCGGCCGGAGCATGTTCGGATGTGACCTTGATCAGTTCGCTCATGTGGATTGCCTTCCCTGTGACATGTCGTGAAGCACGCCGGACGATTGCCGGGCGGCACGGTCTGGTCGCGTTGTCACACAGCCTGACCACGGGTGTTCCATGGCAGAACCGGACCGCTGGCGCTCAGTGTACTCTCGGCGCGATCGCCGGGAACGTCACCGTTTCACCCCCTGATATCCCGATTCCGCCCGTCCCGCCGATCCGCCGTATGACGGACCGGCACGGACTGCAAATCACCAATGCCCGGCGTTTCGGGTGCCACCGGCGCCACCGACATCACCGGCGTCTGCGGCGAATCACCGTCAAGGCAAACATTCCCGCTGCGGACGCCGCCGCGAGCGAACCCAAGACCGCCACAGGAACAAATCCCGCGCCGGTATTGGCCAGCACGGTTCGTCTGCCGTACCAGAAATCCTCGGCGCGTACCGTATTGCCCCGGCATATGCCCTCCTGCTTGACCGCCGGTTGATCGTCAAAGGGGTTGTCGTCCACCAACGGGCAGGTCACCACCGTTGACGCGGTGACTGTGGCATGGTCCGCATGGTCGCCATCCACGCCCGTGAGCACGCCGGTCACATCGACGGATTGCCCGGGTTCGAGTACCAATTCGTCCCATTCCGTCGGATATCGCCATGTTCCGACTGACGCTTTGCCGGTCGTGACGGTATCGTTCAGCTGTAATCCGGTCACCGGAATGTCTCCCACATTGCGGATGCGGAACACCAGCGTCGTTTCCTCCCCGGTGATTGCAAGCGCCTGCTCGGCGGTGTTGCGGTCGCCATTCTGCTCGCCTGAGGCCTCATCGAATTTCACCAACTCGATCGCCCCACGTTCATGGATGGTGCGCGTCCACACCTCGTTGGATGTCCGTTCGACCCCATTAACGGTTTCCGTGAATCCGTTGGTGATGTGCTCTCCCGGCAGGACGCGCTGCATCTGGATGAACATCGTCCATCCCGCTGCATGGTCCCGGCCGCCTAGCACGCGTGCGCCCCGCCCCGTCAATGCGATGCGCATGGTACCGGATTGCTCACGGACGTCAAATAGCGGTTCGCTCTTGCCGTCGGTACCGTCCCCGCCAGATACCGTATCGATCGGTGAACCGCCAGACAGCTCACCATCCAGATGCCGTTCGATGATATCGCCCGCCGGAATCGTCTCGCCTTCAATGACCATGTCATGCCGCGCGACGACCGCCCACTGGCTGAGATACACGTCGTGCAGCTCATCATAATCGTCATCGATGCTCCACGAAGTGATGTCGTATGCCCGATTGGCAGGTAGGTCCGAAGAATCCAGCCGGTACAGGAATGTGGTGTGCAACGGCACATCAGCGCCATTGACGCTCTCCCCACGCATGGCGATGACCACGTCTTTCGACGGATTCACCGGTTGCAATGGCGTGACGACCGTCCGCGTATCCGTGCGGATGCTTCCGGTGACTTGGGTGGCGGTGTTGCGCACTGTGACGCCGTCGCCAACCGCGGTGACGGTCATCGGCAGCACGAGCTCGTACCGTTGCCCGAGCACCTGCTGGTCGATTGACGGGTCGGCATGCGGGTCGAGCAAAGCGGCTGCGTAGACCTTCAGGTCATCTGGCTGCCGGGCGGCGATGACCCGTCCCGTCGTACGGTCCACCGTGTCCACGGTCGCGAAGAACGCGTAAAGCGAGCCTCCCACGTCCTGGATGTTGAAGGCCTTCGTGCAATCGTTGCCTTGTTCGTCGGTGATGCTGATACGGTCTGTGTCAAGGGTGAGATAGCGTTCGTCGTAATCGTCGATGACACCCAGACGCTGGACAGCATAGGCGCCGGATTGCAGATCGGACGCGTCAAGCATGACCCGGTAGTAGATGGTGTCCCCCAGCAAGGCGGTCCGCCCGTCAATGACGATGCTCGCGTCAGCCTGGGTCACGGTTTTCTCCGGAGTGATGCGCGGCGGCTCGATCACGACTCGGTTCGACGGGGTCACACTGTTGTTAAGCCCAAGCGTCCACTGGTTGCCGATAAGCCGATTCACCGGGGCATGCTCAGACACGACACCATCGAATTCGACCAACAATTTGGGTGCCGTCTGAGTGTTGTTCCAGGTTCTGTCGATGGTGGCACGGTTGAACACGATGCGGAACCTGTGATTGCCCCGATCCCAATCCACGGTGTAATGCTGCCGCCCGAACACAGTGCCGGTCGCCTTGTCACGAACGATGACGCTGTATTCGTCCGGTTCGAGGTACTGGTCATATTCGTCCACGACTTCGACATGCTCGAGCCGATATCCGAGCCCCGTTTCCGGGGTAATGTCTGCGCTGAGCGCATAGGTGACGCGCTGTCCCGGCATCGCCTTGGTCTGATCGATGGATGCGCGATCTCCGCCGTGCGCCGCGTGGGCGAGCACTTGCTTGTTCGCGGGAGGCACGTACGCACACAACGGCGGTTTATTCGCCTCGACACGATGTGCGTTAACCGTGTGCGATCCATCAGCACTGAACGCTGCTCCCTGCGTCTGCGAGCACAATTGCACGGGCTGCCCGTCTTTCGCTTGGTAATCCTTACGCACCTGGACCGCGCCCTTGCCGTGCGCCAGATTGATTCGTCCCGGCACCAATAAGGTGAGTTGGCGATGAGAGCCCAGCCCTTGGACTGATTTGAGATAGGACTGCGAGGCGACCGCACTCGCAGTGCCGTCTTTGATACTGATGGTGAATTCGCCCGTCACGTCCTTGCCCGTGCGCGCAATATCGAACACGCCAGACGCCCGCTCGTGTGCCGTATCCGCCTGATACACGCGGACCGCTGATTCACCGTCCGGGTCGAACAGGTAATCTGCCTGCGACCAGCCGGTTGTCAATTCCAAACGTTGCGGGGATTCAACCAGATGAGCCGGGATTACGGCATTGGTGGCGGCTGCCACGGCGTCACCGTCCAACAGCGAGCGTCCGGCGGCTCCGACCGCATTGCCATGGTCGGGGTCGATGACCGCATCCCATTCGCCGTCATCACCGCGCAACGCCCATACCGTATCCGGTTGCGGCTTCCACGTGGGGAACTGCCGATCCTCAGTATTCTGCCCCGGCTCATCATTCCAATGCACGGTGGCGGTGTCTTTGACCGATCCGTGCCCCGGTGTGCTGACCGTGACATCGAATGAGAAGCGGAAGGCATGGTCCTGCGGCAGCATGCCCGCCTCTGCGGACCATTGCGCACTGACGGTGTGGGCGTCCCTGTTCCAGTCGAAGGTGAATTCGGCGGTGCGATCGGTTCCGTCCGTCATATCGGAAACCTGATAGTCACCTACCTGATATGACGTGTCACCGGGCGTGATTGTATCGACGATACCAAGGCGATAGCCTCCCCGTCCGGTTCCCGTCACGATATTCGTACGATTGGTCATGCCGTCGGCGCTTACCCCGTCGTCGATGCTCTTGGTTGGAGCACCCGGGGCTCGCGACCCGACGCGGAAGCTTTCGGATGCCTGCCGGTCTTCAGTATTCACCTCCGCGGCCATCCATCCTTGCTTCGGCACGACGACGTCGAACCAGTAATTGCCTTCCTGCCAGCCGTCCCATCCGAAATCAGTCGGCACGAACTGCGGTGACTTCTCGGCTCCCGCATTCGGCACTCGCATGGTTTTGCCGATGGCGCGGGCGGCATGGATGCCAGCGGGATGCCCGTCATAATTCAGGAAAATCTGTGCATCCAGCTGTTCGTTGACTGGCGAACCGCCTGCATTGGTGACGATGATGTCGTGAACCGGCGCTGTGTCGCCGGCGCTCATGCCCTCAGGAGCCTGCTGCTGCGTAGTGACCGAGAGCGGGTACTGTGTCGTCGGCTGCAATTCGTTGGCCGCAACACACACCACTTGGACTCCAGCCGGGTATGCGCGACCAGTCGTTTCAATCTGCTCATTGAACTGGTATCGTAGCCGGTTAATCCAGTCGCCGTCCCAGCCGATGAGGTCGTTGCCCAAACCGTCGGCTGCGAGCCTGCCCCAATTCGTATCGAAACGCGCGCGGAAATCGCGTGGATTGGTGCCATACAGGCTCTTGTTCTTCAATGAAAGCGCGACTCCCACGACACGCGCTTGTGTCGCCTCGCCATCGCTACGATCCGCGATGGCATGCGACACCGCGTCACGGCATGACCCGTAGAATTTCGGCTTGTTGCCTGACCATGTGGACAGCACCCCGCTGCGCACCAAGGACTGGTACGCATGGTCAATTGACGCTTCACCCCACCCCTGCGCCGGCGTGGAACCATACTGTTTGTTATCGAATAGGAACAACGCGTCATTGTCAGGCAGCGGACCTCCTGATCCGGATATTCCCGCGCCCTGCGAGCCTATGCCCGCCATGGCGATGCCAGGCGAGATGGCAAGTGTCATCAATGCGATGACCAACGTCACCGCTGTTATCGTGACGAATCGAAGTCGGTTCATCATTCCCCCAAAACAACAGAAAGCACAACGCCGGAACGCCGCCGCTTTCACTATTCCCCCAATGGGCTTGCATTCTCCGGTGCCGGCACGCTCCCCGCCGTATACCAGATGAACGGTCATGGCCCGCCGCGGACTGCGTCAACCGCACTCGGCTCCCCTCAAGCCTCATATGCCGGCAGGCGCTCGGATTCGCGAATCGGACGGCAATCCCCATTGCCGCCAAAACCCTTCAATCGCCAGCCTAGCATATCCACACGCCGGACACGACACCCGCCGGAATACAGCCGCCCGCCAGACACAACCCGGTGCACACCCCATCGCACACTCCGGCACACCCCGCCAAATCTCAATATCTCGCCACCAAAGCCCGATTCCGCGAGTTTTTCAGATTTCCTGCCCGGCATCGCAGACGAGCAGCAGTCAGGAATCGTTGGAATTCCGAGCATTTCTCAATCCACTCATCTCACCCGACCTGCAGCCAAATCTCAATATCTCATCCAAACAGGCGTTCATCATGAGTTATTGAGACATTTTTCGAAAAACTCTCGGAAACCAAGCCAGAACGGGAGAAATTGAGACCGCGGCATGGCACACCCCCGATTGGCCTCGCAGCGACAAGTCAGCCTTCACCATCAGGAATATCTCAGTTGACTCCCAAGGCACGCAGGACAACACCAGCGGCACGCGGGACAACGAGCGCATGTGAAACGCGGCCGTTCGAGTGCAGCCGAACCCAAGGGACATCACCCTCGCGAAAGCGGGCGTGCCGTGTAGTAATCAATCGGGAGTGGGACGTTCCGCCGTAGATGACTGGATATGTATGTTCTCCCGTGCGACCGATGGGAAAATACTCGCAGACCGGCCGTAGACAGGTGAACTCCCGGTTTTTCGCGGGAGATCAGCCACGAATATTCGAATCCGGCGAATTCTCCCGATATCGGCTCCAACGCCGGTTATCAAAAATCGTGGAATTCCAACCATTCCCATGGGAGATCATCTCGTAAGAAACCGAATCGCACTGGATTCCCGCACCTCGCGTGGGAGTTCAGACACAGGTCCCGGCATCCGCCGAATTCTCCCGCAAGTCCAATCGACAGACCTGCCATGCGTGGGCGTGGTAGGGCATGGTGAACTTGCCCCCATGTCTTCGCCGGCTGCCGGGAACGCAGCTGAGCCCACCGCGTGACCAGGACGTTGCCGATCGCATGTATGACCAGACATGCGCCGCACGCCGGAAGTATGCAGCCGGAAGCTTCCACAGACCGGTATCGTGGCACCGCGCATGACCCGGCATGCGTAAGCCGGCAGATACCAAGAGACACCGCCGATTTCCCGCGCTTTCCGTCTTGTTGCGCATGTCACCGCATACACAACCAGACGGAACGCATCTCAAGCAAGAACGTTGGCTCCTATACGCCGGCTTGAGTTCCTATCTGCCTTGATTAGGCGATGCTCGATATATCGAGCATGAATGAGGGTTATTGGCCAAAATATGTGTCTGAAATCAGCGCGGACCCGTGCAGCGCAAGGCATACGGGCGGCTCGAATGTGCCAGGTTGGCGGAATGAACACTCTACGATGCCCCAAATGCCACGGCACCCCCGACTTGCCCGCCACCGGACACACATTTTGGCCGATAACCCAGAACCCAGAAATAAGTAAAGCCGCCGCGCAACACTGGCGCGACGGCTTGTTCTGTGGGCTTGATGGGATTCGAACCCACGACCTTCTGTTCCGGAGACAGACGCTCTATCCACTGAGCTACAAACCCGTGCGGCCCTCCACTATACCGACATGTGCAGACGACATGCGCAAACGATATGTACAAACAGCATACGCAGACGCACGCGCCTCATGGATCCGCGCCTCATGCGAAGGCATTACGACACATCAATTCGCCGCCTCGTTAGCGCACCGACGTGTCAGCCTCCGCACCGCAGCACCCCGCGCCGCAGCACGCGGACACTCAGTACATCAGCGTTGCCAGCCGACGACGCGCGCGCTTCAGCCGCTCATCGCCCGGCTCGGGGATAGCGAAATACTCGAGCAGACGCTTGCGTACCGGCTCAATCTGGTCGCGGTGACCGGCAGCCAGATAATCCAGCAGCCGCCCGAACGCGTCCTCAATTTGCCCGCCGATCATGTCGATATCAGCGACCGCCAACTGGGCGTCAACATCATCAGGATGCTCCGCCGCGGCGGCCCGGACCGCGCGCACATCAGCCGCTCCGGAACGGGCCAGCAGCAGGGCCTTCGACCGCTCACGCGCAGCGACCGTATCCTGCGGGTCAGATTCCAACACCCGCTCGTACGCCGCTGCGGCACCGGCATAATCACCTTCCTGTGCCAGCCGGTGCGCCTCGGCATGCTGCGGCGGCACACTCTCGGTCTGTCCATCAGCCGCCTGACCGCCATCGGCATCCGGATCACCGGAATACGGCGCCGAGCCGGCGACACCCGCCTGATGCGCGACATCGATGATCTTCGGTATGACCTGGTCGACGAGCTGCTGCTGTTCCTCAGCGCTGGGCAGACCCTGCAGCAGAGGCATCGGCCGCCCTCCGATCAGCCCGAACAGCGCAGGCACACCGCGCACTTGCAACGCCTGCGCAATGCTCTGTGCCTTCGACACATCGATACGCGCGAGCTGAATCTGGCCATTGAGCTTGTTGACGGCGTCGCCGAGCGCCTTGGCCATCGGGAAGAGCCGATCGTCGCTAGGAGTCCACAGCAGCATGAGAATCGGGAATGTCGCCGACGTCTGCACCATCGCCTCGAAGGTGTTCTCGGTGACGTCGATCACATACCCCCCGGCGGATGGAGCCCCGCCTGCCTGCCCCGGTTCCGCGGTCACCTGATGCTGCATCGATTCAAGATCAACCGCCCCGGCGAGCGAAATACCCGGGTTGAACTTCTGGTCTGCCATGTCGCCTCCATGATTCTTTGCCTAGCGACGCCGACCGGCAGCGTCGACTGGCAATCCTTCGATACCATTCAAGATACCGTGACGCCACGTCGTACGCATCGCCTTCTTCGCGAAGCTAAAGCCCGTACCTGCCGAAGCATGCTATCGCTGACCGCAAGGATACGCACGACTTCCACGCATCGTGGAGCGCCTGCCACGCAACCCGCAGTCGGCAACCACCAAACAGCCCGATCGGCAGGCAATATGGCGTTACAGCGCCTCCACCTTGACCGGCTGACGCTCCGCGCCCACCGCGGTAATCTTCTGATGAGACCCGGCCGGCGGCACATACATGGCGACAACATTCACATACGTGACTTTCATCGTGCTGGTGGCGGTGCCGTTCCCAAACAGCGCCTTTTCGGAGTCCGACGCCGGCTGGGATTCGCGTCCCTCGCCCGCCTGACGGGTCCATTCCGAATTAATCTGCGCGACCACGAGATCGCCGCCGTCGCTCGAGCGCATGACCTTGATCTGGCCGGCAGCCGCCTGGAAGGTCTGCTGCTGCGTGCCAGCGTTGCGTTCCATGCCCTCCTGAACTGTCTGGGACAGCTTGGCGAGCTCCTGACGGAAGTAATCGTCGGCGAACTTCGAAGCGTATTTGCTCGCCGAACCGTTCTGGAGCACATCAGCATACTCGGCGACCGCCTTTTCAGGCGTTGCCACCAGACCGGTGTCTTTCGCCGTGCCCATCTGGGCCCCAATCGAGGGAATGGCGAACTTCGGCAACTTCGCCCCCTGGAAAAGTCGGGCGACGCCCCACAGCTTGTAATTGCTGCGCGCACTGTCCTGGACCATCACGAGCAGACGCTGGGACTGCTGGTCTGACGTGGTGGTGGTAATGGTGAAAATCGAACGGGGCCATCCGGAATCCGTAGGGATGACGGCTTGTGTCATTTTGGAAGGGATATTGGTTTTCGCGTCCAGCGACCCCGTGGATTGGGCGATGGTGATTTCGCTGGTACGGATGGCGAGTTCGGGCCCGGACATGCGAGCGTCGAGCCCGTCCACGCTTTTCGCCTCATTCGCCGCGTTCACGACTTTCAGGATGTTCGCGCGGATCTGCTTCTCCTGGGCTTCGGTCACATCCGGCTTGTCCGTATGCTCGGCGCTGGCCGCCGGGTGGGGAACCTGCCCCTCGCAGCCGGCGAACGTCATCAGGCATGCCGCGGCGAGCAC
>RRZU011321903.1_pt1 | contig 12330 bp, 13 predicted proteins | sample 2165561 | NCBI WGS metagenome assembly RRZU01 (sample SAMN10456909, study PRJNA506462) | wastewater metagenome | isolation source: wastewater sludge | place: USA: Moscow, Idaho | reverse complement strand
GGACGGCTACAAGATCGAATTCATCCAGAAGGGTACCCAGTAAGACTGCGGGTGCAACAGGCTCGGCCACCAGGCCGGGCCTTTTTTGATGCCGGCACCCGCGGGTAAACGCAGGATGCCGAGCCGGACAATCGTGATTAAAAAGGGGGTCCGTGCCACTGGCACGGAATTCAACATGCGTGGTTTTGCATTTGCGGTGCCTTTGCTGCTGGCACCGGGCGTGAGCATGGCTTCCGGCCTGCCGGGAGCCGAGCTGTCGTTGCTGTGGGCGTTGCCGTTTGCCGGCATCCTGTTGTCGATTGCCCTGTGTCCGCTGCTGGTGGCCGGTTTCTGGCACCACCATTTCGGCAAGGTCAGTGCCTTCTGGGCGCTGGCCTTTTTGCTGCCGGCCCTGCTGGTGTACGGCCATGAAGTCGCCGGCAGCGTGCTGATGCACGCGTTGGTGGCCGAATTCCTGCCGTTCATCATCCTGGTGTTTGCGCTGTATGTCATTTCGGGCGGTATCCTGATCCGGGGCAACCTTTCCGGCACACCGGCCCTCAATACCGGCCTCCTCGCCATCGGCACGGTGCTGGCCAGCCTGATGGGTACCACCGGGGCGGCCATGCTGATGATCCGGCCGGTCCTGCGGGCCAATGACCAGCGCCGCTACAACGTGCATGTGGTGGTGTTCTTCATCTTCCTTGTGGCCAACATCGGCGGCGGACTGACACCGATCGGCGATCCGCCGCTGTTCCTCGGATTCCTCAAGGGCGTGAGCTTTGGCTGGACGATCAGCCACATGGCTGCTCCGGTGGCATTCGCGGCCCTGGTGCTGCTGGCGGTGTTCTACCTGCTCGACAGCCATTTCTACCGCAAGGAAGACTTTGCCCGGCCGGACCCGACGCCGGATACCCCGCTGGGCATTGCCGGCCGGCTCAATTTCCTGTGGCTGGCCCTGGTGGTGGGAGCCGTGGTGTTGTCCGGAATCTGGCAGTCCGGCGTGCATTTCACCCTGCCGGGTGGAGTGGAGCTGCCGCTGGAGGGCGTGGTGCGTGACGGGCTGATGCTGCTGGCGGCCGGCCTGTCGCTGTGGCTGACACCGAAGGCCTGCCGTGAAGCCAACGATTTTGACTGGGGGCCGATCCTCGAGGTGGCCAAGCTGTTTGCCGGCATCTTCGTGGTCATGGCGCCGGCACTGGCCATTTTGCGCGCCGGGCCGGACGGTGCCCTGGCAAGCCTCGTGGCGCTGGTCAGCACGCCGGACGGCACGCCGGTCAACGGCATGTACTTCTGGCTGACCGGTGCGTTGTCGAGCTTTCTCGACAATGCACCGACCTACCTGGTGTTCTTCAATCTGGCCCACGGCGATGCCGCTCACCTGATGGAGGCCATGCCGGCCACCCTGACGGCGATTTCGGCCGGTGCCGTGTTCATGGGCGCCAACAGCTACATCGGCAATGCACCCAATTTCATGGTCAAGGCGATTGCCGAAGGGCAGGGCGTGAAGATGCCGAGCTTCTTTGGCTACATGCTGTGGTCCGGTGCCATCCTGTTGCCGCTGTTTGCCCTCATGACCTGGGTGTTCTTTGCCGGGTAAAATCGGCGTTTTCAGTCACCTTGACGGGCGCTGGCAAAGCGCCCGTTTTCTTGCGGGACCAGACCATGCACATCCACATCCTCGGCATTTGCGGTACTTTCATGGGCGGCATCGCTGCACTGGCGCGGGCGGCCGGCCACACGGTGACGGGCTGCGACCAGAATGTCTATCCGCCGATGTCGACCCAGCTCGAGGCGCTGGGCATCGAGCTGATCGAAGGCTTCGAGGCCGGCCAGCTCGAGCGCGTGCAACCGGACATCTTCGTGATCGGCAACGTGGTCAAGCGTGGCATGCCGCTGATGGAGGCGATCCTCGACCGTGGCCTGCCGTATACCTCGGGCCCGCAATGGCTGGCGGAAAACGTGCTGGCCGGGCGCTGGGTGCTGGCCGTGGCCGGCACGCACGGCAAGACCACCACCAGCTCCATGCTGGCGTGGATTCTCGAAGCCAACGGTCTGGCACCGGGTTTCCTGATCGGCGGCATTCCCGAAAACTTTGCCGTGTCCGCCCGCCTGCCGGGCGAACCGGCACAGGAGCCGGGCGGCGAAAGCCCGTTATTCGTGATCGAGGCCGACGAATACGACACGGCGTTTTTCGACAAGCGCAGCAAGTTCGTCCACTACCACCCGCGCACGGCCATCCTCAACAATCTTGAGTTCGATCATGCGGACATCTTCGCCGATCTGCCGGCGATCGAAACGCAATTCCATCATCTGGTGCGCACCGTGCCGGGCACCGGGCGGCTGGTGGTGAACGGCCGCGAAGCGAGCTTGGCGCGGGTGCTGGAGCGCGGCTGCTGGACGCCGGTGGAAACCTTTGCTGCGCCGGCCGGCAGCGGCTGGCAGGCCGGGGAAGCCGATGACGACGGCCATTTCGACGTGCTGCTGGACGGCAATATTGTCGGGCGGGTGCGCTGGAGCCTGATGGGTGAGCACAACCGGCTCAATGCGGTGGCGGCGGTAGCGGCCGCCCGCCATGCCGGCGTGCGGCCGCAGGATGCCTGTGCCGCCCTGGCGATGTTTGCCAACGTGAAGCGCCGCATGGAGGTGAAGGGCAGTGTCAACGGCGTGACGGTTTACGACGACTTTGCCCACCATCCCACTGCCATTGCCACCACGGTGGCTGGCTTGCGGGCGCGGGTGGGGGCGGCGCGCATCCTGGCGGTGCTGGAGCCGCGCTCCAATACCATGAAGCTCGGCACCATGAAGGCCGAACTGCCGGCGAGTCTGGCACAGGCCGACCGGGTGTTCGGCTATCAGGGCGGGCTGGGCTGGGATCTGGCGGCGGCGCTGGCGCCGCTGGGCGGCAAGGCGCAGTCGTTTGGCGATCTGGACGCACTGGTGGCGGCGGTGGCCGCCGAGGCGCAGCCGGGTGACCAAGTGCTGGTGATGAGCAACGGCGGCTTTGGCGGCGTGCACGGCAAACTGCTGGCGGCACTGGCCTGACCTGCCGGCAGGACGACAAAAACGGGCACCGTTGCAGGTGCCCGTTTTTGCATGCGGCAGACGGTGAGCGTGATCAGCTCGACATGGACGAACCCAGCGACGGCGTATCGTCGCTGCTGGCGGCCACGTAGGTCGCCATCACCTTGGCCACGTAGTTGCGGGTTTCCTTGTAGGGCGGCACGGTACCGTAGCGTTGCACGGCGCCTTCGCCGGCGTTGTAGGCGGCAATGGCCAGCGTCAGCCGGTTGTCGAACTTGTCGAGCAGGTAGGCGAGATACCTGGCACCGGCTTCGAGGTTCTGTTTGGGATCAGACAGCTGGCGGCCGCCAAAGCGCTTGCCGGTGGCCGGCATCAGCTGCATCAGGCCACGGGCGCCGCGGTTGGAAACAGCCTTGGGGTTGTAACCGGACTCGACGCTGATGATGGCGTGCATCAGGTCGGGGTTGAGGTCGTACTTGTCGGCCACCTGCTCCACCAGGTCGCGGTAGCGTCCTACGCGGGCCGGATGGGCCTCCACCGGCTTGGCCGGCTTCAGTGCCACGAGTGAAGGAGTTTTTTTTGCCGGTTGCAGGGTCTGTCCCGGCGGGATGGGCTGATAGCGCGGGTCGAGCTTGCTGCTGCTGATGTGGACCCGGCCGTCGTTGTCGATATACCCGTACATGGCTGCCATGGCCGGCTGGAAAGCGGCAACGGTGGCAGTCAATGTAAGGGCACTAAGGGTATGCCATAGAAATCTCTTCAAATTCATGGGGTTGGATTCTAGGGGCTGGGACCCTATTGGTCAACCCTATGAATTTGCTCAGAAATTACATCTGGATGTCGTAAAAGTTCCGTCCGGGTCCAGCAGCTCGGCCGCCACGCTGCCACGGTAGCCAATTTCCCTGATCTTCATGAAAATCCGTTTGAAATCAAGTGTTCCAGTGCCGGGAGCACCCCGGCCGGGACAGTCGGAAAACTGGATATGCACGATGTGGGCAGCATGTTTTTCCAGCAGTGCTGTCACGTCATGCTGCTGGCGGGCCATGTGATAAATATCAAACTGGAGGCCGAAATTGTTACAGCCGACCGCCTGGCGCAGGGCTTCCATGTCATCGCAGTCATTGACCAGAAAGCGCGGCATGTCGAGCGGATTGATGGCTTCGCAGGTGACGGTAATGCCATGCGGGGCAAACGTGCGGCAGGCCAGTTGCAGCCGTCCGGTCAGTGTGGCCAGGGCCTGCTGGCGGCTGACGCCGGCCGGCAGGCGGCCAGCCAGCACGTTGACGCACTGCACGTCCAGTGCCGTGGCGTAGGCCAACCCTTGTTGCAGCGCATCAACAAAGGCATCAGTCTGCGCCGGAACGCAGGCCAGCCCGTCGCCACCCTGCATTAGGTCGCCTGCTGGCAGATTGATCAGTACCACCCGCACACCGGCAGCCTGACAGGCGGTAGCCAATTCCGGGATGGAATGCGAGTAGGGGAACTGGATTTCTACCTCGTCAAAGCCGGCCCGGCGGGCCGCGGCAAAGCGCTCCGGCAATGGCCGGTCGGCAAACAGCAGTGACAGGTTGGCGGCAAGGCGAGGCATGGCTTACTCCTGCTGATAGAGCCTGATGATGGTGCTGAGGTCAGCCTGCGCCAGTCCGGCACGGTCGGCCTGCTGGCGCAGCCGCTCGGCGGCCAGTCCGGCGCACGGCAGCTCCAGTCCGGCCTGGACTGCGGCCGCCAGGACGTTGTCGAGGTCTTTCAGCAGCGTGGCCACCTTCCACTGCACCGGCTCGAATTCGCTAGCGGCCATGCGCGGCGCCAGGATGCGGAAAGGCCTGGAATCGGCAAAGCCGTCGGCCAGTGCCGGCACCAGCAGCGAGGCATCCACACCTGATGCACGGGCCAGTGCGACGGCTTCGGCGACCAAAAGGCTGTTGGCGGCGACGATCAGCTGGTTGCAGAGCTTGGTGGTCTGGCCGGTCCCGACCGGCCCCATGCGGGTGACGCGGCTCGCCAGCGCAGCCAGCACCGGGCGGGCGGCATCGATGAGGGCTGCATCGCCACCGGCCATCATCACCAGCGTACCGGCTTCTGCGCCGGCAGTGCCACCGGACACCGGCGCGTCGATCCAGCCGGCGTGACAAGCCTGCGCCAGCCGGGCGGCCATGTCGCAGGTGGCCTGCGGTGCAATACTGGAAAAATCCACGAGGCAGGCACCGGCGCCGATGCCTGCCGCCACCCCGTCGGGGCCGAATACCACGGCCTCCACGGCCGCGGTATCGGCAAGGCACAGCAGCACCCAGCGCGCTTCGCGGGCAGCGTCTGCCGGCGTGGCCGCCTCCCGCGCGCCGCGCGCCGCCAGCGGGACGCACTTGGCTGCGTCACGGTTCCAGACTGTCAGCGGCCAGCCTGCGTCGAGCAGGCGGCCCGCCATCCTGTGGCCCATCAGGCCCATGCCGAGAAATGCAATCGTATCCATGGCGGCATTGTGCCGTGCCACCACGCTTCATGTCATTGGTCTGGCAAGGTCAGGTCAGAACAGCTGCCGGTCGCGCAGCAGGTGCCGGTTGCCCTGGCGGCGCAGGAAGCCGCTGCGATCGAAAAATTCGAGAATCTGGATCGCCAGCTTGCGACCAACGCCGATGGCATCGCGAAAACGCGCCGCGTCCACGTCACCGCTGTCGCTGGCCAGCTCGCGGGCGATGCGGGCCAGTCCTGCCAGCGTGGCCTGCGGGTAGTAGCGGTCCGGCACGATGGCCACGACCAGCCCCAGCCGGGCCGCCTTGCGCAACAGCTGGCGCATGTCGGCCTCCGGCACCTGGCAGGCATGGGCCAGGTCGCGGACCCAGCAGGGCTCGGACCCGCTGCCGAAGCAGGGTTCCACCTGCTGCCACAGCGCGGTTTCGGCCGGCGAAAACGACAGGACGTGTTCCGGCAGATGCACAAAGCCGCGGCTGTTGCTCAGGCGGCCGGCGGCAACCGCCTCGTCCACCAGCGCTTCGATCGTGGCTTCCGACTCTTGCGGCAGGGCCAGCCGGCGCAGGCGTCCGAGTCCGGCACCGAGCTGGTCGGGCTGTTCGGTGTGCAGCTGCGCCAGCCGGGTCAGCAGCGTGTCGGTCAGTGCCTGCCAGCGCAGCGGGCTGAATCCCAGCCGGGCATCGGCGCGGCCGACCCATCGCAGCGGGCTGGCCACGCAGCAGGCTTCGGCAGCCGCGGGTACCAGCTGGCGAGCCCAGGCAAAATCGCCTGCGCGGACAGCGCTCCGGGTGGCGAGTACGGCCAGACTGGTGTCGTCGTCAGGCAGGGCAGCGTGCAGTGCCGCAAGGTAGGCCAGCCGCCCCGGCGTGCGCTTGCCGCGGGCCGGCACGCCGAGTTCCAGTACCTGCGCCATGCCGAGGGTTTCGGCGCCATGCATGTCGCGCAGGATCAGCCGGTCGCCAGCGGCCAGATGCAGCGGCTGGTCGAGCGCCAGTTCGGCCAGACCGGTCTGGCCGGCGGCGAGGCTGCTGTGGTCGAGCAGTGCCACCCGGCCGGTGACATGGCTGGCGGCATGATGCAGATGTACCGGCTGCCAGTGCCGGAGTGCATGCTCCGCCAGCGGGCTGGCCGTCAGCCAGACCGTGATCCGGTCGGCCGGGGCCGGTGGTTCCTGCGTCAGCAGCCAGTCGCCCCGGCGGATGTCGTCGCGCCCGATGTCACCGGCCAGGTTCAGGGCCAGCCGGCAGCCGGCGCCGGCTTGCTCCACGGGCGTGTGCTGCGCGCGCAGGCCGCGCACCCGTACCGGACGGTCGGCGCCGGTCAGCCACAGGCTGTCGCCGACGGCCACCTGGCCTGCCAGCGCCGTGCCGGTGACCACCAGACCGCTGCCGGTTACCGTGAATGCGCGGTCGATGGCCAGCCGGAAGCGGCGGGCCGGGCTGGCTGTTGCGCCGGTTGTGGCGGCCAGCGCCAGCAGGGTGTCGCGCAGGGTATCGATGCCGGTGCCGCGTGGTGCGCTGACCGGGTGGATGCCGTGGACGGTCAGCCGGAACGCAGCCAGCAGGGCGTGCAGTTCGGCGGTGACGTCCGCGATGCGCCCGTCACTGACGAGGTCGCATTTGCTGATGGCGACGCTGAGCGAGCGCACGCCGGCCAGCGTCAGGATGGCCAGGTGCTCGCGCGTTTGCGGCATCACGCCGTCGTCGGCCGCGACCACCAGCAGTGCATGGTGAATGCCGCCGACGCCGGCCAGCATGTTGGGCAGGAATTTTTCGTGGCCGGGCACGTCGATGAAACCGAGTGGTTCGCCTTGCTCGCGCGGCAGATAGGCGTAACCGAGGTCGATGGTCATGCCGCGGCGCTTTTCTTCCGGCAGGCGGTCGGTGTCCACGCCGGTCAGGGCACGCAGCAGGCTGGTCTTGCCGTGGTCGACATGGCCGGCGGTGGCGATCAGCATGGCGGTTGCTCCGGTGCGTAATGCTCCAGTAGCGGCAGCAGGTTGATGCGGAAGGCGGCTTCGTCCTCCAGGCTGCGCAGGTCCAGCCACAGGCGGCCGTCCTTCAGGCGGCCGATCACCGGTTGCTCCAGTTCACGCAGGGCCGTGGCCAGCTGTTCCAGCGTCTTGCCGCGTCCGTCGGCCGGCGCCAGCGTGACGGCATGGCTGGGCAGGCGGTCGACCGGCAGCGAACCGCTGCCGATCTGCGACAGGCAGGCTTCGGCCTGCACCTGCCAGCGTGGTCCCAGCTGGGCCGCCAGCCAGCCGGCCAGCCGTTCGGCCAGCTGGCGGATGTCGGCCTGTGGCCGGGTCAGCAGGCGCAGGGTGGGCAGGGTGTCGGTCAGGCGGTCCGGTTCCAGATACAGGCGCAGGGTGGCTTCCAGTGCGGCCAGTGTCAGCTTGTCGCAGCGCAGGGCGCGCTTGAGCGGGTGCTTTTGCAGGCGGTCGATCCATTCCTGGCGGCCGACGATCAGCCCGGCCTGCGGGCCGCCCAGGAGCTTGTCGCCGGAAAAGCTGACGAGGTCGAGGCCGGCTGCCAGCATGTCGCGCGGCATCGGCTCGGCCGGCAGGCCCCAGGCGGCAAGGTCCACGAGGGCGCCACTGCCCAGGTCGGTGGCGACCGGCAGGCCGTGCTGGCGGGCCAGCGGCACCAGGTCGGCCTCGGGCACGCTGGAGCTGAAGCCTTCGATGCTGTAATTGCTGGTGTGGACCTTCATCAGCAGCGCGGTGTCCGGGCCGATGGCGTCGCGGTAGTCGCGCAGGTGGGTGCGGTTGGTGGCACCGACTTCGACCAGCCGGCAACCGGCCTGGCGCATGACGTCGGGCATGCGGAAGGCGCCGCCGATTTCCACCAGTTCGCCGCGCGAGACAATCACTTCGCGTCCGGTGGCGACGGTCGACAGCAGGATCAGTACGGCGGCGGCGTTGTTGTTGACCACGCAGGCGGCTTCGGCGCCGGTCAGCTCGGCCAGCAGTTCGCTGACGGCGTGGTCGCGGTGGCCGCGGCCGGCACCGTCAAGGTCGTATTCCAGCGTGACGGCGCCGCGCATGACGGCGCGTACGGCGTCGATGGCGGCATCGGCCTGGATGGCGCGGCCGAGATTGGTGTGCAGGATGGTGCCGGTCAGGTTGAAAACCGGTCGCAGGGCCGGTTGCTGGCGGCGGCGGCAGTGTGCTTCCAGCCGGGGCGGCAGGCTGTCGATGCCGGCAAACCACTGCGGCCAGCCGGCATGCTGGCGGACATGGGCACGCAGTTGCTCCAGCTCGGCGCGGGCGGCTTCGCTGACCGCATGGCGGCCGTGGCGGGTGATCAGGTGACGGGTGGCCGGCAGCCGGAGCAGGGCATCCAGGCCGGGGAGTCGGGACAGCAGCGAATGGGTGTGTGGCATGCAGACAGCGGATCGGACCGATCACGGCAACAAGGGGAAGACCCGTAGTGTACCGTGACTGGTGGCGATGCTGTCTGCCAGGCCGGGCGGGAGGCGGAATCAGCCGAGGCGGATGGCTTGCTCGGCGATGCGGATGCCGAACAGGCGGGCGGTTTCGAGATCACCGGGCAGCGGGCCTTCGTCCGGGCTGCTGTCGGCCGGTGACTGCGACATGGCGCCGGCAAAGCTGCCCAGCCAGTTGAGGTCGTTGCGGTCGGCCGCCTTGAGGTTGGAGGGCAGCATGCCGGTGCCGACCCAGACCATGCCGTGCTGCATGGCCAGCGTGAAGTAGTAGTGCAGGCTGGAGAGCTTGTCGCCGTTGATGGAGGCCGAATTGGTGAAGCCGGCGGCGAGCTTGTCTTTCCAGACCTGGCCGAACCACGGTTTGGACGAGGCGTCGGCAAATTTCTTGAACTGCCACGACGGACCGCCCATGTAGGTGGGCGAGCCGAAGACGATGGCCTGGGCGCTGGCGAGCGTGTCCCAGCTGCCGTCGGGCAGGTTGCCTTCGGCGTCGATTTCGATCAGGCAGGTCTGACTCCCGGCAACCGAGCCGGCACCGGCTGCCACGGCTTCGGCCTGTTTGCGGGTATGGCCGTAGCCGGAGTGGTAAACGATGGCGATGTGCGGCATGTCGGGAGTCTCCTGGTGCGTTTACTGGGCGCCTTGCTGGGGCACGATGGTGATCGAGACGCGGCGGTTCATGGCGCGTCCCTGGGCGGTATCGTTGCTGGCGCGCGGATCGGATTCGCCCATGCCGATGGTCTGGATGCGGTTGGCGGCCACGCCCTGGCCGACCAGGTAGCTCTTGACCGCGTTGGCACGCTTGAGCGAGAGCTGCTGGTTGTAGGTCGCAGCACCGGTGCTGTCGGTATAGCCGCGGATGACCAGCGTGGTCTGGTTATATTGCTTGAGCGTTTCGGCCACCTTGTTCATGGCGGGGTAGAAGGCGGGCTTCACGACGGCCGAGTTGAGGTTGAAGGTGGCGTCCTCGTTCATGGTGACCACCAGGCTCTGGTCGGCGTTCTGTTGCAGCTGCATCTGGCCGCTGGAGATTTCCGAGCGGAGCTTGGATTCCAGCTCGGCTTTCTGGCGGTCCATGTAGTAACCGACACCGGTGCCGAGGGCGGCGCCGGCAGCTGCTCCGATCAGCGCGCCCTTGCCGCTGTTGCCGATCAGGGCGCCGGCTGCGGCGCCCCCCAGCGTGCCGATGATTGCACCCATGCCCGTATTGCTCAGGCCGCCCGGGTTCTGCTGCCCCGGCTGCGAGGCGCATCCGGTGACGATCATGGCCAGCGCGACGCTGGCGACCAAAGGGGTGACTCTGTTCATTTTGCATTCTCCGTTTGGTTCGCTGAATAGCAGGTCGAGTGTACGCCGCTGCCATAGCCTATTGCCATGCATAGCCTCCCGGTTTGAAAACGCCAAGTCGCATGGTGCAGGCGCAGACAAATGGAGGTGGCGGCAGCGGCTATACCGGAGGAGAAGGTTTGACATTTACAGATTGCCTGATGGCAGGAGGCTGGCATGCAGGATTCTTCTCCGGGGTTTCCGTGGCTGCTGCGCATTCTGGTCGGCGGAGCCCTGTTTTCCGTGCTGATGGCACTGGCCTTGCCGGTCTGGCAGGCCAGTGAACTGGTGCCGCACCGTCAGGCAGCCAGGGCTGGCCTGAAGGAGCTTCATGCCGCCCAGCTGCGCTGGCTGTCGGTACACGGGACATTTGCAGACAGCCTTGAACGGCTGGGCATGCCGGAGCTGACGGCAGACGGTCGTTATCGCCTGTCGGTCAAACGTGATGAGCGGGGGCTGGCGTACAACGCCAGGGCACGGGCTGTGGGCATCCAGGCACTGGACCGGGAATGCATGACGCTGCTGCTGACCGAGCAGGGGCCGGCAGAGGGGGACGGGCAGGATGCGCTGTGCTGGGGGATGGCAGACCGGAGCGGGGCCGGGCGCGAAGGCGGGCGGGGCTGAGGAGAGGACAGAAAAAATCCCGCCGGTCGTAACGGGCGGGAGCAGGAATCAGCCGAGCACCAGTTTGGTGTAGACCGAAGCCTTGGTGCAGTGCAGGGCCTGCGGAGTGTCTTGGCACTGGGTGCTGGAATCGATCACTTCCTGGGCTCCAAGGGTGACCAGAGGCAGATACAGGGCATAAAAGCCGCCGAGCAGAAGAATAACTTTTTTCATGGTGAATAAGGATGTTAGGGCCGGAGCCAGTGCGAAAAGCCGCGGATTCTAGTCCTCTGCCGGGGGAGTGCAATTCGAGGATGCGACAGGCTGGTAACAATATGTATTAGAGAATGCCCCGGGAATGAACTGACCCGTTCAATCATGCCTTGTGCGTGTTTGCCGGTGGCCGCATGTATCTCCTGCATCCCGGTCAGGCTATGATTTCCGGGCATTCATGCCTGCGTGGTTTTTGCTGTCTGATTATGACCGGAGATGCTGCCAATGACTGAACGACACGGAGGGTGCCTGTGCGGACAGGTACGTTATCGCCTGACTGCCGACCCGGTACGCACGCTGCTGTGCTGGTGCCGGGATTGCCAGCGCCTGGCCGCGAACGGCACCGTCAATGCACTTGTACCGGCCGGCGCGCTGGTGATTGAGGGCGACCTGCGCGAATACGGGAGCGTGGCGGACAGCGGTCATCATGCGGTCCGGCGGTTTTGCCCGGTCTGCGGCACCCATCTCTTCGGCAATTCCACGGCTTTTGCGCAGTTCACCCTTGTCCGGACCGGCACGCTGGACGATCCGTCATCCGTGCGGCCACAGGCCAATATCTGGGTCCGGCGGGCACCCGACTGGGCGGTGCTGGACGAGAAGCTGCCACAGTGGGACGGCCAGCCTGTGGCATCGCGTCCGGCCTGATTACCCGGCATCGGAAACCAGTCATGATTGAACGATCAGGACGCTGCCTGTGCGGACAGGCAAGTTACCGGCTGACCGGAGAGCCCGTCCGGGTCCGGACATGCTGGTGCAGGAGCTGCCAGCGCATTGCCGCAAACGGTACCGTCAACATGGCGGTGCCGGCCAGTGCGCTGGTGATTGAAGGTGATCTGTGCGAATACGGCAGTGTGGCCGACAGTGGTCATTACGTGATCCGGAGGTTTTGCCCCGTCTGCGGTACCCATCTGTTCGTAAATTCTTCCGGCTTTGCGGAACTGACTGTTGTCCGGGTCGGTACGCTGGATGATCCTTCTTCCGTGCGGCCGCAGGCCAATATCTGGGTCCGGCAGGCACCGGACTGGGCCGTACTGGACGAATCCCTATTGCAATGCGATTACCAGCCCGTCCGGACAAGCCCGGGTCAACCGGATGACGGACAAAGGCCAGTACAACCAAAAGCCTGATATCGATCAGGTCCGGAGACGATTGGGTGTTCACTGTAACAGTGATGGTCTGGTGCGGCGTTCTGCTCATGTACTGCCGTACAAG
>RRZU013254209.1_pt1 | contig 12331 bp, 9 predicted proteins | sample 2165561 | NCBI WGS metagenome assembly RRZU01 (sample SAMN10456909, study PRJNA506462) | wastewater metagenome | isolation source: wastewater sludge | place: USA: Moscow, Idaho | reverse complement strand
TGCGACTGCTGCGACCATTGCGACTGGTTTCGACCTGAGATCGGTTCCGGTCTATAATGCGCAGCAGAAGTCCCGATATGGTCTCGCCGGAATCCTTGCGTCTGGCGAAGGAACAGGAACAGATGGTACTAACAATCGTTTCGTTTATTGTCGTGCTCGGCGTGCTCGTCTTTTTTCACGAGCTGGGCCACTACTGGATGGCGCGCCGCAGTGGGATCGTGGTCGAAGAGTTTGGCATGGGCTACCCGCCACGGCTCGCCAAGCTGTTTACCTACGACGGCACGGATTTTACATTGAATGCGCTTCCTCTCGGCGGTTTCGCCCGCATGAAGGGCGAGGATGCTGGGGACATGTCGCCCGGCTCGTTCAACGCAGCGTCAATCGGCGGTCGCGCAGCGACGCTGGTCGCCGGTCCGTTCATGAACGCACTGTTGGCCGTCATCTTGTTTGCCGCCAGCTTTGCCGCCGGCTTTCCTGCGCCCACCGGGCATCCGCAGTTGACTGCCCTAGCCCCCGGTTCCGCCTGGTCGGAACTCGGGCTCCAGGAGGGCGATATTCTGCTCACCTACAACGGCGAGCCCGTCCAGGTGGCTTTGCAGCCGGACTCACGCGTTGCCATTCACCAGGCGGCAGGCGCGGCAGCCGGTACGGAGGGCACCCTGATGGTCAGCCGCGGCGGCAAGATGACGGACGTTCCGATTGCCGATGTTGCTACGCTGCAGGCTGCCATAGATAGCGGCGGCTTCGTATCGGTACTGATGACCCAGGTGACCGGAATCGCTCAGGACAGCCCGGCGCAAGCCGCCGGTATTCAGCCTGGAGACATTGTTCTCGACGTAGACGATACGGTAATTACCTATGACAACCCATTGGACCAGGAGATCCAGCAGCGCCTGGGTCAGCCGGTCACGTTGACGCTGCTCCGCAACGACGGTTGGGTCGACGTCTCGCTCACCCCACGTGCCGCACCGCCGCCGGGCCAGGGCGCACTGGGCGTACAGATTTCAGCGGTGACGGAAATGGCCACTATGGGAATTTTGCCCGCCCTGTGGGAAGGGGTGCGGAGCACGGTTGACTATGCCATGCTGGTGCTCCAGCTTCCCATCATGCTGCTCATGGGTACGCTTTCGCCTGCGGATGCCCAGGTGACCGGCCCGGTGGGTATTGCCCAGATGGTGGGTGGCGCTGTTTCGGCCACGATCGACACCGGTCGGTGGTTCCCGATTCTGCGCCTCTCGGCCGTACTGAGCGCCGCCCTGGCGGTGACCAACCTGCTGCCACTCCCGGCGCTGGACGGCGGCCGCTTGCTCTTTATTCTGATCGAAGCCGTCCGTGGCCGGCGTGTCAGCCCTGAACGTGAGGGTATGATCCACATGGTTGGCTTTATGGTGTTGCTGGGCTTGATGTTGTTGATAACCGTCCGCGATCTCAGTGCTGCCCCCCAAGGTATTGACTGGATCAAGTTAATGGGCCAGTAGTTAATGGGCTAGTAGGCAGCGTTTCATGGCGAATTTCCCTCCACGTGCCGGGTCCGGCAACCAATCTAGCAGCCAACCTAGCATTCCGGTTGGCAGCCAGCCCGGCAGCGGGGCAGCATCTCCAGCCAGCCCAGTGACTGGGCTGCGCACAGCTGGCGTGCGTCCTTGCCCCAGCTGCAGCACGTTGGTTAACGTGCATGCCACGGTGTGCCCCAACTGCGGCGAGCAGATCGCCGCCAAGGAAAAGATCGTCCGCTGCCGGCGCTGCCGGCACCGCGCATCTTCGAACCTGGTTTTGTGCCCGCACTGCGGCCGCGAACTACAGCCTGCCCCATCACGCTGGTTGACATGGGGACTGCCGCTGCTGATATTGCTCTTGTTGTGCGGGTTCCTCGTATTGCGCGGCGGGCTCAACGATCCATCTTCTTGGGCGCAAGCCCAGGTCGCCCGCGTCGTGCGCCTGGTCCAATCTTTGGGCGGTCGGCTGCAGCCCGACGTCACCATCTCGATGATCCCTGCGGGGCAGGATCCGAACGACCCCTTGGTCAGCCAGGCCGCACAGGCCGGTGTCGCGCTTATCGCTGCTGCACCCACTGCTACGGGAGTGGCCGATATGGCCGCGCCCACCGCCGAAGGCGTCGTTTCAGCGGCCGAAAGTGAGGGTCCGACCCCTGAGGCTGTCGCAGCGCCTGCTGAACTGGCCGTTGAGCCGACAGCGACGCAGGTGCCGGCGACGCCTACAGCGGAGCCGCCGACCCCTACTGCAACCCCGGCGCCTACGGACACTGCTACTAATACACCGGCCTCTACAAGCACGGCTGCCGCCACGCAGACGCCGACAACGCCTGCAGCAACGCTCAAAGCGACGCTCACTGCGGCGCAAACGCTCACGCGCACGAACGCTGCGATTGCGAATACGACGGTTAGCAGCACCACCCTTGCCAGCGCGAGCACGTTGACACGTACAGCTGCCGCGGCAGCAGCACAACAACCAGTTACGCAAACGGTCGCGCTCCTTGGCCTGGCAACTCCCACTCCGCTTTCTGCTGCGCCCACAGCCACGCCGGTTCCCGCGGCCACCGCTACACCCGCCCCGCTTGCGGTCTATGAGGTGCGCAGGGGGGATACATTGTTTGAAATCGCAGGCCAATATGATGTTTCGGTTGAAGAACTCCTGGCTGCCAACGGGTTGACGGAAGATGACGTCTACACCATTCAACCTGGCGATGAGCTGAAGATTCCGGCCCCCACACCCGAAGGCGGCCCCACCACGGGCAGTGCTGAAGGTGAGGCCCTTGCGACGCCTGCACCGGCGACGTATACGGTCCGTGCGGGCGACACGATCCTTGCCATTGCCTTGCGCAACGATGTGTCGGTAGAGGACATGCTGGCCGCAAACGGTATGTCTATTAACGACGCACGTACTCTACAGCCGGGCGACGAACTCATCGTGCCGGGGCCAGAAGGAATTCCGACCGCCACTCCGGCGGCTACCGCCACTTCGGCGGCTACCGCTACCGGCGCAGCAAGTGGAACGCCAACGGTTACGCCGACCGGCGTGCCTACTCCCACGCCCACCCCTGCCAGCGTTGTGCGTGTCGACGCGCCGCGATTGCGGTCGCCTGAGAACGGCACTGCCGTGAGTTGCAGTGGCCAAGAGACGCTAACATGGCTGCAGGTACCGAGTGTGCGGCCCACGGACCTTTACCTGGTCAATCTGGGCTATGTGAACAGTGTCGCGGCCGATGGCAAAGAAGATGTGATCTGGGTAATCAGCCAGCAGCGGCCGGTAAGCGCAACTTCGTGGCAGTTGGACAACAATCTGTGCGGACTTGCGCCTAATACTGCCGGCAAGCAGTGGCGGTGGTACGTCGAGGTAGTCGAACCGGCGGCTGACGGTCTGCGGCCCGTCAGCCCGGCCAGCCCCGTTTGGGGATTCACCTGGCAGTAACGCCAGGATTGTAGTAGAAGCCGGCGAACTGTCTGCCGGTGCTGGACAAAAAATAGAAATCGTATGGCTAATCAAAACAGCCCGCGCCCCACGGGCGACGATGACGAAAATGAAGTGAACGGAGTCAACCACCGCGCCCCCGGCAGTGGTGGCAAGCGTGATTCTGAGCGGGACGACGAGTTCGCGCGCATGTTGAACGACTTGCAGACCCCTGGCGATGACGATCTAGGCGACGATCTGGATCCTGACTTCGAAGATGACGACTTTGATGATCTGGACGATCATCTCAACGACGAGATCGACGATGAGGATGCGACCGAACTCGCCCACCTGGCAGAGCATTTCCAGGGCGACGACTATCGTATTGTGAGCTTGAACGATCTGGCGTCGCTGGAAGATGTTGCTGAAGAAGGCTTTTCGTTTGACGAACCCACCCTCACATTGGAAGAGGTGCTGTACAGCCTCGTGCGCGAGCCGGAGGAGATTCCTGCCAATGAACTGGCGGTCTTGTCCGACCTGGCGCGCACCGATGCCGACGAGGTACGCCGTGTCTGGGCACTGATCCCGCTCCAGCGCCGGCGGGCGGTTGTCTCAAGTGTCACTGAGCTGTTTGCCGACAACTTGGACCTGGACTTTGGCGCCTTTCTACGAATCGCAGTAGACGACTCAGACTCTGTGGTGCAGCGCTTTGCCGTCATTGGTCTGGCCGAGGAAGGTGCTTCAGCGGATCTGATGGGACGCTACATACAACTGCTGCAATCTGCACAGGATGTCGATTTGCGTGCCGCCGCCGCAGCCGCGCTGGGCGCCTATATCCTCGACGGCGAGTTGGAAGAGTTGGATGCGGCCATGGCCATGCGCGCAGAGCAGGCGTTGATGACTGTTCTGACCGATCCTCAAGAACCCCCAGTTGTCCAGTGCCGCGCGCTTGAGAGTATTGCCTACTCCGGCGAGCTAGGTGTGCGCCAGCTGATCGAAAACGCCTACTACTCGCCCGACGAGTCGCGCCGCCTCAGCGCATTGGTGGCGATGGGGCGCAGCGCTGACGTGCGCTGGCGCCGCCTGGCACGTGCTGAACTGACCAACCCCGATCCAGCCATGCGCGCCCAGGCTGCGTTTGCCTGCGGCGAACTGGAGACGAAGGCTGCACTCTCCGACTTGCTGAAACTGCTGCTTGATGAGGACCAGGCCGTGCGCCTGGCGGCCATGTTCGCGCTCAGTCACATTGGCGGTCCGCAGGCACGCGAAGCGCTGCAAACAATTTATGAATCCGGCGATGACGTAGAGTCTTATGCTGCCGAACAGGCGCTTGAGGAAATGGACTTCTATACGAGCGGCGAAGCTGCCGCTGCGTCTATGTTTGACGAGTCTGCAGCTGACGACGATTGGGACACAGGCGCAGAGTGGAATGAAGACGACGAGGACGGCGACCTCGGCCAATACGAATAGATAGTTTCCACCATCCATGTGAGCACTTGTAACCATCCGTGAACCTCAAGCTTAAGCGCCTGGTGCGCACACCGTCTTCGGAACAGTATGCGTTGTTTGACCTCGAGCAGGTCGACATCGACGACCTGCCCATGACGATCGGCAAGCTTGACCTGCATTACACCGGCGAGGGTGTCTACGGCACGCTTCTGCTCTGGGACGACGCTTCTCGCCGGCTCACCCCCGCACAGCGCAACGCCTTTATCCGGGCGCTGTTGGGCGAAGTGACACAGCCGATGGGTGTCCCTAACGAATATGTTGTGGAATTCTTTGCCCCCACCCTGGACGAGTACGAGGTCTTTCATAACGTCGGCGCCGGCGAAGAGACCACCGGCGACGGCCTTGCCGCCACCGTGTCCCAGTAATTCTTGTTCATGGCACAAATTGAATCGCTGCTGGCGATCTTCGCCTCAACCCTGTTACCGGTCTTCCTGGTTGCGCTGGCCGGTTATGTTCTTTCTTCGTTTGTCGCACTGGACGGGCGTACGTTGGGGCGCTTCCTTTTTTTCCTGGCTACCCCTTCGCTCGTGTTTCGCAGCCTGTACCAGATGCAGATCGACGTCGCCGCCTTGCAGCATGTCGCGATCGTCACCATCGGCGTTCTGGTCGTCGGGGTTGTGCTCAGCCTAGTGGTGTCGATCGGCCAGGATCGGCGGCGGCGCGCCGGCCTGATCCTCGCCGGTGCTATCGGCAACAACGGCAACATGGGCATTCCGATCTGTTTCTTCGCTTTTGGTGAGGCCGGTGTCGCCTTGGCTACGGTTTACTACGCCATCAGCTCGTTTTTGAGCAATACGGTCGGCGTGGTGATCGCCTCAGCGGGCAGCACGACTTTCCTGCGCGCGCTTGTACACAGCCTGCAGTCGCCCGTGCTCTACGCTGCCGTGTTGGGTCTGCTGTTCAACCAGGCGCACGTGGCTGTTCCGCAGAGCATCTTTAGCGCCATTGAGCTGCTGGCCGGCGCCGCCGTTCCAGGCATGTTGGTCTTGCTTGGCTCGCAGCTGCGCGGTACCCACTTTGGCGGCGACCAGCGGATCGTTTGGCGCAGTGTGCTGGTACGGTTGGTGGCATCGCCCCTCGTAGCCCTGGCGTTGTGCAATTGGATGGGAGTCGGCGGCCTGGAGCGACAGGTGCTCATTGTGCAGGCTGCCATGCCCACTGCTGTCATGACGACCGTGCTGGCCACCGAGTTTGACGCGGCTCCACGGCTGGTCGCCGCCGCAGTCCTGGCTACTTCCGTGCTTAGTATGGTCACACTTTCAGTGATCTTGAGCTTTGTGATGGCATGAAAGCCACATTAAAGGCCCGTGCCGCCGGGCAGCCGGCTTTGCATATTTAGGCACAATTGGGTATCGTCAACTCGTGTGTGGTATATAGTGAGTGATTCACAGTGACGCCGATGACGAATTTGAACAATCCGGAAGAATTCCACCGCGCATTAAGTGAAGGCGCGTGGCTCCTGCGGCAGAATCGCCCGCAGGAAGCAACAGAACGGCTGCTGCCTCTTTGGGGGATGGCTCCCACCAACGCCGATGTCGCCATCAACCTCGGCGGCGCCTATATCCTGCAAGGCAAATGGAACAAGGCCGAGCGCGTGCTGAGCCGCGCTGCCGAGCTGCATCCGGATAACGTCATGATCTGGATCAACCTCGGTGCCGCTCACCTGGGCCGGCTGGAGCTTTCCGGCCCAAAGCAGCAGGAACGGGCCATCCGCGCCTACGAGCGCGCGCTGGCGCTTGATCCGAGCGCACCGAACGTGCACTATCATCTCGGCCTGATTCACAAGGACCGAGGCGATCTCGATCAGGCTGCCTACGCTTTCGAGCGCGCCCTGGAAGCAGATCCGGCGGACCGTGACGCCAAGTACTGGCTGGGCTGGCTGGAACGGGCGCGCCAGGCTCGTGCCGAGGCAGAAGCTGCAGCTGACGAATCTGCCCTTCATGCCACGTTCGGCGATGCAGGAGCCGAGTTTAGCGGCGACACCGGAGAACAGGTGTGAGCACAGAGGTGACTAACGTGAGCAGCGGCCTGCGCGGCGATGCCGTCTGGAACAGCCCACCAGTCAAGGTGCGCGAAAACCCAGAACGGCTGGCTTGGGTTGTGCTGATTGTCTGTTTTAGCGTCTTCATGGTTTTGCTCATCACTGTGCCGCTGACGATGCGGTACTTTGTCCAGCACGCCACTTCGCCCCAGTCGGCAACTCTCGATCCCACCCAGGGTACCGTGCTGCTCTACCAACCGGGGGCAACGGAACCGATCGCCATCACCGAACTGCGCAAGGACGTGGTCGAGGGCAGCACGATCGTGGCCGGTGACGGCCCGACGCAGGCCACGCTGCGCCTTATCAGCGAAGGTGCGGCCGACGAGGCGTTGGGCAGCGTGCAGATCTATACCGGTTCACGCCTGCAGATCCCGCACATGCGCAGCCCCATGTTTGAGTTGAGCAACGAACCGTACCAGGTCCAGCTCAAGCTCGAGCAGGGACAGGCGCGTGTGTTCACCAACAGTGGGCGCCAACGGCCGCTCAGCGTCGAGATCGTGACGCCCCACGGTTCGATCTTGCTTGACACCGGCAGCTTCCAGATTGCCGTAACCGAGAACCAGACGGATATCACAGTCAGTTCGGGCAGCGCTACCTTGGTAAAGGCGGACCAGCCAAAGCTTGCGGTGACGGAAGGCCTGCGCGCCTGGATGACTGCCGATACAATCGCTAACGCACCTGCACCCGCCGCCCAGAATCTCCTGCGCAACGGCAACTTCAGCGAATCTATGCGTGACTCGTGGGAAAGCTACGTGATCGCGCAGAACGTGACGCCGGGCAAGGTCAACATCATGGAACGGGATGGCCGCCGCGTTGCCTACTTCGTGCGCCAGGGCGAAGACAACGTGCCGACCGAGGTGGGTATCCGCCAGGTTGTCGGCCGCGACGTAAACGTCTATGACAAGCTGTATCTCCAGCTGGATTCCAAGCTGCTGTTCCAGAGCCTGCCCGGGGCAGGCTATCTCAGCTCTGAATATCCACTGCGTGTCGAGATTACCTATACCGACATTTACGGCAAATCCGGCCTGACGTGGGGGCATGGCTTTTACTTCCGTGACCCCGAGAACGAGAATTGGCAGATTGTAGGCGGCGAGAAAATACCGCCTTTCAACTGGTATACCTATCGCTCGCCAAACTTGTTGGAATTGTTGAAGGACACGCGCCCGGCACGCATCGACAGCATTCGTATTTATGCCAGCGGCTGGAACTACCAAAGTATGGTCAGCGAAGCCTATCTGGTTGCAGAGTAAACACGTCTCCATAGCATGGCACTCGGATGACAATACGCCGCGCCTGGTTGGTCGCCGCCCTGGTCTTCTATCTTGCGCTCGCCTGCTACCAACTGGGCTTGCCCGGCCTGCACTACGACGAGGCCAAGGAAGCCGGCCTCAATGCCATGGAACTGCTCACCGGCGCTCCCGTTACAGCCTTTCGCGGCGCCGGCATCGCTTGGGACGGACGCACGCTGCCGCTGATGGTGCAGGACTACATCGGCGCACTCAACGTTTATCTCGCCCTTCCCTTACTGGCCCTCAGCGGGGTAGGGGTACCCAACCTGCGCCTACTGCCGGTGTTGACGGGCTTGGTCGCCCTGCTGCTGCTTGAACGCGCCGTTTCCGAATGGCACGCATATACCCTGAAGCAGGGGCAGAACGCCGCCTCCACGCCCATCTCGTTCGGGGGGTTGTACGCCGTCACGCTGTTGGCAGTTGCGCCGAGCTATGTCTTCTGGGCGCGGCAGGGTGTGTTTGTTACCAACCTGATGCTCCCCTTTGTATTCCTCTGTCTCTGGCAGGGTGTGCGCTGGCTGCGCTTCGGCCGGCCCTATTCATTGATCCTGGCAGCCCTGGCCGGCGGCCTGGCCCTCTATGCCAAGCTCTCCGCCTACTGGATTGTCGTGCCGTTTGCGCTGCTGGCGGGCGGCTGGTGGTTCTATCTGCGCCTCCGCGTGCGGCGGACCTCGCCAGGTGGCGCAGCCGTTAGTGTGCCGCCCGCGCCTGCGCTGACCTGGCAGACGGCTATTTTGGCAGCGGGCGCTTTCTGTTTGCCGCTGCTTCCCCTGCTGGCATTTAACTGGCAGACCGGTGGAACCCTGGCCAGCGTTACGGGTAATCTCGGGCGCAGCTATGACGGAGTGGACAATGCTAACGTAGTGGCCAACCTGCCCGTGCGCTGGTCACAGATACTGCAAATTTTGCGCGGCGACCAGTTCTGGTACCTGGGAGCCGTCTACGCCAACTGGCTGGCGCCTTGGCTGGCGCTCCTTGCCATCTTGGCCGGGCTGTGGTGCAACTGGCGCCGTGTGCTGCCGCCCATGCTGCTGGTCGGGGCGGCTTTTGCGGCCAGCCTGTTTACGGTCAGCGATCTGTTTGTTACGCATTATGTTCTTCTCCAGCCCCTGCTGGCAGCCGTCGTTGCGCTTGCGCTGGACGCCGCGGCAGGTGTAGGGGAAAAGAGAGACGCAAGCAGACCCCCGCCTGCGCCACGCCCAAGGCAGATCGCGGTCGGCATCGCTCTGCTGTGCTGGGTGGCACTGGACCTCGCTTCAACCATCCGTTATCACGGTACGCTTTCTGTATCGGGGGGGCTTGCCGACCACTCGGACGCCAGTTACCATCTCGCATACTATCTTCAGTACAACGGCATGGGTTCGCCCATCGTCCTGGACTGGGGGATCGACGCCCCCGTACGCTATCTGACGACCGGCACCGTCACGCCGATTGAGATCTTCGGTTACGCATCCTTGACCGCTCCCGATACGGAGTTTGACGCACGACTCACTCCTTTTCTTGATAACACCGACAACCGTTACCTTCTTCACGCGCCCTCCTCTACCGTTTTTGGCGGACGCCGCGAGGCCTTTTTTAAGGCAGTCGAAGCGCGCGGCTACCAGGCATCCCTGGAGCAGCAGTTTGAGCAGCGTGACGGTACTCCCGTTTTTGAGATCTGGCACGCAGGCCCACCTTAAGCTCTATCTCACGCATGCGGCGGACCTGTTCGTAGTGTAAGTGTACGCGTAAGACCTAGGAGACGTAGAACATTCGTTTGATGTGGGCTATGCCGGCGTATGCTACACTGGTCGATGAAGTGGCACGATGTCCTCCAACTGTTGCTTCCATATCGATTTAAAAAGGAGAAGTACTCTATCATGGCAGTTCGTGTAGGAAATAGGCGTACAACCCCCCGGATGCGCAGGAATTGGCTGGGCACCGGCCTGGCCCTGGCATTGGTGGCAGTGCAGTTCTTCGCCCCGGCGGCTGCAATGGCACAGGACGGATCAACAGGTGCATCCCCTGATGCATCGCTAGACGGTAGTATTCGCGCGCGCTCGACCATCGACGCTGCAGCAGAGCTGGCCATTCAACAGGCCCAGGACCAGGCCCAAAATCAGGCCGCTTCTGCTGTCCAACCGGCGGCCACCACGGCGACAAACTGGTATGTAGACGGTAACAGCGGCGCCGACACGGCAGGCTGCAAATCGCCTGATGCCCCGTGCCGCACGCTCCAAGCTGCCATCGATCGCGCTGCCAGCGGCGACACGATCCTGGCGGCCGGCAACGGCAATGGCATCGTCTACACCTTTGCTGCCGCCAGTGCCTGTACCGAGCGCTATGGCGCTAACGTCGTGGCTTGCGTGTTCGACAAGAAACTCACCATGCGCGGCGGTTACACGCCAGGCAGTTTCGCCGCCTATGACCCGAGCCAGAACGTATCCATCATCGATGGCCAAGGCAGGAACCATGGCCTTTATGCTTCGGGTTCCAATACCACGCTGGACGTCGCCGGCTTTACCGTGCGCAACGGTTACGCTACCGGGATTAGCAAGCGTTCGGGTGAGAGCAGTTACTTTGGCTTCGGCGGCGGTATGGCGGTGGAATCTGCCGGGGCGATCGTGCTGCGCGATATGGTGTTTACCGGCAACCGCTCAGTCGGGGGAGATCGCGGGTCAAACTTTGGCGGGGCCGGAGTAGGTGGTGCTGTCTCTCTGCTTGCAACTACTGCTACGTTGGAGAACGTGGTCTTTTCCGGCAACACTGCGCTGGGCGGGGCCGGCGGTTCCAGCGGCGGCTATGCCCAGGGCGGGGCACTCTTCACCTTTAAGACCGTGATGACCGGTACGAACCTCACGTTTGACGGCAATGTAGCGCGCGCCGGCAGCAGTGGCGGCGGTGGGATTGCCAGCAACGGCCAACGCGCCGATGCCCTGGGCGGAGGTGCCTGCTTCGAGACGTCGAGCACCGTCAAGATGTATGGGGTGACTGCCCTGCGCAACCAGGCCATCGGCGGCAACGCCGCTACGAATGCCGGCGGCGGCTTTGGCGGCGCCCTGTTTGGCGAAGGTGCCGACGTCACGGTCGAAGGTGCCGACATCAGGTCGAACCTCGCGCAGGGCGGTAACGGCGAAAACGGCTGGCTGGGCAGCGGCGGCGGTATCATGGGCTTTAATACCACCCTCAGGGTCAACCGGGCTATTGTCGTGGCCAATACGGCCCAAGGCGGTAACGGCCGCAGCGGCTATTATGGCGGCCCAAACGGCGGCGGTATCACGACCTCTTGGAGCCCCGGCGGTGCCGCGTCAAACCTCACGTTGACCAACAGTGTTGTCGGGGGAAATACGGCTGTAGCCGGTTCTAGCGGGCAGGTGCTGGGCGGAGGTGGCGGCGGTGTCTGGCTCCAGGCGACTACTGCTACGCTTGATCATGTGACGATCGCCAACAACAAGATCTCGGGCACAGGTATCGTCGGTCAGGGCCTGCTGCTAATCAATACGACAGATACTGGCTCCAATGCGACGGTCCGCAACAGCCTTATCACCGGGCACAATGGCACCGACGGATCCGCGATCGACGTGTTCCCCAAGAGCACCGTTACGCTGGCGGGCGGGCTGCTCTACGGCAACAAGTGGAATACAAGCCGGGACAACCCTAATATGGGAACGAATGTAGGGACGGTCAACGGCGCGCAGACAATGGGCAGCGCCGATCCGCTCTATATTGCGACGGCCGACAACGATTTCCATATTCAGTCCAAGTCCCCTGCGCGTGATAAGGCTGCCGGTTCGCAGCAAAAAATAGATGTCGACAACGAGCAGCGCGATAACACTCCCGATTATGGCGCTGACGAAGCCGGCGGCGAGCCGCAGGGTCTGCCCAAGGGCCGTGTCTTGCTGTACCTGCCGCGCCTGGCGCGCTGACGCTAGCGCGTGTAGAACCCATACCTTTGATTTTTTTGACGAGCCCCGCATCCTTCATGCGGGGCTCGTCAATTTGTTTCCCCTTCACCGGCCCCTGCATACCCCCACTGCTAGTACCGTATGTTACACTGTGGGGTATGGCTCAAATCGACTCGGCAGCAACAGCGCGTACATCTGCT
>RRZU010884914.1_pt1 | contig 12332 bp, 8 predicted proteins | sample 2165561 | NCBI WGS metagenome assembly RRZU01 (sample SAMN10456909, study PRJNA506462) | wastewater metagenome | isolation source: wastewater sludge | place: USA: Moscow, Idaho | reverse complement strand
TCCTGGTTGCATTTTTCGATGACATCTTTTTTCAGGTCGAGTCCACGCATCTGCACTTTCATATGCCGGATCTCTGTAAAATAATAGTACATGATAAAAGTCAGCTAAGACTTTCCGCATCCAAAATCAATGATGTGGATTTCCTCACCTTTATATTCCCGGATCGCATCATCGATCATCTCGATAAAACGGTTGATCTGGCGGAACTTATCATACATGGACTTTACCACTTTTCCCTCTCCGGTAAAAATACCCATATCCACCAGCGGCGGGATCACCTGTCCCTCATCCAAAATGTAATTTTTCTTCCGGTTATGCTCTGTGACTGTGTCTGGTGCTTCTTTTGAAGCTTTCGCCCTGAGTGTCACCGCACCTTTCTTTGAGATCAGAAGACTGTATTCTTTTGTCTCATCCCATGCATTTACCTGCAGGAATGTATCATGTATGGCTTCCATCAAATAGCCCTGCAGATCTTCTGCGCCAAAATTATCGTGAAACACCTGTTTCTCTGTATACTTTGCCGCCTGATAGCCATCGCCTTTCTTCTCCACCATGATCTTTTTGTACTGGCAGTCTTTCGCCATCGGCTTACTGATAATTATTTTCATGAGCGGATTTGCTGACAGCTTTTCGATTGCCGCAATCCAGTCCTCATTCGCCTCAAATGTCTTTTCTTCTCCCTCTTCATTTGCGAGAATCACAAGACATTTTTCTTTTTCTCCCGGCTGCCGCTCTTCGCAGCCGTATTCTCCATCAAAAATCTGTTTTAGTTTCCACATGATTTATGCTCCTTACTGGGATTCGGAAATACATTCCTGTTCCAGCTTTATTCCTTTTTGTAACATATAAGTGATGAGTTTTCTCTCTTCGTCCGGCAGTTCCATTTTTTCTAACTGCATCAACCGCTTTTTGTCATTCTCTGTCAATGGTTTCGCATAATCCTCATACTTTTTCAATGTTTCAATGTCCATTTGAAACATTTGAAATGGGATCCCTGTTTTTCTTTTCAAGTGTTCTAAAATATAAAATCCACCTGCATCCAGATCTCCAAAATGATAATACTGTGCATCCGGCAATTTCTGATAAATCTGCATCAGCAGATTTCGTCTGCTGTGGTTATGATAACCGCCAAGATAGATTACCAGACTGTGTTCCTGTTTAAAACGGTAAAAAGAAGTCAGATTTTCAATTGTGAATACTTTATCAATCGTCTGATCCGGACAGATATCCGGCGTATCCTCCTCACTCCCCACCGCAACAGCGATTCCTTCCGGGAAAGCATTGATATCTGCAGCCTGCTTTCCGGCGCTGTAAATCTGTACGTTTCCCTTCATATACACATAGCCCGGTGTTTTATAAATCTGATACTCCGCAAGAATTTCTTCATTTTCAAATCCTGTCAGTTCTTCATTTTCCTCCCGGAATATTTTACAGATTTTTGGGATCAGTGTCTCGAATACTTTGCTGTCATGAAAATGTTCTATGGAAAATTCCCTGATATAACATTCTTTCCTGTTCTGCTCTACTTTATCTAAAGTGTCAATCAGTTGTTCTGTTTTCCTGTGATCCATAATGTCGAGATATTCTTTTACTGACTGTTCGCTTTCCAGCCGCGTTATCATGCGGGACAAAAAGCTTCTTGTTATCTCACCCTGCGTTTTCTGATAAAACTGCTCCAAAATCTGTTTTGTACGTGCCTCGGCTTCCCTCTTCGGCTTCCTGCCAAGCTTCTCATATGCCTCTTCCACATGATCCTCACAGAGTACAAGCTTCTCGATAATATATCCGGGCTTCTGGTTTTTCCATGCGATTGCGACCAGTCCCTCACGCTCCATCTGTTCTGCGGCTGCGTGAATGGTTTCTATCTCAAGCGAGCTCTCATCGAAATACTTTGGCATCGTCTTCTTATTGAACGGAAATGCAATATGGATCGCTCTCTGGTTTTCTCCTCTGGAGAGCTTACTGTTTTCGTATTTGTCCAATAGATCATTCAATATCTTATTTTCGACCGGATGCATAACGATACTCCTCCACGAAGCTTACTTTATCGTCTGTCAGTACTAATAATGTCTCCTGCATTTTCGGACCGATATACTGGATTTTATCCGGCGGCGCTGCGATCACGATCTGAAGCGGCAGTCTGTTCATAAACTCAAGAACTGCCCCGATCCTCTCATCATCCATATTGTTAAATGCCTCATCAAACATCACCAGCCCGATTGCCTCTCCGCCGATATTATTATTGTACAACTGGACAAAGGATGCGGCTACCGTCACATAGAACGGGGTCTGTGTCTCGCCTCCGCTCTTTTCCTCACAAACCTTAGAGTAAAGAGAATAGCTGCCATCCTCATGTGTGATCTTAATATCATAATCCATATAGGTGCGGTAATCCGTAAATTCATCTAATGCCTTGATCCCATTGTCCTGATCCAGTGCGAGCTTTGAAAATAGTTCATCAATGACTTCCTTATGATTCTCATGAAACAGACCGCTGAAAATGGACTCTCCCTGCACTACATTGAAATCGTCCATGATCATATCGTAATATTTTCCATAGCTTTTGCTCGGCAAATATAAAAATTCATATCTTTCATTGCTGAAGGTGATATCTTTCAATGCCTTATTGAGTTCTCTAAACTCTCCCTGTGCCTGCTTCATATTTTCCTGAAGCTTGGATAAAAACTGTTCCCGGAATTCTTCCTCTGCCGATAATTTTGCTTTTCTTACTTTTTCTTCATAATTCAGAAGCTCGGAGTTCACCAGTCTCTCCTGAACTGCCGCATACTCCGGATATGCTTCTAACGTAGCTGCTGCACCAAAATCAAATGCCGTTTTGTAATCGTACATCGCACTTGTCATTTTCTTATCCGCATTCTCTTTTGTTGTATTATTCGCCTTACGTCTCCGGTCAAAATTCTGCCGGAACTGCTCTAATGTCTTATCACCGGTCTGTTTTTCGTATTCTTTCTTCCAGAGCACGATCTCGTTTTCTGCTTTCTGGGCAATGTCTGTGATCAGTTCATTCTTGTGTATGCACTCATCCTCGCACTCCACAAGCCTGTCTTTTGCATTGCTTATTTTCAGTTCGCAGGCTCCGCTTTCCCTGTCACTTTTGGAAATGTGGCTTTTCAGTTCCTCACACTCTTTCCGCATTTCATCCGCACGGATCTGCTTTTCGATCATGGTCGTATTCTGCTGCAGATTACGGATCTCCGTCTCACATTTTTCAATCTCAAGTCCTGTCCTTTTCAGTTCTGATACAATTGTAATCCTATACTTCACATCTGTATCATCATCCCACTCGAGCCATTGCAGCGTCACTTCCATATGTGTCATACGGTCTTTGCATTCTATTTTCTGCCGGTTTAAATCCTCCTTTTTCTGCAGTGCCTGCTCATACTGGACTTTGAATGCATTCTTGCCGATAAATGGAGTTGTATAGATTTCCGGTCTGATCGCAGATGCGACATGATTCTGATAGCGCATGCAATTTGGTGTGATAGAAACCGGATACTGTTTTAATTCATCCACTCTCTTACACATATGTACCTTACCAAGAACCATATTCACATACCGCTTCGCATAAATACTCTTCGACTCCACAACTGTTGCCAGACTTCCTGCTGGTGCAATGTCATATTCCTCGAGTTTGCCGGAATTGATCAGTCCCACACCGTATGCTTTCTTTTCTCTTCTCAGTTTTTCGTAAATACCAAGGGCAATGTCAAAATGTTCCGGCTCTACCAACACATAAAATCGCTGTGTATTCAGATAGCCCTCCACTGCATTTCTCCATGTCTCATCCGTGATTTCTAACATTTCACACAAAATCCTCGGCTTTGCCGTCCTTCCGATCTTGAGCAATTCCTGCTCCACACGCGACATCAGAAGCTGGACTGCCGAGGGATAGGAAAACCGGTGCTGTTTCAGATTACTGATCCGCTGCTCTGTCTCCTGCAGGTCTGCTGCGATCTCATTCAGCCGGCTTTGGATCTCTAAATTTTTCCTCTGCAGTTTTGTACTCATATGCTTCTTGTAAGCGATCGCCCGGTCAATCAGTTCCTGTGCACTAACAACGTCCTCCGTATCCTTCAGCCGGTGTAGCAGCTCATCATACTGCTTCATGCATTCATCCACATCCGGTATTTCAAGCAGTCTTTTTACTTTCTGTCCTGCTTTTTTTCCGCTCTCTAACAGTCTTTTCTTTTCCTGATATTGTATTTCTTCTTTTTCCTGTAATTCTTTCAGATATTTTTTCTGCTTTTCCAACGTCTGGAAATCTGAGTTGGCGTTCAGTTCCGCTAAAAGCAGTGTGCGGACTTCCTCCTTATTCTCCAGTTCCTTTTTCATGCTGCTGCACTTTGCATTCAGCTGTTCCAGACGGTAACTTTCGCGCCTGATCTCATCCTGCAGAACGCCGATCTGTTCTTTGGTCAGATCCAGATCCGACTGTGCCATAAAATATTCATACATCCGGTCAGATTGTATACAATCCACCACTGCTTTGTGGTGGCATTCGATCTCTGACAGTTTTTCAATTCTGTTTTTCACACCCTCCAGCGTTTTTTCCAGCTCCTGATAGCTTCTTACATTTTCGCGCAGATTGTCAATATTGACTTCTTTTTCATCCAGCACATAGGAATAGACAAAGTCCTTGATATCATCAATTGGTTTAAACGCCAGCGCCTTTGGGATCAGCTGGAAGAACTTATCCTCGATTCTTCCAAAACGCTGTTTGATCATTTTTTTGCCTTCTGCGTTCGTCTTTGCAAATAATTTGATGTTTTTATTGTTAAACGACCTAAATTCTGTGATGGTCCGTGGTCTGTTTCCGATCTTAAACATCTCATCCTCTAACATCACATTGTCCATGAGATAACGCACGACTGTCTCCTGCCCTTCAGTTGCCGAATCGATCACTGCCCCGATGACAAAATACTTTTCCTTGCTCTCCTCATAAAATTCCAATGCGACATGCGCACTGATCTCTCCGGTTCTCTCATAAGGATGATTTTCACGTCCGGTCTTACACCGGATATAACCGGTCAGCTTTCTCTTGCCGTTCTCATGGGCAGCCTTATTAAAATGATTTGTGGAGCAGGTCACAACAAATTGGATCGCATCTAAAAGTGTGGATTTTCCGGCTCCATTTTCGCCGGAAATCAGAGTTGAGTCCCCAAAATCTATCGTGACATCCGAGAAACGATGCCAATTAATCAGCTTCAGTCTGGTCAGTTTCTTCATCTTTTAATTTTCCTTTCCTATAACTGTCAACTTTTTCATAGACACTTTTGATGTCCTCAACCCGCACTGCCATCAGGATGGAATTATAGATCAAAACTCTGGACTCCTCATTTTTCAGATCCGATTCCAGCAGCTCGATCAGCTGATATCTCCGGAAAAGACGAAGCGCATTTCCCATCGTTGTCTTATCGATCATTTTGTCACGGATCTTCAGGCTTAAAAACTTGTCCTGAATATCGCCCAGATTCACAATGACTTCATCACTCACAGACAATTCTCTTTTTTTCTCATCAAACAAAATGCGCAATATCAGCAAAATAACGGACTCATATAATTTTAAATTCTGCCGGTTTGTGTTCAGGGCATTCGTGAGCTGAACAACGCCGTATTCTTCGTTTATTTCTAATCTGTAGCCGAGTACTCCAAGTAATTCTTCAAACTTTTCTTTGTACTTTTGTATAAAATAGAAGTCACTTCTTGTTGCCTGATTCTGTCTGCATATAAAACATACATTAATCAGTTTATTACATATTCTGCGGAATTCATCCTGATCCTTCTGCAGCATGCCATTTAATAAATCCATTCTGCTCTCCCTCTGCTATGCGCTGTCAGCGTTTTATGATTGCAAAATCCGGGAAATCAAACTCTCCACTGATTTTATTCGCACCTTCTGCCTTTTCAATCCGATATCGCATCTTTTTTCTGGAACCATACAGTCTGACATAGATCAGCCTGATAAAATCATCCATTGTTTCCATCGGAAGCTCAGACGCATAGATTTTTGCCCTGTCTCCTAATTGTTCTTCTACAAACCGCTCTATCCGTTCCGGGCTTAAAATACGCTGCATCTTTTCGGTCATCTTCCGCAGTTTTTCCTGCCTGAATTCCACATCCGGCATGGTCTCTATCAGTTCCTGCGGATGAAACTCTTTCTTTCCCTCAATTGGGCTGTAAAACGATTTTTCATCAATAAAACTGCTTCCAAACAACCGTACCAGATTCTCCAGATACTCGATCTCATAAATCCCATTCAGATCCAGCTGGCTCTGTTCCATCTGCTCTCCAATATATAAGAGAATCTCTTTCATCTGTCCTCTGACATCTTCCGTTCCTGCCAGCAAAAACTTTGCACGGTTTACTGCTGCTCTCTGGTATTGTGTGTTTTTCCGGTTGATCTCTGCCAGAATATCATCCATATTCCGGAACGCTTCCACAATCTCATGCAATGTCTGATATACCAGTTCTTCTGCCTGCCCGACCGGTATCTCCCGGATCGCTGCCAACTCTTCCGACGTCTTTGCGATATAACGTGAGCTATGCCCATTTGCTTCCAGCCGCTCTATGATCTCCGGCCGGAACTTTGACACATTGTCTGAAGTCAGTAATCTGTGGTAAGCTTTATCTACAATATTCGTAATATAATCATTAAACAGCGCATTCATAATCTCCGCTACGGTCTTATGCTTTGTCAGTTCATCAATGTAATGCTTGATATTCGAATTGAGGTTCTTTAGTCCTGTGATCAGCATATCCGTATTATCCCGGATCTGCTGTAACACAACAGCCGGATGATCCGTATTGGTCCGCACAAGACTGTAAATGGTATAAATATAGCCCTGATATTCCACCTTTCGTCCGTCTGAAATCTCAAGAAGCGTTTTCATGACTTTTACGGCATAATCATAAAAATTGACTCTCTGCACATAACTCTTATCCGTCTCAACCTCAAGCCAGCCGTACTTCTCCAATAAGCGCAGCATCTCATTTGCCTTTTTTCTGGAATCCATGCCATTTATGTCATCTTCCTCAAATTCCGCTGCCTGATTCTGTTCAAAATAAAACTGTAATTCATCCACAAGGATTTCTCTCTCGATCCCAAAGGAAAGCTGTGCACTCATTGCCTGAAACAACCGGCACAGACAGTCCCAATATACAAGTCTGTTCGGCGATGCCAGCGGTGTGAAAAATTCTTTTGGAATAATACCAAATAATGGATTGGTCTGCTGTGCCTGTGCGTCATCCATATCTGAAACTCCTGTCCTTCCCTCTATTATGCCATGGTGATCCGCTCAATTTTGCAGGAATGTTTTTTATAATCGTCCTTCTTTAACTCTTTGCTCTCATAATTGATCCCAACAAGTATCACTTCGCCCCTGTAATCCTTCAGGCTTTCGACATACTGTTTTCTTTTGATCTGTGTGATCGCTGCTTCCGCTGTCTGATTCCATTTCAGCTCTACAACGATTGCCGGTGTCTGTGTCGTTTTTCTTGGAACAAACACCATATCTGCAAATCCTTTTCCTCCGGCAAGTTCCCGGTATACTACATAATTCTTCTTCGCTGAATAATACGCAAGTGCGATCACACATGCCAATGAATTTTCATCATTATAGGCAAGTATGGATGTATTCTCCTGATGTGCATTCTCTATCATCCGGGCAACCGTTTCTTCCTCACCGCGGATTGTGGCTGCAAGCAGCTCTTCGGATTTCCGGATTGCGTCCATAACCGGTTCCCAGCCACCATCTTCAATACAATTAATAAATTCCTTCTGTACTTCCTGATTCGGGATATGAACGGTACATGTATCAAAATCATAAGTCAGATATCCCAGATGTACCAGAAGTGTCAAGACATCATCTGCACTTGCAAATGTAGTCATATCATTCTGAAATTTATCTGGATTTATCTCAATAGAACTTCCCGCAATCAGTCTCGTTACAAGTTCTTTCAAATTATACATATCCATCTGGATATACTTTTTTAATGCCTCATAAGTCTCTGTTTTGGTCCAATAGCTGTCAAAATCATGTCCTGAAAGTGACATTACGACTGATCTCGGATTATAAATCTGTATCCCTTTTAAATCATAACCGTCATACCACTGTTTCATTTTATCATATGACATGTCATACTGCGGGCACAATTCCTGCACTTCCTGCTCCGTAAATCCTGTAAATTCTGCCAGCTCACGCTGATTGGTCATGGAATATTCATCAAACATATTAAGGGCAGAATGTTCTCCATATTTTTTAATCGGAAGGATTCCGGTCATATAAGCCAAAATGCAATAAGGCTGGTTCTTTAACAAATCTCTCAGGAAATTCAGATACAATTTTTGTGCTTCTGTATCTTCCCCTTTTACACGGAAAATGCAATCCCACTCATCAATAATAAAAACAAAAAAGCTGTGTGTCTGTGCATAAATCTCTTCTATCACAGACACTAAGTCTTCTTCGTAGTACGTCACATCTGCAAATTCCCGCTTCAATTCGCGTGTTACTTTTCGTGAAAGCAATTCCAACATCTCATGTATTGTCTCTGTCCGCCCCAAAAACTGCTGGATGTTTAAATGAATGACATTATATTTATTTAAATGTTCTTTAAAACTGCTGTCATCTGCTATTTTAAAATTTTCAAACAATTCCTTCGAATCGCAGCCTTTGCTGTAATATGCCACCAGCATATTGGCTGCCATTGATTTTCCAAAACGCCGTGGTCTGCTGACACAGATGTTTTTATGTTCACCAAAAAGTTGTGAATTTGTAAATTTAATCATCTCAGTTTTATCAACATATATTTTAGAATGAATCGCTGCATTTCGAAATTCTTCATTCCCCGGATTCAAATAAAGTCCCATTTTGACCTCCTTTGCTGTGACGATCAGTCCACGATCAACACGGTCTTTCCTTCAAATGCAAAACCGTACTCTTTAATCTGGTTTACTGTAATTCCTTTCATTTTCAGTTCTTCGCTGTATTTTCTTTCCCTGATATGTGTTATTGCAGACTGCGCTGTCTCTTCCAGACTTTTTTCTTTTCTTGTGCTGCGCACTTTAAATTCCAGAATCACTGCGTTATCCTTTCCCGGATTCTTTGGTTCAAGCATGACATCATATCTTCCAAAACCACTTTCCCGGTTCGATTTCAGATAATACCTGTCCTGCAGATCAACAAGCAAACCTAACACAAATCCATGATAAAACCGTTCCGGTTCTGCTCCCGATGCTCTGTCTCCGGTATCAAAATAACTGAATGTCTGCAAGGCCACCCGGTTCATATATTCATTCATCGCATCCACATCACCGGCAAACATTGCTTTAATAAAGTCGTTGTAATCCGGTCTCGCCATTGCGAACCAGTCATGAATCATTCGATGGAACATCAGTTTCACTTCCAGATTCGTAAGTGCCAGCTGATACTTTGGCTCAGTTCCCTCCGGAATATCCTTGTACTTTTCATAAGAGAGGACTTTTAAGTAACCACTTGCCAGCAGAAGGCTCCACACTGCCTGCTCATTACCGTTGAGCTGATCATAAACAATCTGTTCATCAATTTCTGACCATATACACTCTCCGCAAAGCAGCTTTTCGAATTTACTCTTGATATTGCGGTTTCCCTCACGGACTAATTTTGCCACCAGACTGTTTGCACTTGTATTTGCCCAATATGTTGTGTACTGCTGTGAATCAAGATAATTTAAAATTGACCACGGATTATAAATATCTTTATATTCCCCGAAAATAAAACCATCATACCATCTTTTCACTTCGCTCTTTTCACTGTCTAATCCGCACTTTCCCAATGCTTCAAAGACCTCTGGCTCTGTGAAACCAAATGTTGTGGCATATTCATCAGATGTCGTTGTAACTACTTTCAGATTATTCAAATCGGAAAAAATGGACTCCTTGCTCACCCGTGTGATGCCTGTCATAATGCCACGTTCCAATGCCGGATTTGTCTTGAAAGTTGAATTAAAAAGACTTCTTGTAAATGTCACCAGTTCATCCCAGTAACCATCTACAAAAGCTTCCTGCATTGGAGTATCATATTCATCCAATAAAATGATCACTTTTTTCCCATAATATTTATATAAAAATCCTGATAAATAGTTTAACGAAAGCGTAGCATCTACATAGTCCATATGATTCATGATTTTCTTATACAGATTCACTTCTTCCTTAATCAAAGCATTGCTCTCTGTTATAAAATCAAATTTGAAATATAATTGTGCAATAAGGTCGCAGATTTTCTTTTGTGTCAATTCATAGGTTGGTTCTTTTATATTTGCAAATGAAAGACTAATGACCGGATATGTTCCCTGCAAATTGCGGTATTTCTCGTCATTCCAGATTTCCAGCTCCTCAAACAGATCAGATCGTCCCGCATATTCCATTGAGAAAAACTGCTCCGTCATGCTCATGGTCAACGTCTTTCCAAAACGTCTTGGTCTCGTGATCAGTGTAACACTGTCACCACTATCCCACCATTCCTTTAAAAAGGCTGTTTTATCCACATAAAAATAATGGTTTTCTATCAATGTTGAAAAATCCTGCACTCCAATCGCAACATTCACTGACATATTCTGCCTCCTTTTTGCTATCTTTGAAGAAAGCCTTTAGACTTATTATAATCTAAAGGCCTTGTGATCATCCTATGATATTTACTTTAAAACAATCGAAAGGCTCTCGCATATGCCATATGAAATGAATATTCGCCGCCCTTCTTTACTTCAGGCTGCATGTTTGCATAATTACGTTCCTTATATGACCAAAACATTTTATTCTTCCGCTTGCCATTTGGCAAAGTTTCATATATTTTATAACAAATGATATTCGTATCATATAAAAGCTGTAAGGCTTCACTCGCAGTCTCCATAAACGGTGGAATCTTCCGTCCTAATTCTCTTAAATACTTTATATATTCTAAATGTTTTTCCTCAAAAAATTTATAATTGAAATTTCTATGCCCCTGAAAATAATCAAAGAATATACTAAAATTATTATAATCTGAATCATCCATATAAATTAACATATAATCTTTCAATTCGCCTTTTAAATACGTCGAATAATTGGATAAAATACCTTCAAAATCAGAATGTTTAAACTGCGTACCACTTGTTGCATCAACCATCTCGTTTAACATGGTTAAAATATCTCTTGGTTTGTATAAGGAATACCTCAAGAATTCAACAAACGGATTATCTGGTGCTTTCCGTTTTTCCTGATATTCCACCTTGTATGGAAAATAATAATTCCAACATTCTCCCAGTTCATATGAATAATCCTGCTGCTTCATAAAATAATCGTCTGCAATCTTAAATAACTTTGAATCAATATATTTGCGATAAGAAGTTACCCAATTTAACAACACCGAATTATTTCTAAGCTTCTGATTCATATTATGAACTGGCATTTTATACATAATGTCCGGTCGGATCAGCAACATAATTTTGATCTGTTTCTCTTTCAGGAATGATTGATTCATTTCTAAAACTGCATTTACCAGTCCAACCAAACACTCAAAATACTGCTCATTATCAATATCTCTTGGTCTTGCATCAATGCCATCCACAAACAAAATCGTTGGTTTTTTCAAATTAACACTCATAAATGCTTTTTCAAAACCATCTCTTATCTTCAAAAGACTAATCTGAAAACTCTGTTCCACATACTTCTGGGACGTTTCCGCAGATGCCTTAGTTCCAGTTGAAAACAAGCCCTGTTTCATCATCGAATTAATAGATGCAGAGGCATTGTCAACAAATTCAAAGGCATTCACAAATTCCGGTTTAAAAGCATCACTATAAAAAACATCTATTGCCTTCGATAATTGTTTATACTTAATGCTGCTGAAAAAAGTCTCACCATATTCTTTTCTGATCTTTTCTGCAAGAATCAAATAAATCAAATTAATCCATACATCTTTGAAACTTGAAAGTTCCAATGCTTTCTGTCTTTTCATATTAAGAAATCTCTGATACAGCGTATTTTCCACAAGTGAAATGGAACAAAAACTATTTATCTTATCAGATTTCGACATATACACCGAATATGCTGTTTTTCCAGATCCTTTTTCTCCAATCAAAAAATATTTATCCGGTTTGCAAATTTCTTCTACAATATCGTCTACCAAAAATATTTTTTCAAACAGATCTGTATCTTCATTTCCGGCAATGTAGTAATCGTATGCATCACCTTTTACCTGTTGTAATTCCTGAATTTTTTTCATAGTATTTCTTTCTGGCAAATCAAAACTCCTCCAACATAAAACTGTCGTTACTCCATACCTTTTTAGTTAATTATC
>RRZU011054047.1_pt1 | contig 12334 bp, 14 predicted proteins | sample 2165561 | NCBI WGS metagenome assembly RRZU01 (sample SAMN10456909, study PRJNA506462) | wastewater metagenome | isolation source: wastewater sludge | place: USA: Moscow, Idaho | reverse complement strand
TTTCGAGGTTGAGTACCCCGGAGGCGACCGTGCGGCGCTGCTCGCCCACCATCACCGCGACCGAGGCGGCTGGCACCCCGTACTCCTGCAGCAGCGAGGGCAGTTCTCGCTCAAGCCAACCGTGAACCTCGTCGAGCGCCGCCATCGTGTCCTCCTCGAATGCAGAGTGGTGCACGAGCGAGTCTATGGGCGCACGACAATTGCAAAGCTGTCGAGTTCTACGAGTGATCTACCCCAAAACCGTAGGCGCCACCATTTCGGTGCCGAGTGGCCCGGCGAACTCAGACGCTCGCCGCGCGCGCGGCCACGAACGCCTCGACGCAGGCACGTACCTGCTCCTCGGTGTGCGCGGCCGAGAGCTGCACGCGAATGCGCGCCTCGCCCTTCGGCACGACGGGGTAGCTGAACGCCGTCACGAATACGCCCTGCCGCTGCATCTCGGCGGCAACCCGCTCCGTGAGCACGGCGTCGCCGAACATCACGGGAACGATCGGGTGCTCTCCCGGCAGCAGATCGAACCCTTCAGCAGCCATGAGCGACCTGAATAGCGAGGCGTTCGAGCGCAGCCGCTCGCGCGCGTCGCCCGCCGACTCGACCAGATCGAGAGCGGCGAGCGTGCCCGCCACGATCGAGGGCGCGAGCGTGTTCGAGAACAGGTAGGGCCTAGCGCGCTGGCGAAGCAGATCGACGATCTCGCGCCGACCCGAGACGTAGCCACCCGAGGCCCCGCCGAGCGCCTTGCCGAATGTGCCGGTGAGAATGTCGACGCGATCGGCCACACCGCACAGTTCGGGGGTACCTCGCCCGCCCTCGCCGAGAAAGCCGACGGCGTGCGAATCGTCGACGAGCACGAGCGCGTCGTAGCGCTCGGCGAGGTCGCAGATCTCTTCGAGGGGTGCAATGTATCCGTCCATCGAAAAGACGCCGTCAGTGACGATCACCCTGAAGCGCGCGTCTGCCGCCTCGACGAGCCGCTGCTCGAGCTCGGCCATGTCGCGGTTCGGATAGCGCAGCCTGCGCGCCTTCGACAGCCTGATCCCGTCGATGATCGACGCGTGGTTCAGCGCGTCAGAGATGATCGCGTCTTCGGCGCTGAAGAGCGTTTCGAAGACGCCTCCGTTCGCGTCGAAGCACGATGAGAAAAGGATCGTCTCTTCTGTGCCGAGAAAGCCCGAGAGGCGGCGCTCGAGTTCGAGGTGCTGCTCTTGCGTGCCGCAGATGAAGCGCACGCTCGCGAGGCCGTAGCCCCACTCGTCGAGAGCTTCATGGGCGGCCGCGAGGATCGACGGATCGTCTGCCAGGCCAAGGTAGTTGTTCGCGCAGAAGTTCAAGACGCGACTCTCGCCGACGGCGATCTCGGGCCCCTGCGGCCCGAGGATCCCACGCTCGTTCTTCGTGAGCCCAGCCTCGGCGATACCGTCGAGTTCAGCTCGCAGGTGATCCTTGAATGCTCCGTACATTACAGCTCCGTCCAATCGAGAATGATTTTGCCAGTGCTCGCCGATTGCGCGGCTGCGAAACCCGCCTGCCAGTCGCGAGCGGCGATTGTGTCGGCGATGACCGAGCTGATGCGCTCGCGCAGCGTCGCACTCGTCTGCAGCATGGCGGCCATCGCGTTCCAGGTCTCGAACATCTCGCGCCCGTAGATGCCTTTGAGGGTGAGCATGTGCGTGACGACCTTGCCCCAGTCGATGCCGAACTCTTCTGCGGGCAGGCCGAGCATCGAGATGCGCCCGCCGTGGTTCATGTTCTCGATCATCTCGGGGAGCGCGGCGGCGGCCCCGCTCATCTCGAAGCCGATGTCAAAACCCTCGCGCATGCCCAGTGACTTCTGCGCGCTCAGCACTCGCTCTTTCGCGACGTTGACGGTGGCGTCGGCGCCGAGCGAGCCCGCGAGTGCGAGGCGCTCGGGGCTGATGTCGGTCGCGACGATGAAGCGCGCGCCGACGTGCCTGGCGACGGCGATCGACATCAGCCCGATCGGGCCGCAGCCACTCACGAGCACGTCTTCACCCACGAGCGGAAACGCGAGCGCCGTGTGCACCGCATTGCCGAGCGGGTCGAAGATCGCCCCGAGCTCGGGCGCGATCTCGCTCGAGTGCACCCACACGTTGCTGGCCGGCAGCGAGAGGTACTCGGCAAACGCGCCGTTGCGATGCAGACCGAGACCGAGGGTGCGAATGCACATCTGGCGACGGCCGGCACGACAGTTGCGGCAGGTGCCGCAGACGATGTGCCCCTCGCCCGAGACGCGGTCGCCGACTTTCACGTCGCACACTTGCGGGCCGATCTCGACGACCTCGCCGTAGAACTCGTGGCCGGGAATCAGCGGTGCGCTGAGCGTATTCGCCGCCCAGTTGTCCCAGTTCAGAATGTGCAGGTCGGTGCCGCAGATGCCGGTTCGCAGCACGCGAATGATGACCTCATCAGGCCCACACGTCGGGTCTGGCACGTCGGTGAGTTCGAGCCCCGGCGCTGGGGCTGGCTTAATCAGCGCTTTCATACGAACAGTTTCGTCGCGGCCAACACTTGAGAGCAATAGCGACTATCTTCATAATCAGTTAAGAAGTTACTAAAGTCTTATCGCCATCGATTTCGCACACAAAAAGGATCAGCATGGAGTTGCACCACCTGCAGATTCTGCGCGAACTCGAGACCCACGGCAGCGTCACCGCGGTCGCGAACTCGATGCACGTCACCCCCTCGGCGGTGTCGCAGCAGCTCTCGGCGCTGCAGCGAGAGTTCGCCGCGCCGCTCACTCGGCGCGAGGGCCGCACCCTTGTGCTCACACGGGCGGGCGAGGCACTCGCGCGCGCCGGCGTCGACGTGATCGAGGCGATGGCCGCGGCCAAGCACGCGGTCGAGGAGTTCGAGCGATCGCCCGGGGGCGAGGTCTCGCTCTGCGGCTTTCACAGCGTCGCGCAGGTGCTCTTCGGGCCGCTGATCGGCGAATTGGCTTCGCTGACGTCCCTGCCAGACCGACCCCGACTGCGGCTCTCCGACGAAGATGTCGCGCAAGAGGAGTTTCCGGCGCTCACCGCGCACTACGACCTGGTGATCGCGCACCGCATGCAGCACAGCGCCCCGTGGCCAGAAGCCGGGGTGCGGGCGATCCCGCTCACGCAAGAACCGCTCGACATCGCCCTGCCGGCCGGTCACCCGCTCGCCTCCCGAGCGGCGCTCTCACCCAGCGACGTCGCCGGCGAGCGATGGGTGACCAGCCGCAGCGGCTACTCGCCCGACGACCTCGTCTCCGCGATCGCCGCGGTCGCCATTCGCCCGGTACGCATCGCCCACCGCGTGAACGATTACGGCTCGGTCGCGGCCGTCGTCGCAGCAGGAGACGCGATCGGAATGGTGCCGCGATACACGGTGGGCGCAACTTTGCCGGGGCTCGTGCTGCGCCCGCTCACCGGCATCAACGCGACCCGCAGCATCGACGTGCTCACGCGCCCTGAGAACCTGCATCGCCACTCGGTGCAAGCGGTGATCACTGCGTTGCGTGCCGTGATGGCACGACTCGTCGCGGCCTCGGAGGCGCAGGCGTAGAACTACGTCTTGACGTAGTCGATCTGCACGCCAGCACAAGCAACATGTTCGGGTTCTCACGCATCGCGTTTGCTTGCTAACGTGGCCATACGTGAATGAAATCAACCTCGCGAACCCCCACGAGTACGACCACACGCACTCGTCGTCGGCAGGGTCTGGCTGGCTTCGCGCGGCCGTGTTCGGCGCGATGGACGGCCTCGTCTCGAACGTCGGCTTGATCGCGGGCATCGCCGCAGCCGGGGCCGCGCCCGGCATCGTCGCCATCACCGGCGTTTCGGGCCTCATCGCTGGCGCGATCTCGATGGCGCTCGGCGAGTACACCTCGGTGCGCACCCAGAACGAGCAGTTGCGGGTCGAGGTAGAAACCGAGCGCGACGCGCTGCAGCGCAACCCGGTCGGTGAAGAAGCAGAGCTTTCAACGATGTTCGAGTCGCTCGGCATGCTGCCCGAAACCGCTCGTGATGCGGCCGCGCAGGTTCACGCGAACACCGAGCAGGCGCTTCGCGTGCACCTCGCGCACGAGCTCGGGCTGAGCCCCGACGAGCAGCCCTCTCCCCGGGTCGCCGCGCTCGCATCGCTCGCGTCGTTCAGCGTTGGTGCGATCATTCCGGTGCTGCCGTTTCTGCTCGGCTTCGGGACGCTCTGGTGGGGGCTGCTCTTCGGCGCGGCAGTCGGCGCGTTGCTGCTCGCGGTGTCGTGGGTACTCGGACGCGTCTTCACCAGCGATCCGGCGGTGCTCGACCTGGTGTGGATCGCGGTGGTCGCGCTCGCCGTCGCCCAGCCAGTCGCCGGCTTCGTGTTCGTGCTCGACGGGGTGCTGATCGGCGCAGGCGATGTGCGCTACCTGGCCTGGACGGGGCTGCTCAACCTCGCCGTCTACCTGCCGTTTCTGCTGCTCGCGCTGCCGTTCGTGGACGCCGCCCTCCCCGGCCTGGCGGCCGGATCCTGGTCGGTCGCGATCATCTGGGCGGCCTTCGCGCTGGGTTATCTCGGCTCCCGCGCCGTGACCCTCGGGCTACGCGCCCGCACCGACCGCTGGCTCGTACTCGGGGCAACCCGCTGAGGCGGTTCGCTAGTCTCGGGTCCATGCCGAACGACGACCCCACGGCGGCCTCGCCGGCGGATGACGGACCGGCCGGCGACCCTCCCGCCCCTGCGTCGCTCCTCGCGACGATCATGGCGCGCCAGGCTCCGACGCTGCTCACGGTCGCCGAGCACGAGACGTGGCGGGAACGGTTCCGGCAGCGGGCAGAGGAAGCAGCCCGGCAGGCCGCCGAAGAGGAAGCGGCACGCCCCGCGCGCCCACCGCTACCGCCTCCGGTCGACATCGACCCCGACGAGTTGCGCCGGGCGATCCTCGCCCGGGGCCTTCCGGACGCGGTGGCCCGCATCGCGGTCGACGGCGGCGAGTCGGTGCATCCGGCTTTGGGGTTTCGCGCTGAAGCGGTCGACCTGAGCAGCGAGGGGGCCACGGTCTTCATGCGGCGCGAGTACGGCGACGACACGTGGCTGCCGCTGTGGCAGTGCGGCGCGATCACGACCGTGTTCTCGCTGGCCGACGGGTCGTTCCTGCGCTGGAACGCCGAGGCCACCGAGTCGTTCGACACGTGGCCCGACTGGTCCGGCGTTGTGGAGTGGCTCTGCCAGGAGCTGTGGGAGGACGAGACCTCCGACGACGATCTCGCTGCCGTCCGAACCCTGCTCCTGGGGCCGGCCTATCCGCGCCGCACCGAACGTCTGCTTCTGCGTCCGTTGCGCGCCGATGACGTCGACGTGATCCTGGCCTACCGGAACGACCCGGAGGTGGCGGAGTTCCAGGACTGGGATCTTCCGGTGACCCGCCAGCGTGTCGAGAGTCACGTCGCCGCCCAATCGGGGTGGACAGACATCACCCCGGGCGAACCGCGGCAGATCGGAATCGCCCTGGACGGCGAACTCATCGGCGACCTGTACGTGGGCCTCGACGAGCACGGCGGCGTGGCCGAGATCGGCTTCACCCTGCGCACGGAGTTCCAGGGCAAGGGCTACGCGTTCGAGGCGGCGTCCGAGCTGGTGGCTGATCTCATCGGACGCCTCGGCTGCCACCGGATCGTCGGCCAGTTGTCACCGAAGAACGTCCGCTCGGCCCGGTTGCTGGATCGGCTGGGCATGCACGTCGAGTCGCTGGCGCCGAAGTCGTACTGGTGCCGCGGCGCCTGGGACGACAACCTCGTCTACGTGATGAGCGACGAAGCCTTCTCCACGTCGACTACCCCCGTTCCGATGCCCGAGGCGCGCTGAACCCGCACGCCCACGCAACAACAGCTGCGATCAGCAGCGGGCGCCCGGCAGCGGGTGGTGCTTCCACGCGTGGTCGATGAGTTCCCGCAGCACGGACAGGTCGATGTCGGCGAGCTTGTTCACGTACAGACAGGCGACGCTCGTGCGGTGCTTGCCCAGACTGCCCACCAGCTCTTGCGCCTCAGGTGTGTCGAGCACGAGATAGAAGGTGTGCGAGCCAGCTCGGGGGCTGAATCCGACGCGGGGCATGTCCCCCTCGCGCCCTGATTCGTAGACGTAGTGCAGTTCGCCGTAGCCGACGATCGACGGACCCCACATGACCGCCTCGTCGCCGGTGACCTGGTTGAACAGGTCGAGGAGCACTGCCCCCTCCTCGCGTTGCCGCGGCTTGGGCAGTCCCGCAATCCAGCGCGCAGGGTCGATCGAGGTCGGCGCGGTCGCGGAGTCGTTGCGCTCAGGGCGACGACCGTCGGTCACGGAGACACGCCCTCCCTGCACGGCGCCCACTGTGGGGTCATCGTCAGCGAATGCCCACCCGTGTTCGGCCATCGCGCGCCGGAGCGCACCGACGCCCTTGGGCCCCATCCCGTGCAGTCGGAGGATGTCTGTCATGGGAACTCCGTCGAGCTGATGCAGGTGGCGGTAGCCGGCGGCTTCGAGCGCCCGCAGGGCAGGTGCACCAGTGCGAGGGAACGGGATGTCAGCCATGACGGAACACTATCGGCCGTCCCGGATCGGCTCGCTCCCGCTCTGGCGCTGGCCAGACCCGCAGATGGTGTCCAGTTCGCTGCACGAACAATGCTGGCCAGAGCCGCATCGCCCCCGGAGGCGCACAGGTCGAATGGAGACTGGGCACCAGCTCGCAGATCGCGCCGAACTCCACCGAACTCGTCATCATGAGCGGGAATGTCGCCATGTGCACATCGTGGGCGACGAGTGGCGAGACACCCTGCACCACGTGGCATCTGGGCTCCGAGAGGGTGGTCACCTCGTCTTCGAATCATGTAATCCGCTCTCCAGGGCTTGGCTCGACTGGAACGAACCACTCGGTGAGCGCGGCACACCTGCTGGCAGGCTGCGAGAGTCAGTCATCACCGACCCACCCGACGACAACGGGATCGTGACAATGCACTGCCACAACGAGTTCCTGGACGACGGCGCGATCGTGACCATCGAACAGAGACTTCGGTTCCGAAGCTTCGAAGAACTCTGCAATGACCTCGCCGACGTGGGGCTGCGCGTGGTGAACGTCTGGAGCGGCTGGAAGCAGACCCCGTTCACAGGAACCGCGAAGGAGCCTCTGATGGTGTTCGAAGCAGCGAAGGACACTACGAACTGAAGCGGAACTCCACCGAGTTCCGGCACGGAGAACCATCTTCGGTCGAGACGCGTCGACGTCGCTCATCCTCTGCCGTCACCCAGCCCCCGGAGCAACTCGAGATCGTGATGGTCCTCAGGCTGGAGCTCATATCCTGACCTCAACTCCACGAGCCTCGCCGCAGTCGCTACGACCACTGGACGACCACGAATCATCCCCTCAGCACGATCGCGAGCACGATGGGCGAAGGTCTCGTCCCCGAAACCCTTCTGGACACCGTCACCGGCTGCGTCCAGCGTCATCGGGTGGATGTCGACAGCCCGATCGCCCGATCGCAGCTCCACACGAATCGGTCGCCAATCCTCGACGACCTCGTACCCGCGACCGGACAGCCACTCGATGAGGGTGTCGACTTGTCCAGCGTCGACGAAGAGGTCCAGGTCTCCGTGCGTTCTGGACTGGGATCCGACCAAGGCATCGACAGCCCAGCCGCCGTTCACCTGGTACACGACAGAGCGCTCGTCGAGCCAGTCGACGACGCGGACGACCTCCTCGGCGTCCATCCCTCCAGACATCACGCGACCTGCAGCGGCGTGATCGACGCGATCTGATCCCCTGCAGCATCCTCTGCGCGATCCAGCTCGTAGTGGCTTTGCAGGTTGATCCAGAACTCAGCCGACGTGCCGAAGTACTTCGCAAGCCGCAGTGCTGTGTCCGCCGTGATCCCCCGCTTGCCGTGCACGATCTCGTTGATCCGCCGGGGCGGGACGCCGATCGACACGGCGAGCTTGTTCTGGGAGATGCCGAAGCCCCCGATGAAGTCCTCCATGAGGACCTCCCCCGGGTGGATCGGCTCGATCTTGTCAGTGGTAGTCAACGATCTCCACCTCCTCCGGTCCGGCGTCCGTCCACACGAAGCAGATCCGCCACTGGTCGTTGATCCTGATGCTGTGCTGTCCGGCCCGGTCACCCTTGAGCGCTTCGAGCCGATTACCGGGTGGGGCGCGGAGGTCGTCAAGCATCCCCGCGGACCCCACCTGACGAAGCTTGCGAAGCGCGACTCGATGGATCCGAGGATCGATCGAGCGCACGCGCTCACGACGCCACAGCCGTTCGGTGTCCTTGTTGCCGAACGATCTGATCACGAGATCAGTGTATAACGGCCACCGTCATTAACGCTAGACGTTAAACCGGAACTCGACCACGTCGCCGTCGGCCATCACGTAGTCCTTGCCCTCCAGCCGCATCTTGCCCGCGGCCTTCGCGGCGGCCTCCGACCCCGCGGCCACGAGGTCGTCGAACGACACGATCTGGGCCTTGATGAAGCCCTTCTGGAAGTCGGTGTGGATCACCCCGGCCGCCTCCGGCGCGGTCGCGCCCTTGCGGATCGTCCAGGCGCGCGCCTCCTTGGGCCCACCCGTCAGGTACGACTGCAGGCCCAGCGTGTCGTACCCGACCCGCGCCAGCTTCTCCAGGCCCGGCTCGTCGACACCGGCGTCCGCCAGGAACTCGCGCGCCTCGTCCGCGTCCATCTCGACGAGTTCCGACTCGAACTTGGCGTCCAGGAACACGGCCTCGGCCGGCGCCACGACCTGCGCCATGCGGGCGGTGAGGGCGGCGTCCGCGAGTTGGTCGGCGTCGCAGTTGAACACGTAGATGAACGGCTTGGCCGTGAGCAGGAAGAGCTCGCGCAGCGGCTCGAGGTCGAGACCTGCCGCATGGACGCCCCTGCCCTCCGACAGCACCTCGTAGGCCGCCTTCCAGGCGGCCAGCTTGGGCTGGCTCTCCTTCTTGATGCGCGCCTCCTTCTCCAGGCGCGGCAGTGCCTTCTCGAGCGTCTGCAGGTCGGCGAGCACCAGCTCGGTGGTGATCGTCTCGATGTCGGACGCCGGCTCGACCTTTCCGTCGACGTGCGTCACGTCGTCGTCGGCGAAGGCGCGCGTGACCTGACAGATGGCGTCCGCCTCGCGAATGTTAGCCAGGAACGCATTGCCCATGCCCTCGCCCTGGCTGGCGCCCTTCACGATGCCGGCGATGTCGACGAACGACACCGTCGCGGGAATGATCTTCTCGGAGCCGTAGATGTCGGCCAGCTTCGCCAGCCGCGGCTCCGGCACCCCCACCACCCCGACGTTCGGCTCGATCGTCGCGAACGGGTAGTTCGCCGCGAGCACATCGTTGCGGGTCAGTGCGTTGAAGAGGGTCGACTTGCCCGCGTTGGGGAGTCCGACAATGCCGATCGTAAGTGCCACGGGAGGACAGTCTACGGTTCCGGACGCCGCCAGCCGTAGCCGGGACGCGCAGCGGGCCGCCGGGTCACCCCGACGGCCCGCGATGCGAGCCGGTGCGCGTCGCGGACCGCTCGATCAGACGATCACTTGCCCCAGATCTTCTGGTAGGCGTCCTGGTAGCCGACCGGATCCCAGTTGTTCGCCTCGGATGCGTTCTCCTTGGTCGACAGGTGGATCTGCGGGACGTAGCCGCTGGCCTGCTCGCCCGACATCGCCCGGTTGAGTTCGTCGATGATCTGCCAGCCCTCCGAGCGCAGCGGCGACGGCACCGTCGCGGCCTGGAAGTCGCCGGTGCGGATGCGGGTCAGCGCCGACGCGTCGCCGTCGCCGGCGCCCACGTTCACCGGCGCCGTCTCGGCGTTGAGGCCCGCCTGGCGGAACGCGGCCGTCGCGTTCTCGAAGTAGACGTCGTTGATCGCGACCGAGTAGGTCCACTTCGAGCCGAGCTTGTCGAGCAGCGAGTTGGTCTCGGTGGGCATCCGGTTCGCCACGTCCTTCAGCGGGAGGTTGTGGTAATCGAGCACGGTCACGCTGGAGCAGGTCTCGAGCTCGCGGCGGGCCTGTACTCGATGATCAACCTGGGACTTCCTCGACGACGAAGGTCGCAACGTGTGGGGCGACATCGGCCTCGGTGCGCTGGACGCCGCCGGCGTCACCTGGGAGTACCTGCCGCGCACTGTGGCGACGTTCGAGCCGACCGACCTGGCCCCCTATGACGCCGTGATCTTTGCCGCACCGGCCGTGGCGGCGTCCTCGTTCGCCGACGGCGTCCCCCGCCCCGCGCTGCTGGCGCGGTTCGGGGTCGGCTACGACACCGTCGACGTGGCCGCGTGCACGGCGTCCGGAGTCGGGGTCACGATCACACCCGACGGGGCGATGAGCCCCGTCGCCACCGCCGCGTTGACGATGCTGCTCGCGGTGCTGCACAACCTGGTGGTCAAGGATCGGCTGGCGCGCGAACACCGCTGGGACGAACGCGTCCGGTGGATGGGCCGCGGGCTGACCGGCTCGACCGTCGGGCTGATCGGCGCAGGCAACACCGGGAGCGAGTTGGTGCGCCTGCCGCAACCGTTCGGCGTCACCGTGCTGGCCTTCGACCCGTTCTGCCCGCCCGAGCGGGCGGCGGAGAGCGGGTTCTCGCTCGTCGGCGTCGACGAGCTGGCCACCCGGTCGGACGCCGTGGTCGTCATGGCCGCGCTCACACCCGAGACCCATCACCTCGTGGATGCGGCGTTCCTGGCGAAGATGCCCACGCACGCCGTGTTGATCAACGTCGCGCGCGGGCCGATCGTCGACGAGGAGGCGTTGATCGCGGCGCTCGAGGCGGGTTCGATCAGGGCGGCCGGGCTCGACGTGTTCGAGAACGAGCCGCAGACCTCAGGCGTCGAACGACTCGACAACGTGACCCTGGCACCGCACTCGCTGGCCTGGACGTCGGAGATGTCGCTCGGAAACGGCGGCAGTTGCGTGCAGGCGGTGCTGGACGTGCTGTCGGGTCGCGCGCCACGATTCCTGTTGAACCCCGACGTGCTGGGTCACAGCAACGTCGTCGCACGAGCAGGGAGCCTCACATGAAGATCGCCGTCCTCGGCCTGGGCAACATGGGCCTGCCCATGGCCGTCAACCTGGCCCGCGCCGGCCACGACGTCACCGGCACGAGCCTCACGGCGCCGGTGCCGGCGGCCGAGGACGCCGGCGTCCGCAGCACGGCGTCCGCGGCGCAGGCGTGCGCCGACCGTGACGTGGTGCTGTGCCTCCTGCCCGACCTGCCCTACCTGGAGCCGATGCTCGACGACGTGCTCGCCGGCGGGGCGTCCACGCTGGTCGTGATGAGCACCGTGTCACCGGTGGCCGTACGCGAGCTCGCCGAGCGGCTCGCCGGCCGCGTCGACGTGCTGGACGCCTGCCTGTCCGGCGGCGTCGCGAAGGCCGAGGACGGCACCTTGTCGATCATGTGCGGCGGCGACGAGGAGGTCTTCGAGCGCGTGCGTCCCGTGCTGGACGTCCTCGGCACCACCATCACCCTGATGGGCCCGGTCGGCGCCGGGGCGCTCACCAAGGCCTGCAACCAGCTGGTCGTGGCCGGCACGCTGGTCGCTCTCGCGGAGGCGTCGTTGCTGGCCGAACGCAACGGGCTCGACATCGGGCGGGTGCTCGACGTGCTGGCTGGTGGGCTGGCGGCGTCCGAGGTGCTCGCCCAGAAGCGCGACAAGCTCGCGGCGTCGGAGTTCTCGACGAGCGGGCCGGCGAAGTTCCTCGTGAAGGACCTCACGTTCGCCCTCGACGCAGCCGACGGCGCCGACCTGCCGGAGCTGGCGTTGCTGAGGCGGATGTTTGTGGAGCTCACCGATGCGGGGCTGGGCGACCTTGACAACAGCGTGGTGCTGGAGTTCCTGCGGCGGCGTTCGCCTCAGGCGACCTCGAAGTAGGCGCGCAGCGCGTCGGCGAGCCAGCCCGGATCCTTGACGCCGGCGAGCTCGCGGGTCGAGTGCATGCTCAGCAGCGGGATGCCGACGTCGACCGACAGCAGGCCCAGGCGGGTCGCCGTGATCGGCCCGATGGTGCTGCCGCAGGGCACGGCGTTGCTCGACACGAACGGCTGCACGGGCACGCCCGCGGCCGCGCAGGCGCGGCGCCACAGGGCGATGGACGCGGCGTCCGAGGTGTAGCGGCCGTTCGCGTTGATCTTGAGCAGGGGGCCGGCGTTGAGCAGCGGCCGGTGGTCGGGGTCGTGCAGGTGCGCGTAGTTCGGATGGACGGCGTGGCCGGCGTCGGATGAGACCAGTGACGAGCGCGCCAGCCGCCGCTGGAAGCCCGCCTCGTCGTCGCCGAAGCCGGCGCCGATGCGCCTCAGGACGGATTCGAGGAACGGGCCACCCGCGCCCGACCGGGTGTC
>RRZU012983602.1_pt1 | contig 12335 bp, 14 predicted proteins | sample 2165561 | NCBI WGS metagenome assembly RRZU01 (sample SAMN10456909, study PRJNA506462) | wastewater metagenome | isolation source: wastewater sludge | place: USA: Moscow, Idaho | reverse complement strand
TGGTCGCCACCAGCGCCTGCTCGGCGTTGAGTTGATAGACGGCAGCGTCATCGCTGGTCTCGATACCCACCAGCAGTTGCCGAGGCACGATCGCTGACGAGGTCTTGGCGAGGATCTGTTCGAGTACGCCGGGAGCGATCTTGCATCCGCAACCGCCGCCGTGCGAGAACTGCGTCAGTCTGATCGCTGCGGTCGAGGGGGCTTGCGGTGCAGCAGCTTCGTTGGTTCCGGTTTTTTTTCTGGACATTTTTCTTGACCAAGCAGGGCGGGTGTGCGGTGTGTGACAGGTGATGGCGAAGATCGCTACGCGGAAACATTCGTGAGTCGCTGACGCGACTTGCACATTAACTGGCGTCGAATCCGGCTTCTTCGACCACCTGTCGCAACTCGGCGGCACTCACCAGTGCTGGGTCACAGGCGACGCTGGCCTGCCCAGAAGCGAGGGATACCTCCACCTGCTCGACACCGGGCAGTGCCCGGAGGGCGGCGGTGACACTCTGCACGCAGCCCTGGCAACTCATCCCGGCTACCGCAATCACGATTCTTTCCATCAGACCTTCCCATTAGAGAGTCTGGCGCCTGGCCTTACTTGCCACCGGTGCGCCAGCGTTTGAGGAGCAGCGAGTTGGACACCACCGAGACCGAACTCATTGCCATTGCGGCGCCTGCGATCACCGGATTGAGCATTCCCAGCGCCGCCAGGGGAATGCCGAGCACATTGTAGATGAACGCGCAGAACAGATTCTGCCTGATTTTCCGTAGCGTCGCACGCGAAAGCAGGATGGCATCGGCGATTCCGTTGAGATCGCCGCGCACCAGCGTCACGTCGGCTGCCGCGATGGCGGCATCGGATCCGGCCCCGATGGCGAAGCTGACGTCGGCGGCCGCCAGTGCCGGCGCATCGTTGATTCCGTCACCGACCATCGCCACCACCGCCTTGCCGGTCTTCAGCGCATTGACCGCCGCCGCCTTGTCCGCGGGCAGGATGCCGGCGTGGAAATCATCGATACCGGTCTCCTGGGCAATCGCCGTGGCGGTTTCGAGATGGTCACCGGTCAGCATCACGACGCGGATTCCCATCCCCTTGAGACGGGCCACGGCGGCACGCGAGGTTTCGCGCAGCGGGTCGGCGATGGCCAGGAGCGCCAGGGCCAGGAAGCCATCGTTTTCGGCAGATGAAGTGCTGCGCTTCTCCGTCAGGACCACGACGGTCTTGCCGGCGCGCTGCAGGGTGTTGACCAACTCCTCCGGCAAGGCCAGGCCGTGGCAGCCGTCCAGCGCGGCCAGCCGCAGCCGGCGCCCGGCGACCCGGCCTTCGACGCCGCGACCGGGAATCGCCTGAAACTCGTCAAGTTCCGGCAAGACCGTCCCGGTGGCCTGGGCGTGCTGCAGGATGGCCCGCCCCAGCGGATGTTCCGATCCCTGTTCCAGGCCAGCAGCCAGCGCCAGCGCTTCCTCGGCCGACGCCGCCAAAGGGACAAGATCGGTGACGAGCGGTTCGCCGCGCGTCAGGGTGCCGGTCTTGTCGATCGCCAGTATGCTGACCTTCTCGGCGCGCTCGAGCGCTTCGGCATTCCTGACCAGGATGCCGGCTGCGGCGCCCTGACCGCTGGCGACCATGATCGCCGTCGGCGTGGCCAGCCCGAGGGCGCAGGGACAGGCAATCACCAGCACCGCCACGGCATTGACCAGCGCGCTGCTGAAAACGCCGGAAAAAGCCCACCAGGCGATCAAGGTAAGCAGGGCGATGGCGCAGACGACCGGTACAAATATTGCCGAAACCCGGTCAGCGAGTCTCTGCACCGGCGCTTTCGACCCCTGCGCTTCGGCCACCATGCGAATGATTCCGGCGAGCAGGGTGTGCTCGCCAACGCTGCTGGCCCGGCAACGCAGCATTCCCTCCCCGTTGGCGGTGGCGGCAAAGACGCGGTCGCCGCGGCGCTTGGCCAGCGGCATGCTTTCACCGGTGAGCATGGCTTCATTGACGTTCGACGAACCGTCGATCACCTCGCCGTCGACCGGCAGGCTTTCGCCGGGACGGACAATGAAGATGTCCCCTGGCACCAGCAGAGCGGCGTCGATGTCGAGCAGTCGTCCGTCGCGTTCGACACGGGCCGTTTTCGGTTGCAGGCGGATCAGAGCCTCGATGGCCTCGCTGGTCTTTGCCTTGGCGCGTGCCTCGAGCAGCTTGCCGAGCAGCACCAGCGTGATCACTGCCGCCGAGGCCTCGAAATAGACATGCAGGTCGGCAGCATGCGACAGGGTGACGACCAGGCTGAAGCCGTAAGCCATGCTGGTACCGAGCGCGACCAGCACGTCCATATTGGCACCGCCAGCGCGCAAGGCTTTCCAGGCGCCATCGTAAAAACGCCAGCCGATCCAGAATTGTACCGGTGTCGCCAGCAGCAGTTGCAGCCAGCGAGGCAGGAAATCCTGGTGAGCGTGAACGTCGGCATCGAACATGCTCAGCATTTGCGCGGTCAGCGGCAGCGTCAGCGCGGCCGAGATCCAGAAACGACGCAATTCGGCCCGCTCGCTGGCGCGTTTTCTTGCCTTTTCGTCCGCCTGAGAACGATCATCGGCCAAACGGCCAGTGAAGCCGGCGCGCTCGACGGTGGCGATCAGTAGCGCTGGCGCGACGACGCCGGGAAGGTAACGAACCGTCGCTCGCTCGGTCGCCAGATTGACTACCGCGTCTACCCCAGGCAGACGGTTGAGCATTTTTTCCAGCCGTGCCGAGCAGGCCGCGCAGCTCATGCCGGCGATGGCCAGCTCAAGAGTCTGCGGCGGCAGGTCGCTGGGCAGCCGAGAATCGGGGCCTGATTCGCTCATCCGCTGCGGAGCACCTGTGGCGCCAGTCCCAGCACCCCGAGCAGTCCCCAGATGCCAAAACCGAGAATCAGCAGGCCGCAAGCCAGCCGGACCCCTGGTTTCATGGCATAGGCCTGGAGGCGGGCGGCGAGCAGACCGGCGAGCAGCAGATTGGGCAGGGTGCCGACGCCGAAGGCCAGCATCAGGCTGGCCCCATGCACCGTAGAACCGCTGGTGAGGGCGCTTGCCAGGGCACTATAGACCAGCCCGCAGGGCAGCCAACCCCACAGCAGACCGAGCGGAAAGGCCTGCGCCACGGTGCGTGCAGGCAGATAGCGGCGGCTCAGCGGTTGCAGATGCCGCCACAGCTTCTGGCCGCAGCGCTCGCTGAATGCCAGCGCCCGGGTGACGCCCATCAGGTAGAGACCCAGCGCGATCAACATCGCGTTGGCGAGCAGGTAAAGGACGGTGCGAACCGGCCATTGACCGGACAGGGCCATGCCGGCTTCTCCGAGCGCACCGGCCATGGCGCCGGCGGTGGCATAGCTGACGATGCGGCCGCTGTTGTACGCCAGATGCAAGGCGATGCTTGCAGGGGCACCCATCGACAGCGCGCCGACGATGCCGCCGCACATCCCGACGCAGTGCGTACCCCCCAGCAGACCGATCAACAACAGGGCAAGATAGCTGGATTCAGGCATCAGTGTGAAAGTCGCGTCAGCGACTCATGACTTTCATGATCGGGGGTGCCCAAATAGGTCATGACCGTTCGTGGCAAGTGGTAGCGCCGGGCAGGCAGTACGCCGATTCTACTCCTTCCGGCTGATCGCCCGTTGTCCGGGTCATCGTTACGAGACTCGGCAGCGGTTCTGCCTGCCGCGTTCAGATCACCTTCGAGTAGCGGGTACGCTGTCGGTCGGCGCGCAGATAGCGGTCGAAGACCATCGAGATCGCTCTGACCAGCATACGGCCGCGCGGCAGCACGCTGATCCATTTGTCGTCGACACGAACCAGGCCGGCGTCGACCATTTCGTGGAGGTCGCCGAGTTCGGTGGCGAAATAGGTCTTGAAGTCGATCAGGTGGGCAATTTCGATCGACTCGATCGACAGTTCGAAATGGCACATCAGCGACTGAATGATCGAACGCCGCAGCAGGTCATCCGCGTTCAGCTCGATGCCGCGGTAGACCGGCAGGGTGCCGCTGTCCAGCCGGTCGTAGTATTCGTCGAGGGTCTTCACGTTCTGACTGTACGTGGGTCCGACCTTGCTGATCGACGAGATGCCGAAGGCCAGCAGATCGCAGTCCGAATGCGTCGAATATCCCTGGAAGTTGCGGTGCAGTCTGCCCTGCCGCTGCGCGACCGCGAGTTCATCGTCGGGTTTCGCGAAGTGGTCCATGCCGATGTAGACATAGCCCGCATCGGTCATCCTGCGAATCGCCAGGGCAAGAATCTGCAGACGCGCGTCGGCGGAGGGCATGTCCGACTCCAGGATGCGGCGTTGCGGCTTGAACAGGCTGGGCAGGTGGGCATAGTTATAGATCGAGACGCGATCCGGACCAAGTTCGATCACGCGCTCGAGGGTGCGGCCGAAGCCCATCACCGTCTGCTTCGGCAGGCCGTAGATCAGGTCGACGCTGATCGACTTGAAGCCGGTGGCGCGTGCTGCGTCGATGACGGCGCAGGTTTCTTCCTCGCTCTGCACACGGTTCACGGCCAACTGGACGCTCGCATCGAAATCCTGCACGCCGACGCTCATGCGATTGAAACCCAGGTCGCCGAGCAGTTCGACGGTGGCGCGATCCACCTTGCGCGGATCGACTTCGATCGAGTACTCGCCACCCTCGATCAGTCTGAAGTGCCTGCGTGTCGCGGCCATCAACTGACGCATCTCGTCGTGTGACAAAAAGGTCGGCGTACCGCCTCCCCAGTGCAACTGTGCCACTTCCTGATCGCCGCCTTCGAGATAGCTGCTCTGCAGTGCCAGTTCGCGTGCCAGGTATTTCAGGTATTTGGCGGAACGGCCGTGGTCCTTGGTGATGATCTTGTTACACGCGCAGTAATAGCAGATGGTGTTGCAGAAGGGAATGTGGAAGTACAATGACAGCTGCCGGCTGATGGCGCCAATATTGCGCTTGCCGAGCCAGAGTCTGGAGGCCTCCGCGCCAAAGGCTTCAACGAAGCGGTCTGCGGTCGGATACGACGTGTAGCGCGGACCGTTGATGTCGAAACGGCGGATGATCTGAGGATCAAAAACCAGGTTGCCTGCGGCAGAGTTCATGTTCCCACGACACTAATTGTTGTCTGCATTATCGGGCCGAGGCGATGCCGTCGGGTTGACGTGGATCAAACGCAGGGTTAATGTGAAAGTCGCGTATGCGACTCACGAAGAGAAAAAAGATCAGATGTCCAAAGATGCCGCGACTGCGAGGCTGGCCTTTGAAATCGTGAAAACCGCCTGTTCGAACTGTAACCTCCGCGAGCTGTGCCTCCCCATCGGCCTCGCTCCGGAGGAACTGAAAAAGCTCGACGAACTGGTTTCCGCGCGCCGGCGACTGAAACGAGGCGATTATCTCTATCGCGCCGGGCAGGTCTTCGAATCGATCTACGCGGTGCGCAGCGGTTTTTTCAAGACCGACGTGCTGATCGAGGATGGCCGTGATCAGGTCACAGGTTTTCAGATGACCGGCGAGTTGCTCGGCCTTGACGGCATCAGCAGCGAAATTCATACCTGTAATGCCATTGCCCTCGAAGACAGTGAAGTCTGCGCGATTCCCTTCTCGCATCTCGAAGGGCTGTCGAGACAAATCCACACCCTGCAGCATCACTTCCACAAGGTGATGAGCCGCGAGATCGTTCGCGACCACGGGGTGATGATGTTGCTCGGGACAATGCGCGCCGAGGAACGTCTGGCGGCATTTCTCCTCAATCTCTCGCAACGTTTCAAGGCCCGCGGCTACTCGCCTGCCGAATTCAATCTGCGCATGTCGCGCGACGAAATCGGCAGCTACCTCGGCCTCAAACTGGAAACCGTCAGTCGCACCTTTTCGCATTTCCAGGAAGAAGGGCTGCTCGCCGTGCATCAAAGAAAAATCCGGATTCTCCATACCGAAGGCCTGAAAAAACTGATGACTCACCAGCGTACTTAGGCAGTAGTCGCTTCAGGCCAGCCAGGCCATGAAGCCATAGGGGCTGCGCGTCAAGGCCACGGCAACGATGTAGGCAAATGCAGTGACTGCGGCGACCAGAAAGACGGCTCTCTGCGCCTTGCTGCGCGCGCGTTTGAGTGCCATCGTCCCACAGCCGATGTAGATCAGCAGACCGGCCAGCTTGGCGGTCAACCAGGCGGCGGCGAAGGGATATTGACCGCTGAGCACGGCCAGGGCGATCGCGCTGGTCAGCAGGACGGTGTCCACCAGATGAGGCAATACCCGTACTCCTGGTCGCTGCAGCCAGGAGGAGTCCGCCAGCATCCACAAACCACGCAGGAGGAAGCCGGCACCGCTGAGCACGACACAGCCAATGTGTAGATGTTTCAGGAACAGGTAGCTCATCGAGGGCCTTGCTCGGCGGGCGTGGACGCAGCTCGGATGGCGATCTTCAAGCGCTGCTGCCGATAACACGCACGGGCGGTCAGCAGGTTGCGCAGCAGCCAGGCGTTGGCGAGCAGCAGCGCGAGTCCGGCCGGATAACTGAAGTACCCGGGCCAGAACGCGGTGGCCAGCAGCAAGGCCAGCGCCAGGAAGTGGGCGTACATCTGCCGGTCGATCTGACGCGCGGCGATCACCTTGTTCATGTTCGGTGCCAGCACCCGTCCACCGCCCAGATTCTGCAGGTGCAACCAGACCAGAAAAGGAACGATCTTGTAGAGCATGCCGATCATCACCGACAGGCCACCGCCAAACAGTGCCAGCACACCGCAGAGCAGCGACCATTCCTGCTCCTCGGCGAGTACCGGCAGATGGTTTGCCGCCAGCGACAGCACGCAGCTGGCCAGCGTGCACAGCATCGCCAGTCGCCAGTAATGCTGGGTCGCGTCGAAGCGGGTGCGCTTGCTGCGGCTCTGGAGTTGCAGCGTCAGCACCGCCAGTGCGGCAACTGTCAGCAGCACTGCGTCTGCCAGCAGCGCTGCCGGCCATTCCCAGCCAGCGCCCGCAGCGATACTCCACAGGCACAACAGCGCCAGCAGGGAGCCGGCGAAGCGGCCCGTGAACCAGGCCGGATAGGGCGGCGTGATCTGGAACATCGGTACGACCACGAAGGCGACGCTCGCCAGCAAGAGGACGCTCCAGCCGACGAAGCCCCAGGCAAGGTGAATCGACGTCAATTGCAGCAGCGGCACGGTCAACGATCCGGCGAGCGCCATTGCCAGCAGCATTCCGAGGCCGACGGTCATGCCCAGACCGGGTAATGCCATTTTCATGCCGCGAATGGTGGGATTGCTCGATGCCACCCCGTACAGAGCATGGCCAGCGGCGCCAAGGAAGAGTGCCACGCCGCTGCCCAGCAGCAGCGCCGCCAGGCGGAATGCAAGTGGCTCGGAAGTCAGAAAGCCTGCGGCCAGCAGCAGCGCACCCGAGGTGAGCGCGACATGCACCAGGGTCGCCAGCAGCAGCGGTTGCGCGATGTTCGCTCCGGCCACTACCGGCAGAATCTGGATCATCGCCCCGAGCATCACCTGCAGCATGAATCCGGCGCTGATCAGATGCGTCAGTGCCAGCGCTGCGGGTGTCCAGCGCGAGGCCCACAGTTCCGGCCCGCTCCACAACAGAAGCATGCCGGCGAGCAGGGCGAACAGCGGAGCAGTGAGAAAAAAGCGGAACGGTGCGGCAAACGGCGGCGCCTGGTCAAACGACAGCAGCGCCTGCATTGAATATTTATGGTTTATGCTGGATCAGGACTTCCACCGTGCCGTCAGGCCGGTACGCCGTCTGCCAGGAGAAGCCATTGATCTCGAGCGCCCGGTAGAGCGGGTAAGGTTCGCGGGGGAGCAGCACCAGGAGTTTCTGGGTGGTGCCCAGTTGATCGAGCGCTTCCATGCTGCGCAGCATCGGCTCGGGCGGTTCGAGGCCGCGCGCGTCGATGACGATGTCGGCATCGATCCTGGTCATGTCGGGACTTTTTCGGATCCGGTGAGCTGCTTCTGCAGTTCCGGCAGCAAGGCTTCGACCTGATCGGCCAGATGTTGATCACACATCGGATAAAGCACGTTCTCTTCCTTGAGGTTATGTTGCTGCATCATGATCAACAGCGTTTCGGCAGTGCCAGTATAATCGTCTGCGTCCTGCTCGGCCAGCGCCGCTGCGGCGGCGGCGAGCAATTGTCGCATCTGCGCATGCTCGCCGCGCATCACCTGCGTAGGCCCCCGGTACATGCCGGTGCTCTGTTCAAAGAGCGGAAAGAGGAGCGATTCTTCGGCCGCGAAATGATCCTGCATCGCCTCCTGAAAACGACCGAATCCGGTCCTCGCCAGTTCCCAGTCGCCGCTGGCGACAGCCTGCTCGACCGCGACCATCAGATGGTCACAAGAGCGATGATCGTTGGCCATGAAATTCGTGATCGTGTGCATGCAGAAACCTCGCTGAATTAACACTATCATTGTCTGGCGGATGCTTGCCGCCAACCATGACCAATATCAACTAAAATGAATTCTCTGTGGAGGAAATGCCATGTTCAAACACATCCTTGTCCCTACCGACGGCTCCGAGCTTTCCCAAGACACTGCCCGTCGGGCAATTTCCTTCGCCAAGGAGACTGGCGCGCGCATTACGGCGTTCTTCGCCAAACCGGAATACCCGGTCACTTATTATGGTGAAGGGGCGCTGATCGACCCGACGACGCCCGAGAAGTTTGCCGAACTTGCTGAGCAACAAGCCCAGCAGACGCTGGATTTCGTCGTCGAACTCGGCGCGGCCGAGGGTGTCCAGGTCGCCAAGCTGTCGCTGACCAGTGACGTTCCCTATCAGGCGATCATCGACGCTGCGACCGAAGCCGGCTGCGACCTGATTTTCATGGCCTCGCATGGTCGTCGCGGTATCACCGCCCTGTTGCTCGGCAGCGAAACCAACAAGGTGCTGACGCACTCGAAGATTCCGGTGCTCGTTTACCGCTGATTCCGCCAGGCTTGCCTGCAGAGTACGTTATGGTCGAGCACTGCATTCGCCGGGGTGGCCGCTGGCGTTGCGGCTGGACGGCGATTCGGCAGATACTCTGCCTGTCATTGTGCACGCTCTACTGGCCTGCACTGGCGGCTGACGTCGGGCTGGCCGGTGTCTTTCCAGGAAAGGCTTTGCTGACCATCAATGGTGGGGCGCCGCGAACCGTGGCCGTCGGCGCGAAAACCGACGAAGGCGTCAAGGTGCTTTCGGTCGATAATGACACCGCCACTATCGAGATCGACGGAAAGAAGCGTATCCTGCGGGTTGGGCAGAACGTCGCGTCGCAACCCTCGGGCGATGGGGGTGGCAAGGCGGTCTTGACGGCTGACGGCAGTGGCCACTTTCTGACCACGGGAAACATCAACGGAACGACCATTCGCTTTCTTGTGGATACCGGTGCCACAATGATCTCGCTCGGTGCCGGCGATGCGCGGCGCATCGGGATTGACGCCAGCAAAGGACAGCGGGGGATCACCAATACGGCCAATGGCCCGGCGTCGGTGATTCATGTCAAGCTGGATACGGTACGGGTTGGCGAGATTGTCCTGAATAATGTCGATGCCCTGGTGCATCAGCAGGATCTGCCGTTTGCCCTGCTGGGCATGAGTTTCCTGAACCGGATGGAAATGCAGCGCGATGGTCAGACCATGACTCTCAGGAAGCGCTACTAGGAGAAGTCGAATATGCCTCACCGCGACGAAAAAGTATCGATGTTGGGCCACGAACTCGAACTCTTGATGGGCGAGCGGCAGAGGCTACTGCAGGTCGTCGGTGCAACTGCCGCACTGGTCGCCTCTCTGGACAGCAGTCTGCTGCCGCAGGGAGCCATCAAGTCCGCGAATCTGGTTTCGAGCTCGCTCAATGCCCTGCCCGAAGAAACCTTGCGCGACGCGCTGGCCGCGGTGCGTGCCGAGATCGAGAAGGAAGTGCGTGTCCGTACCTGAGGCCCTGCTCGAGCCTGCGATCGGGTCAGCGTTCGGGTCAACAGCCGGCAGCGGCGTCGTGGACCTCGACCGAGTACGCCAGGTTCTGCACCGCGAGCCTGCGCTGGCGACGATGGTGCTCGAAGACGGTGTCGGTGATGAGGAATTGCTGCCGGCCGCCGTGCTCTTCCCGATCGTTCGACGCATCGCTGGGCCGACGGTATTGCTGACGCAGCGCACCGCGCATCTGAAGGATCATCCCGGGCAGATCAGTTTCCCGGGCGGGCGGCGCGAGCCGACGGACACTTCGCCGGCGCATACGGCCTTGCGCGAGGCAGCCGAGGAGATCGGTCTGGCCGCCGAGCATGTCGAAGTCGCCGGCTACCTGCCGGAATACCTCACCAGTACCGGCTTTCGGGTCACCCCGGTGGTGGCTCTGGTGAACCCGCCCTTCGAGTTGCAGCTCGACGCGTTCGAGGTGGCCGAGGCATTCGAGGTGCCGCTGGCTTTTCTGCTGGATTCCGCCAACCACCAGCAGCATTCGCTCCACTACCGCGGCAGGCTTCGTCACTACACCGCGATACCATACCGAGAGTACTTCATCTGGGGAGCGACAGCAGGGATCATTCTGTCCCTCTGGAGGGCACTTGCCAAGGGGTGATCAATCGAGCACCAGCGCGAGTTTCACCAGAAACTGCTTCGCCTTGTTCTGGTCGGGTGCAGCGCGCAGCGCTGCACGGAGTTTTCCGACCTTCTTGCGGAGATCGTCGGCGGTCTCTGCCTGCTCGATCTCGGCGATCAGTGTGCCTGCCTGCGAACCCAGCAATTCCTGCAAAGATCGGACGGTGTAGCTTTTGGCGAGGCTGATGTCCTCGTCGGCTGGTGGTGGTGGTCGCCGAACGGCTGCTTTGCTCCCCAGCGCCTGTACCTGCACGAACCCGCCATCCAGCAGGGCAGCCAGTTGCTGTGCGCCCTCGGTGACGGAGGCGCCAAAGGCCAGCAACTGGTTTCCGGTACGCTGCCCATCGACCATGATCAACATGGCGCGCATGCGAAAAGGGAGGTGGCTCGCGCGGGTAGAGATCTCCTCGATGCCTTTGGGAGTTTTGCTGAAGACTGACGACAGATCCATTTCCGCCATTATACTGACATTCGGCTGGCGCTTCGCATGCGCGGAGCGACGCGGGAGTGATTTCCGAAGAGGGCAATTTCAGAAGCTTTGCACGGCGAACCTTTGCTATCATTGACTGGCTGCCGGCGCGGCTTGCTGCTGCGGATTTCGTGATGTCTGGCGTGCGCTGCTGCGGTGCTTGTTTTTGATGAGGCTTGCCAGTCTGGTAGGCGGTTGATCGATTATTTACAGGAGTTTCTTCATGAGCAGAGAAGTAGTTGTACTAAGCGCGGTCCGTTCAGCCATTGGCACCTTCGGTGGTTCGCTCGCCAATATGGAGCCGCATGAGCTGGCCGGCACCGTGATGAAGGAGTCGATCGCCCGTTCCGGTGTCGATCCGCAGCAAATCACTTACGTGACGGTCGGCAATTGCATTCCGACCGATTCGCGCTTTGCCTATGTGGCCCGCGTCGCCTCGATCCAGGCTGGTTTGTCGATGGATTCGGTGGCCATGGCCGTCAACCGTCTGTGCGCATCGGGCCTGCAGGGCATCGTGACGACTGCCCAGAACATCATGCTCGGCGACGCCGACTATGGTATCGGCGGTGGTGTCGAAGTCATGTCACGTGGTTCCTACATGTTGACGGCGATGCGCAGTGGTGCCCGCATGGGCGACACCAAGGCCATCGACATGATGGTCGCCACGCTCAACGACCCGTTCGGTGCGGGTCACATGGGCGTCACTGCAGAGAATCTCGCCAGCAAGTGGCATATCAGCCGTGAAGAGCAGGACGCCTTGTCCGCCGAGTCGCATCGCCGTGCTGCCGCTGCCATCGCCGAGGGCCGCTTCAAGTCGCAGATCGTTCCGATCGTCATGAAAACCCGCAAGGGCGATGTCGTGTTCGATACCGATGAACATGTCAAACCGGCGACGACGATCGAAACCCTGGCCAAGATGAAACCCGCTTTCAGCAAGGACGGGACAGTGACCGCCGGCAATGCCTCAGAAATAAATGACGGTGCCGCCTTTATGGTGCTCACCGCTGCCGACGTCGCCGCCAGTGCTGGTCAGAAGCCGATTGCCCGTCTCGTTGCCGACGCCGTTGCCGGTGTGCCGAACGAACTCATGGGCGAAGGTCCGATCCCGGCGACAAAAGCGGTGCTCAAGAAGGCCGGCCTGACGCTCGATCAGATGGACGTCATCGAGTCCAACGAAGCCTTTGCCGCGCAAGCCATTGCGGTCAACAAGGGGCTCGGCCTCGACCCGGTGAAAACCAATCCGAATGGTGGGGCAATCGCCCTCGGCCACCCGGTCGGCTGCTCGGGCGCTTTC
>RRZU011239556.1_pt1 | contig 12335 bp, 8 predicted proteins | sample 2165561 | NCBI WGS metagenome assembly RRZU01 (sample SAMN10456909, study PRJNA506462) | wastewater metagenome | isolation source: wastewater sludge | place: USA: Moscow, Idaho | reverse complement strand
GATATATTGCACCACCGCCAGATCATGCGAAATAAAGACATAGGACAGGCCCAGATCGCGCTGCAACTCTTTGAGAAGGTTCAGGATCTGCGCCTGAATCGCCACATCCAGCGCCGAAACCGGCTCGTCGCAGACGATCAGCTCCGGCTTTGAGGCCAGCGCGCGCGCAATGCACAGCCTTTGCCGCTGACCTCCGGAAAACTGATGCGGGAAAAGCTTGCCGGCGGTGCGGTGCAGGCCCACGGTCGCCAGCATGTCCTCGGCCACGGCATTGCGCCCGCTGGCCGGCCCCATATTCAACAGGTCCAGCGGCTCACGGATCGCCGCCCGCGCCTTTTTGCGCGGATTGAGCGATGAGAACGGGTCCTGAAACACCATCTGGAACCGATGGCGCGCGGCGCGCAGATCGCCGCCCGCCAGCGTCGAAAGCGGCAGATCGCCAAGGCTGATCCGGCCTTCGGTGACATGGACAAGCCGCATGATCGCCTGGGCCACGGTCGATTTGCCCGAACCGCTTTCGCCCACGATGCCAAAGGTCGTGCCCCGGCGCAGGGTGAAATCCAGCCCGTCGACCGCGCGCACCGCAAGCCGTTCACCGCTGGCCGCACGACCGACATCGAACCAGACCTTGAGACCTTCGACTTTCAACAGGATATCGTCATTCATGCGGGGACCTCGACGGTGGGTTTCCAGCAGGCGGCGACATGGGTCGCGGCCAGCGTGCTTTCGGGCGGCGGGGTTTCGCGACAGGTCTCATCGGCCCGCCGACAGCGCGGCGCGAAACGACAGCCGGCCGGCATCCTGCCCAGTTCGGGGACCATTCCGGGCACCTCGACCAGCGCCGGCGCGGCGGCAAAGGCCGTGCGCCCCAGTTGCAGCCGCGGCGTACAGGCCAAAAGCCCCCGCGTATAAGGATGGGCGGGCTGGTGCAGGATCTGTTCGGCCGGGCCGGATTCGATCCGCTTGCCGGCATAGAACACCGCGACATCGTCGGCCATTTCCGCCACCGCGCCCAGATCGTGGGTGATCAGCATGATCGCGGTGCCGGTGCGTTCCTGCAATTCGCGCATCAACGCAAAGATCTGCGCCTGCACGGTCACGTCCAGCGCCGTGGTCGGCTCATCGGCGATGATCAGGCGCGGCTTGCAGGCCAGCGCCATCGCGATCATCACCCGCTGGCGCATGCCGCCCGAAAATTCGTGCGGATAGGCGTCCAGCCGCGATTCCGCCGCCGGGATCTGAACCGCGCGCATCATGTCCAGCGCGCGGGCGGCGGCCTCGGCACGGGTCACGTTCTGATGCTGGCGCACCGCCTCGGCGATCTGGTCGCCGACGGTAAAGACCGGGTTCAGCGAGGTCATCGGTTCCTGAAAGATCATCGAGATATCATTGCCGCGCAGCGCGCGGATGCGCGCCTCGGGCTGGCGGGCGATGTCCTCGCCGTCCAGCAGGATCTGGCCCGAGGTGATCTCGAATCCCGGCGGCAAAAGCCGCATGATGGCCAGCGCCGTCATGGATTTTCCGCAGCCGCTTTCGCCGACCACGCCCAAGGTGGTGCCTCGCCGGATCGCAAGCGACACATCATCCAGCACGCGGATACGGCGATCCTTGTCGCGCATCTCGACCGACAGGTTGCGAAGTTCCAGAAAGGGGGCATCCTTGGCCATCAGCGTTTCCTTTGCCGGGGGTTGAGCGCGTCATTGATCCCGTCGCCGATCAGGCTGATCGCAAGAACCGTCAGAAAGATGGCAAATCCGGGCGCCGCGACCGTCCACCAGGCGTCCAGCAGATAGTTCTTGTTCTGGCCGATGATCAGGCCCCAGCTCATCCGGTTGGCATCGCCCAGGCCCAGAAAGCTGAGCCCCGCCTCGAACAGGATCGCCGATCCGGTGGTCAGCGCCGCCGCCACGATCACCGGCGGAAGCGCCGCCGGAAGGATGACCCGGGACATCAGATAGCTGTCGCGCGCCCCGGCGACCCGCGCCGCCTTGACGTAATCAAGGCCGCGGATGCGCATGAACTCGGCCCGGGTCAGGCGCGCGATCTGGGTCCAGCCGACAATGCCGATGGCAAAGATGATCGTGCCCAGCGTGGGCGAAAAGATCGTCACCAGCACCATCGCCAGCAACAGCGATGGCAGCACCTGAAAGAACTCGGTGATCTTCATCAGGATCGCATCGGCCCGGCCACCGAAATAGCCCGAAAGCGAGCCGACGATAAGGCCGATGACCACCGTCAGCGCGGCGGCGGATGCCCCGACCAACAGCGTGACCCGCCCCCCGATCAGCACCCCGGCCAGAATGTCGCGGCCGATATAGTCGGTGCCCAGCGGCGTCCCCTCGCCCGGCGCCGAGAGCGGCGCCCAGACCATGGAATAGGGATCGACCCCATAGATCCCCGGCCCCAACAGCGTCGCCAGCAGGATCATCAGCATCAGACCCAGCCCGATCCCCGCCGAGCGGTTGCGCAGAAAGATCAGCATCGCCTCGCGCCAGGGGCGGTCGGGTTTGGCGATCGGCGGCTCTTCCAAAAGGGTCGGGGCCGGATGTTCCAGAATATCTGCCTGTTTCATGTTCTGGCCTTTCTCATCCGCGGGTCGATGCGGCGATAGGCAAGATCGGTCAGGGCGTTCGCGATCAGCACCAGCATCGAGGAAAACAGCAATATCCCCAGCAATGTCGGATAATCCCGCCGCAGGATGGAATCGTAGGCCAGCCGCCCCAGACCCGGCCAGTTGAACACCGTCTCGACCAGAACCGCCCCGGCGAAAAGCTGGCCGAATTGCAGGCCGACCATGGTAACGATGGGGATCAGCGCATTGCGCAGCGCGTGTTTCCAGACCACCCGCCCCTCGGACACGCCCTTGGCGCGGGCGGTGCGGATATAGTCCTGTCCCAAGGCCTCGATCATCGAGGTCCGGGCCAGCCGGCTGTAATAAGCGACATAGATCAGGCCCAGCGTCGTCGCCGGCAGCACGAGGTGGTGCAGGATGTCCAGATACCAGGCAAAGCCATCGGGTTTGCGCATCGACTGCATCCCCGCCACCGGAAAGACCGGCCAGATCGAGGCGAACAGGATCAATAGCATCATCCCGATCCAGAACACCGGCGCCGAAAAGCCCACCAGCGAAAAGATCGTCACCAGATGGCTGCCGATCCCGTCGGGCCGGCGCGCCGAGATGGTGCCGGCGACGGTGCCGGCAAGCACCGCCACCACCAACGCCGTCAGCACCAGAAGGATGGTCGCCGGAAGCCGCTGCAACAGCAGCTCCAGAACCGGGCTGGAATAATAGAAGGAATATCCCAGATCCCCGGTCACCACCTTGCCGATATAGATGCCCAGCTGCACCAATAGCGGCTTGTCCAGACCGTATTGCTCGCGCAGCCTGGCGATCAGCTCTTCTGACGCGCCGCCCATCTCGCCCACGATCACCTCGACCGGATCGCCCGGCGAAAAATGGATGAGCAGGAAGTTCAGCACCACCACCGCCAGGATCAGGCCCAGGCCCGACAGCAACGGCGATATGATCGAGGTCAGTCTTTGCATCCCGCGCCCCCCTTTCCCCCGCTGGTCGAACCTATTCCCATTTCATTTCATCCATCGGCGCGACCGCGCCCCAGATGCCGTCGGGAACGCCGGCAAGGCCCTTTTTGTAGACCGTCTTGTAGGGGATGACGTTCATGTAATAGATCGGCACCTCGTCGACGACGATCTTCTGGAACTCGGCATAAAGGGCCTTGCGCTTTTCAAGGTCCATTTCCTGTCCCGCCAGCGCCAGCAGCTCATCGACGCGGGGATTGCTGTATTGCTGGGTATTGGACCAGATCACGCCCTTGCGGATGTTCGAGCTGAGATAGGTGCGGTTCACCCCGATGACCGGATCGCCCCAGTTATAGACATGGTCGATGGTCACGTCGAAATCGTGATTGCCGACGCGCTGTGACCAGGTCGGAAAGTCGGGCGAAACGCGCAGTTCAAGATCGATCCCGACCTTGCGCAGCTGGGTCTTCATGTATTCCAGCAGGTTGCGACCCATCTCTTCGTCGACATTCTCGCTGTCGGCGGTCAGCTTGAAGCGCAGCCCGTCGGCGCCCACGGGATAGCCCGCCTCGTCCAGCAGGGCGTTGGCCTTGTCCAGATCCAGCTCGTATTTCTCGACATCGTCGGTGGCAAAGGGCGACGTCGGCACGATCGGGCCGTAATCGGGCGTGACCTGCCCCTGCAACAGCACATCGACGATGAAATTGCGGTCGATGGAATAGGCGATGGCCTTGCGGACCTGAACCTTGTCGAGGGGCGCCTTGCCGGTGTTGAACGCAAGCCAGTTGAGCGCGCCAAGCGCCTGCGCTAGATCGCCGTTGACGATCAGATCCTCATCCTCGGACAGCCGCTTGAGGTCGCGCGGCGAGCTTACGAAATTGACCACATCCACATCGCCCCGCTCGGCCGCAAGCACCAGCGCATTGCTGTCGGGAAAGATCTGGACAAAGATCTCATCCAGGTAGGGGCGGCCCTCGATGAAGAAATCTTCATTCTTTTCAAGTTTGTAATATTCCCCCTGCTTATATTCCACCAGTTTGAAGGGACCGGCGCCGATGGGCTTAAGGTTGGCCGGATTTTCCTGAATATTGCCTTCGCCATAGATGTGCTTGGGCAGGATCGGCATCAGCGTCGGCGACATCGCCAAAAGCAGCGCCGGATGGGGGTGTTCCAGATTGATCACCGCCGTATAGGGATCGGGCGTGTCGACCGAGACGACGGGGGCCAGCATGCCCTTGAAGGGATGATTGGCCTTGATCGTCTCGATCGAGAATTTCACATCCTCCGATGTCAGCGGCGTGCCGTCATGGAATTTGACGTCCTTGCGCAGATTCAGGGTCACGGTCAGCCCGTCATCGGAAACCTTCCAGCTTTCGGCGACATAGGGTTCCGGCTCCCAGCTTTTCGAATAGCGCACGGGCGAGGCAAAGATGCTCGACGAGGGCATGAAGGTATAGACGCCCGACTGGATCGCGCCGTTGAAATGGCGCGGCACGCCGGCCTGGCCCACGACCACGCTTTTCTCTTCCGCGATCAGGGGCATGGGGGTCATGGCCGCAAGGCCGAGCGTGGCGACAAGGATTTTCCAATGTTTCATCTCTCTCTCCTGCTGGGTTCTCCGGTTACGGTCCGGGGTCACGGCCTTGCGGCATCGTTCCCGCGTTTTTGGTCGTCGCATGCCGGTCGGCAAAGCGGGGCGCTTGCCGTCGAAACGGATCGGGGCGGGTTCAGGGATCGGACCGGGGCAATGTCTTGCACGGACAACTGTGCGGCATCATGTCGCCAGCCATAGGACCAGAGACACGGATTGCTTGGCACCAGCGAAGAGGTGGCGGGATCGTCGGCGGGCCTGTCGGCGCCCGCGGGTCACCTAGCCGGCGACGGGTTCGCGCCGCATGGCCGCGACCGCCTTGGCGATTTCGGCGATGCCCGGCTCGATCAGTTGCCAGTCGATGGCGCTCAGCCCAAGGCGAAAGAACCGACCGGCCATTTCCGGGGCGACAAAGGGATCGCCCGCCTCGACCAGCACGCCGCGTTCCGCCGCCGCCGCGATCAGCCGGCGCGCATCGACCTGGGGCGGGCAACGGACCCAAAGGCTGGACCCGCCGACGCTGTGGCTGACGGCAAAGCCGGGCATGTGCCGGTCCATCGCCCGCCGCGCCGCCCGCCAGCGATAGGACAGCGTCTGCCGCACCAGACGCACGGTGCTGTCATAATGGCCATTGGCCAGCAAAAGCGCGGCGGTGCGCTGATTGTTAAGGGGGGCGCTGCGATGCATCAGCCGGCGCATGGCGCGCGCCTCGGCGATCAGTTCGGCACCGCCGACGATATAGCCGATGCGCACCCCCGGGGCGAGCACCTTGGACATGGTGCCGACGTAAAGCACCCGCCCCGAACGGTCGATGGATTTCAGCGCGGGCGGCGTCTGTTCGGACCGGATCTCGCCTTCGTAATCATCCTCGATGATCAGGAAATCCTCGCGATCCGCCAGCTCAAGCAGCTTTTCACGGCGGTCGTCGCGCAGGCTGACCATGGTCGGGCAATGATGCGCGGGGGTGACACAGACAAGGGTCGTCTTGCGCAAGACAGCCTCGGCCCGCGCATCAAGCACCAGCCCCCGGTCGTCCACGGCAAGGCGCTGGATAAAGGCGCGGCGGGCGTCAAAGATATTGCGCGCATCGGGATAGCCCGGATCCTCGACCCCGACGGCATCGCCCGCCCGCAGCAAAAGCTGGCTCAGCAGGAATATCCCGTGCTGCGAGCCAAGCGTGATCATCACCTCGTCCCGGCGCGCAAAGATGCCCCGCTGTGGCAGGACATGGCGGCAGAGCATCTCGACCAGCATCGGATCGTCATCCAGCGCGCGATCCGCCGCCCAGAAATCGATCGCCGAAAGCGCCAGCGCCTCACGCGAACAGGCGCGCCATTGCTCGACGGGAAAGAGCGTCCGGTCGACCTGACCATAGACAAAGGGATAGCGGTATTCCTGCCAGTCGGCGACCTTGCGGATGCCCCGCATCTGCGAGGGGCGCGCCTTCAGATGCTGGCGCCAGCACAGCCTGCGACGCTGTGTCGGGGCCGGATCGGACTGGCGCTCGGGGGCGGGTTCGGGCGCCGGAACAAGGTCCACCGTTCCGACGAAATAGCCCATGCGCTCGCGCGCCTCGAGAAACCCGTCCGAGACCAGCGCGTCATAGGCCGCCGTCACCGTATTGCGGCCGACACCCAGGCTTGAGGCAAGTTCGCGCGTCGCCGGCATCTTTTGCCCGGCCTGCAATTTCCCCACCAGGATCGCATCCACCAGCGATTGCCGGATCCAAACCTGCAAAGGCGTTCCGGGTGAGCGGACGGCAAAAAGCGCATTGTCAAGCATGTTGAAAAGCGACCGTGGCGGTGCGTTACCCCATTACGAACGGGCTTTATGCCCAGAAAGTAAAGCTTTTTGTTGCGATTGCGCGCGCCGCTTCGTCATTTTGCCCGGATTTCCGGTCGATAACGACGGATGCGGCCCCAGATCCGGGCACCAGATCCGGGCACTGGGACGCGGCACCCGGATGCGACGGGCCGGATGCGACAGGACCGGCCGGCGGCACGGCCCGTTTCGCGCATCACAAAAGCGCGCGGCAAATACCGGGATGATGGGGGTGCCGGTCTGGCCCGGCGATCCGACCGGGTGCGGCGCGTCACAGGACCGCCGCACCCGATGTCATTCAGGCGATCACCTAGCCAAGCCGGTAGTTCGGGCTTTCGCGGGTGATCTGCACGTCATGGACGTGGCTTTCCTTGAGCCCGGCCCCGGTGATGCGCACGAATTCGCAGCCATTGCGCATCTCGGCCACGGTGGCATTGCCGGTATAGCCCATCGCGGCGCGCAGGCCGCCGACCAGCTGGTGGATCACCGTGCCGGCGGGACCTTTATAGGGCACCTGCCCCTCGATCCCTTCGGGGACCAGCTTGTCGGTCGCGGCGTCCTTCTGGAAATAGCGGTCGGCCGAGCCGCGCGCCATGGCGCCAAGGCTGCCCATGCCGCGATAGGATTTGAAGCTGCGCCCCTGATAGAGGATCACCTCGCCCGGCGACTCGTCGGTGCCGGCGATGGCGCTGCCGACCATGGCGCAGCTGGCGCCGGCCGCGATGGCCTTGGCGAAATCGCCCGAGAACTTGATGCCGCCATCGGCGATGACCGGCACGTCGCCGGCGCCGCGCACCGCGTCCATGATCGCGGTCAGCTGCGGCACGCCGACGCCCGCCACGATCCGCGTCGTGCAGATCGAGCCGGGACCGATGCCGACCTTGATCGCGTCGGCGCCGGCATCGACCAGCGCGCGCGCAGCCTCGGCGGTGGCGACGTTGCCGGCCACGACCTGCACCTGATTGGAATGGGCCTTGATGCGGCTGACGGCGCGGGCGACGCCCTCGGAATGGCCATGCGCGGTGTCGATGACGACCAGATCGACGCCGGCCTCGACCAGCGCGAGGCTGCGCTCATAGCCTTCGTCGCCCACGGTCGAGGCGGCGGCGACGCGCAGCCGGCCCAGCTCGTCCTTGCAGGCCAGAGGGTTCAGGACCGACAGTTCGGTGTCTTTCAGCGTCAAAAGGCCGGTCAGACGGCCTTCGGCATTGGTGACCAGCAGCTTTTCGATCCGGCGCTCCTTCATCAGGTCGATGGCCTGAACCCGGTCGGCGGGCTCGCGCAGGATGGCAAGGTTTTCGGCGGTCATGATCGCCTTGACCGGGGTGCGGTCGTCGCTGGCGAAACGCATGTCGCGATTGGTGATGATGCCGACCACGCGGCCGGCCGCATCGACGACCGGAAAGCCGGTGACATTGTAGCGGGCCTGCAGGGCGCGCGCGTCGCCCACGGTCTGGTCGGGGGTCAGGGTGATCGGGTCATAGACGATCCCCGATTCAAAGCGTTTCACACGGCGGACCTCGTCGGCCTGCTGCTCGGCGGTCAGGTTGCGGTGGATGACACCGATGCCGCCGGCCTGCGCCATGGCGATGGCCATGCGGCTTTCGGTGACCGTGTCCATGGCGCTGGAAAGCAGCGGGATGTTCATCCGGATCTGCTTGGTGACATAGGTCGTCACGTCGGCGGTCGAGGGCATCACCGAGGACGCCGCAGGAACCAGAAGAACATCGTCGAAGGTCAGAGCCTCACGAATCTGCATAAGAGCATCCTTGTCAGGGGTTCGTTTGGCAGTTTCCCCTTTCACGCTGCGGCCGAAATGTCCAGAGCGTCAGGCGATGGCCGCATTGGTTTTGACCGCAAGCCTGCCCTGCGCCCAGGCCCGCCAGACCAGAAACAGGATCGGCACCACGACAAGGCTGGCCAGAACCAGCAAAAGCCGCGCCGGCCACGCCCATTCGGGATGCAAGCCGGACATCGTCAGCCACAGCCCGGCGCTCGCGGCCAACGGAAATGTGAAGGCGCCCCACATGGGCGAGAAGCCCGCCTCGGTCAGCCAGCGCAGCAGCGCCGCCGCCAGCGCCAGCGCCGGGACCAGCGCCAGCGCAAAGCCCTGCGCGACGTGCGACCAGCCAACCGCCGCGGCTGTCGTGCCCAGCATGGCGATGGGGGCGATATGGATCATCAGCAGCGGGCGCAGCGGCGCCGGCACCCGCTCGGCCCAAAGCTGGCGCAGGCTGGCGATCCAGATAAAGCCGGCCATCGCCGCCATCGGCCACCACAGCGCCTGCGCGAATGCCGTCCAGCCAAAGCCCGCGGCCGCCTGCGCGGCGACGATGGGGCCGACGAAGTTCAACTGCCAGACCGGGGTGACGCGCCCCTGCCCCGGCAGGCGGCGCATGACCGGAATGACCACCGCCCAGAAGATCAGATGCAGCCCCATGCCAGCGATCAGCACCGTGCGCCCCAGCGCCGGCGCAAAGGGTGCCAGCACCTGCGCCGCCGCATAGATGCCGACCAGCGCCGCGCCGATACCGGCGCGGCCGGGCAGGATGGCAAGCTCGTCGGCCAGCACCGAGGGCCGGCGCGCCAGCTTGACCGCATAGGCGGTCAGGGCAAAGAGCCATGCCGCGATGACCATGCCCGCGAGCATCGAGGGCAAGGCCTGCGGCAGGCCAAAGCGGCTGGCCGCCACGCGCCACGCCAGCACCAGTCCCAGCGCCCCCAGAAGCGGCGGGAAGATCGCGGGCGGAACGCGGCGCCAGAGGCCGGGCGGGGCAATACGGGCAGGGGCAAAACGCATGAAACCTGTTTACCCATGGTCATATCGTTGCCGCAAGGCCACGCTGCGCGCCGCTGTTACCTTGGAACGCGGCGTCACGAAGCCCCGCCGGTTGACGCAACCGAGACGCGTAAAGCAGTCTGAAATTGCAGGTTCACCAAAGAACCGCTTCAGGGAGGAAAACATGAAACATATCATCACCGGCATCGGCGCCCTGCTGGCCAGCGCAGCGCCTGCTTTTGCCGGGGGTATCGAACGCGCCCCGCATTCGCTGGCACCGCTATTCGAAAATGGGAACTATGCCGAGGTCAGCTTTGGCGGCGTCGATCCCGAAGTCAGCGGCACGGATATTATGGGCTTCTCGACCGGCGATGTTGCGCAGGGTTACGGCTTTGCCGGCTTTGCCTACAAGCATCAGTTCAACGAGAATCTGTCGGCCGCACTGATCGTCGAGCAGCCCTTTGGCGCCGACATCCTTTACCCGTCTTCGACCCCGATCCTGGGCGGCACCCGCGTCGAGGTGAATTCGACGAGCTATACCGCATTGCTGCGCTACAAGTTCCAGAACAACTTCTCGGTCCATGGCGGTATCCGCGGATCGCGCGCCGATGGCCATGTGCGGCTGCAGGGCGCGGGCTATCGCACCACCTCGGGCTATGACCTCAAGCTTGATGGCGCTTGGGGCGTGGGCTGGGTCGCCGGCGTCGCCTATGAGGTGCCCGAGATCGCAGCGCGCGTCTCGCTGACCTATAACTCGTCCATCGACCATGATTTCAACATGAAGGAATCCGGCGGCCCGCTGCCGATGACCTTCGAGGATGAATATACCGTCACCACGCCGCGCAGCTGGACCCTGGAAGGCCAGACCGGCATCGCTGAAGATACGCTGCTCTTCGGCTCGATCCGCTGGGTGAAGTGGTCCGAGTTCCAGGTGGACAACTTCGTGTTCCCGATTTCGCCCGGCCCCACCGGTGGCGTGATCCCGCTGGTCGAAGTGGAGGACACCACCACCTATACGATCGGCGTCGGGCGCAAATTCACCGACAACTGGGCGGGTTCGGTCACCTTCCTCTATGAGCCGAAAGAGGGCGACATCATCTCGCCGCTGGCGCCGGTCAATGGCCGCAAGGCCATCACCGTGGCTGCGATCTATACGATGGACAACATCAAGATCTCGACCGGGATCAACTATACCAAGCTGGGCGGCGCCGATCTGGGCGTCGGCGAAAGCGGCAACAAGACCAAGGTCGCCGAGATGGATGACGGCGATCTCTGGGGTGTCGGGGTGCGGATCGGCTATTCGTTCTGATCCTTGCCCGAAAGATGCGGAAGGCCCCGGTTGCGCCGGGGCCTTTTTCATTTGCGCGGATCCCGCCGATGGCGCGGCCGCATGGATATTTGAGTGAAGAAGAAAATCAGGGCGTCAGCGCCTTGACGAGCAGGGTGAAGTGCTCGCCACGTTTTTCGAAATTGGGGTATTGGTCGAAACTGGCGGCGGCGGGGGCGAGCAGCACGGTTTCGCCAGGTTGGGCCTCGGCTGCGGCGCGCGCGACGGCTTGTTCCATGGTTTCGGAGATTTCGTAGGGGGTCTGGCCGATCTGCAGCGCGAAGTCGCGCGCCGAATGGCCGATGAGATAGGCCTTGACCACCTGTCCCAGATGCGGGGCCAGCGCCTCGATCCCGCCATCCTTGCCCATGCCGCCGGCGATCCAGCGGATGCGCTGGAAGGCGGTCAGGGCCTTGGCGGCGGCATCGACATTGGTGGCCTTGCTGTCATTGACCCAGCGCACGCCAGCGATCTCGGCCACGGTCTGGCTGCGATGCGGCAGGCCCTGAAAGCTGTGAAAGGCGCGCTCGATCTCGCGCGGGGCAAGGCCGAGGCTGCGGGTCGCGGCATAGGCGGCGGCAGCGTTCTGGTGATTGTGTTCGCCCGGAAGGCCCGTCACCTCGCGCAGGTCGATGGAGGCGACCTGCCGGCCCTTGCGGTATTCCGAGAGGAACCCCTTGCGGGCAAAGACCGACCAGCCAAAGCGCTCCAGTTTTTGCCCCGAGGAGACGCGGATCACCCGGTCGTCGGCCGGTCCCATTGAAAGCTGGTCGGCCAGATAGCGGCCCTCGGCCTCGTCGACGCCGATCACGGCGCGGTCGGGGCCGCCCTCGGCGAAGAGCCGGCGCTTGGCGGCGAAATAGCCCCCCGGCCCGCCATGACGGTCCAGATGGTCGGGCGAGAGATTGGTGAAGACGGCGATGTCGGGGGTCAGGGCGCGCGCGAGATCGGTCTGGTAGCTGGAGAGTTCCAGCACCACCACCTCGCCGTCATGGGCGGGATCGAGCGACAGAACGCCGGTGCCGATATTGCCGCCGATCTGGGTCGGGCGGCCGGATTCCTTGAGGATATGGTGGATCAGCGCCGTGGTCGTCGATTTGCCGTTCGAGCCGGTGATGGCGATGACCCGGGGGGTGATGTCGAACTGGTCCCAGTCGCGGGCGGCAAAGCTGCGAAAGAACAGGCCGATGTCATTGTCGACCGGCACGCCCAATTCATAGGCTTTGGCGATGACCGGATGCGGTTTGGGGTAAAGATGCGGAATGCCCGGGCTGGTG
>RRZU010190060.1_pt1 | contig 12336 bp, 12 predicted proteins | sample 2165561 | NCBI WGS metagenome assembly RRZU01 (sample SAMN10456909, study PRJNA506462) | wastewater metagenome | isolation source: wastewater sludge | place: USA: Moscow, Idaho | reverse complement strand
TGCGGTGGACAAGGCCGTTGCGATTCACTACGAGCACCGCCGGCCGCCTGCGTTGCGCTGGGCGGAATGGGAAGAACGACTCCGCCATCAGCTGGTGACGGCGCTACAACAGTTGGAGGAAGCCCTCGGCGCGGATTGGCTGGTCGGCGAACGGCTGACGCACGCCGACATCATGGCTGCCGTAATGGTTTCTTTCATCCGGTTCACCGAACCCGACGAGTGGCCCTCCGAGCGTTTCCCGAAGCTCGAAGCGCTGACCCGGCGCCTCGAGCAGACCCCGGCGTTCCTTGCCGTGCCGATTGACAAGGTATAGCCGTCAACGCTGCCGACGTCGGCGCAACATCGGGGCCAGGGCGTCGTGCTGGTGCGCGGCCAGTCCAAGCAGGATCAATGCGGTGCCGATTCCCAGGCTGGGGGTGATGCGTTCGCCGTTGAAAAGATTGCCGAGCAGCAGGGCAAGCACCGGAGTGATCAGGGTGATCAGCGATATCTTGGTGGCTCGCATGTGCTTGATCACGTAGTAATACATGGTGAAAGCGATGGCCGAACCGAAGACACCGAGGTATACGATTGCTGCGCCCGAACGAAAGGGTACCGTCGTCGGAAGTGCGTAGTCGTTAAAGAACCACAATAGACCGAATAATGGTGTCGATACCGCCAGGGAGCCGACGGTTGTTGCCAGCGGCGGGCTGTCGTCACCGATGCGCTTGAGGCTGACCATGCACGCGGAATAGCAGAACACGGAAAGCAGCAATGCCGCGAGTCCTGTTGTGAAGTGTTCGCCGCCCAGGCTGCCGCCGTGCAGAAAGATGACACCGAGCCCCGAGACGCCAAGCAGTGTGCCGAAGATTTTCCAGAACGTCAGCGACTTCTCGCCGAGTAGAAATGTGGCCATGACCCCAGCCATCAGGGGCGCCAGCCCGAACATTACCGAGATCAGGCCGGAATGCACGAAACGGGCGGCCCAGTAGGTCAGCGCCATTGATGTGAACAAGCCGAGACCGCCAACGAAATAGGCGAGCAGGGCGCGGGAATGCAGCGGAAAACGAGTGCCACCGGCAAGCAGGATGGCCAGCGCCGTGGCCAGCCCGATCGCCATGCGTGCAAGAACTGCCAGGGAAAAACTCATGCCTTGGGTACTCCACTGAATGGTGAGCGGGGTGGTTGACCAAATGAGGATGATGCCGAGATAGGCGGCCTGGACTGACATGCGGCGGGGTTCCTGAACGGCGCGGGCGGACACGGGGGAGGCGCTAACTATACAATACTGGTTTTGGCCAGACCACATGACCGGCCAGTCTCGCCTCAAATAATTCCGGAGACCAGAATGACGACGCAGCGCTTTACGGTGGATTCGCTTAAACACCTTGCCGAAACCTTATTTACGGCGGCTGGCATGGATAAGGACAAAGCGCAATCCGTCGCCGAAGTGCTCGTGACCGGCGATATGGTCGGCCAGCGCACGCATGGCATGGCGCTCTGCCCGCAGTACGTCGAACAGATCGAGAAAGGGCTGATGGCGAAACGCGGTGAGCCGGAAGTGGTGCGCGATTCGGGCGCCGTATTCGTCTGGGACGGCCACTATCTGCCCGGCCCCTGGCTGGCCTCACAGGCCATCGACCTGGCCGCTGCGCGTGTCACTCAGCACGGGGTGGTGACTGCCGTGATCCGCCGCAGCCACCACATTGCCTGCCTGACTTCACTGATCAAGCAGGCGACCGACCGCGGGCTGGCTGTCATCCTGGCTTCTTCCGATCCGGCATTCGGATTCATCGCGCCTTACGGCGGCAAGGAGCCTTTGTTTACGCCGAATCCGATTGCCATCGGTTATCCGGGAACGGAGGCGCCGGTGTGGATCGATGTCAGCACCTCGATCACTACCGTCGGAATGGCTCGGCAGAAATCGGCCGCTGACACGCCGTTCGCCCATCCCTGGCTGATGGACAGTGAGGGCCAGCCCACCAATGATCCGCACGTGCTCGATCCCGGTGCCAATGGTACGCTGCTGCCGCTGGGCGGGCGCGAATACGGGCATAAAGGCTTCGGTTTGTCGCTGATGGTCGAGATGCTGACTCACGGTCTGGGCGGTTTCGGTCGTCTCGACAGCGAGAAGCGCTGGGGCGCCAACGTCTTCCTGCAACTGCTCGATCCTGGCGCCTTCGCCGGGCGCGAGGCCTTCCTACGCCAGATGGATTACCTGAGTGGGTGTTGCCACGCCAACACGCCGATCGATCCGGCGCATCCCGTGCGTATGCCCGGTGAAATGGCACAGCGGCGCATCAAGGAGGCGGAAATTTCCGGCATCGACGTTTCGCCAAGCGTTTTGGCAGCGCTGGTAACGACGGCCGAGCGCTATGGTGTCATTCTTCCCGCGGCGTGCGGTTCTTCAGCCCCGTGAGCGAGGCGATTAAGGCCGCGCTTTTGCACCGCTACTTCGCCTTGCCGACCAGATACTCAAGCGCCGCCTTGAGTTCGTCGTCGCTCAGGCTGGTGTCGCCGGCGCGCGGCGGCATGGCGTTCTTGCCGTTGATGACCGACTTGAGCATTGCCGCCGAGCCGGTGGCGATGCGCGGTGCCCAGGCCGCCTTGTCACCCGTCTTGGGGGCGCCTGCCACACCCGCGTCATGACAGGCTTTGCAGATCGTGTTGTATACCACTTCGGCGCTGCGGGGCTTGCCGTCCGAGGGGGCGCTGGCTTTCATTATTTCGACGCGTGCCACCGGTTGAATGCGCAATTCGGCTTCATCCCCGCTACCGGCTGATGGATCGCCTTTGCCCAGCATCGAGAGTGGCCAGACGACAACAATCAGAGCGATACCCACGGCAATCGTGCCCAGCATGATCGTGCGGGAGGAGTTGGCCGATGACTTTGGTGTGGGTGCCATGCTTAGATCCCTCGGAAACTGAAAATTAACTGGGTTGAATCGCCGGATTCGTCATCCTACCGTTTTTCACGCGGGTTTCAATCGGCGGGGTTGTCGTCGATCCGATGGTAGGCGCCGTCGAAGAATACGAGCGGGGCCTCGTTCTTCCCTTGTGCAAACCGCTCCACGCGACCGACGAAGATCAGATGGTCTCCGCCGGGGTGTTGCGCTTCCTGCGTACATTCGAACCAGGCGCAACAGCCGTCGATCAGCGGCGTGTCGTCGATTCCACTGTGCACGGGAACGTCGGCGAAGCGGTCTTCGGCGCGCGACGCGAAGCGATTGGACAAGTCGCGCTGGCCGGACGCAAGTACATTGACCGCATAGCGTTGTGCGCGACGGAATGCTTCGAGTTTCGGCGAGTTGGTGGAGAGGCTCCACAGGATGAGCGGAGGGTCCAGTGAAACCGAGTTGAATGAACTGATCGTCACCCCAATGGGCAAGCCTTCCGGAGACAGCGCCGTGACGATGGTTACCCCGGTGGGGAAGCGCCCCAGTGTTTCACGGAACGCTTTACTGCTCTGCTCATTGACAGGTTGCGCGCGGCCGTTGTTGCGTTCTTCGTCGGCGTGCTTGGCGGTTCGGTTGGAGAGAACGTCGGTATCGGTCATCGGTGGATCCGGGTGGCTAGAGTGGGCATGCTAAGATCGAGCCCTTTCGAAGAAGTTCAGGCTCCCCTGCTCCGGTCTTGTGGCCGGAAACTCGCCAGCTATTATCGTCATGCGTCGTTCCCGGCTCAAGTGAATAAGTGAATCAAACCATCGACTCCTTCTCCGCTCGATTGATCCGCTGGCAGAAGCAATCGGGTCGTCGCGGCCTGCCCTGGCAGAATACGCGCGATGCCTACCGCATCTGGCTGTCGGAGATCATGTTGCAGCAGACTCAGGTGGCGACGGTGATTCCATACTATCTGCGGTTTCTTGGTCGATATCCGGATGTGAAGGCATTGGCTGCTGCGCCCATCGAGGAAGTGCTCGAATCATGGGCCGGCCTTGGCTACTATGCCCGCGCGCGCAACCTGCATCGGTGCGCGCAAATACTTGTGGCCGATCACGCGGGTCGATTTCCCGGAGATTCCAGGATGCTGGCCGAGTTGCCGGGGATCGGTCGGTCGACAGCGGCGGCGATCAGCGTATTTGCCAACGGAACGCGGGCGGCAATCCTCGACGGCAATGTCAAACGCGTCCTGGCGCGCTGCTTCGGTATAGAAGGGTTTCCCGGGGAGCGAAAAACAGAGAAGGAAATGTGGGCGCTGGCCGATTCCCTGTTGCCTGACACTGACATCGAAGCCTATACACAAGGCTTGATGGATCTCGGGGCGACCGTGTGCACGCGCAGCAATCCTTCCTGTACCGGCTGCCCGATGTACGAGATGTGCGTTGCCCGCCGCGATGGCCGCCAGGCCGAATTGCCCGGCGCGCGGCCGGCGCGGGTTATGCCCGAGCGCGAAGCCTCGGTCGTTGTGCTGACGGATGGCCTGAGCGTTCTTCTTGAACGCCGTCCGCCGACGGGGATTTGGGGGGGGCTGCTGGCCTTGCCTGAAGTGCCCCCGGGATCCGCCGAGGACTTTGCCCGCGCGCAGGCCTGCCGGTTGTTGCAAACGGGCGACTTGCCTCCGCTGCTCCATACCTTCAGCCATTTCCGTCTGACCATTCGACCATTGTTGTGTCGGGTCGAAAAAGTGGGCGCTCCAACCGGTGAGCCGGGGTGGGAGTGGGTGTCGATCGGCGATCTCGACGCCGCAGCGTTGCCGGCTCCGGTCAGGCGCCTGCTCCGCGCCGTGGCTTGACGCTCCTTTAGCGCTCCGCCGGGCTGCGCGCTCCGGACAAGGCAACGACTTCGATGCCGAATTTGCGGGCCGCCTGGTAGTAGATTTCACGCGCCGAAATGACCTTCGGGCTGCGCGCATCCTTGGCCTGGGCTTGTTGCAGGTAGCGCAAACCGCGTTCGGCCATCTCTTCGTTCCATCCCTTGCGCGCGAGCAGGGTAAAAATGGCCTTGCTGGCATTAACCAGGAACTGCAGGTTAGGTACCCGTTCAGCCGCTTCGATTAGCATCTGCACCGATGCTTCGATGTCGCCGCTGCGTGCAGCCAAAACGCCGCGGTTGTTGAGTTCGACGATCTCCCGGCTGACCTTGGCGAGCAGCGTCTGGCCGGCTTCCTCGTTACCGGTCTTGGCGAAGACGCCCTGGATCTGGGCGATCATGTTCCGGTCCTCGTTGTTCTCCGCGGCTACCTTGCCGAGGATTTCCTGGGCGCGCGCATCGTCGCCGGCGGCCATGCAGGCATGCGCCAGATCGACGGCAATTTTCTGCGATAGCGCAGATTTACCGGTATCTTTTGGCATGGATTCGTGCATCGCCAAGGCTTTTTCAAGCGCCTGCCGGGCCTTGGCGGGTTCGCCTTCCTGATTGGCGCACAGGCTGTCCATGACCAGCGCGGCGAGTTCGCCTTGCGGATTCCCGCGCCAATCGCGCCGCAACTCCTGGGTCACCTTACGAGCCCCTTCGGCGTTGCCGCGATCAAGCATCACGCGCGTGAGATTGGTGTAGTCGTCGATGACTCGCAAGGACGATCCGCGATGCCGTTCAAGTACCTTGCTATACGCCCGCTCGGCCGCGTCGAGGTCGTTGTTGCGCACGGCCACATCGCCGACCATGCGCTGGCGGGTTGAGTTGTTGGGAGAGATTGCAGCCGCTTTTTGCAGGGCATTTTGAGCTTCGGTAAGTTTGCCCAGTTCTTCGCGCACGCTGGCGACGAAATCGTAGGCCGCCAGGTACTCGGGGAAATCCTCGATCAGTTCGGCCCCGATGTGCTCCGCTTCTGCGAGATCGTCCAGTCCACGCAAGGCGACGGCCAGTCCCATGCGTGCCCAGGGAACTACAGCGTTGTCGAGTACCTGCTGGTAAACGGCCTTGGCTTCCTGGTGCCGGCCAAGCGCGTTGAGGACCTCGCCCTTGAAGCGCAGGATGTCGTAAAGAAACTGATCGTCTTGCCCGAGCAAGGCTTCGCACGCCGCCAGCGCATCGGCGAAAGCGCCGTTGTCGAGGTGGGTGAAGACGCGTTCGAAAAAGCGCTTCTTGTACAGCGCTTTCATCAGGCGCGCTTGGAGTTGCTCGGCGGTAAAGGGCTTGATCAAATAGTCGTCGGGCGCCAGTTCGGCGACGGATACTACGTTCTGGTAGGCGCGTTCCGCCGTGATGACCATGTAGACGGTCGACAGCGAGATCAGGTGTTTCTGCCGCAGTTCCTCCAGTAGCTGTTGCCCATCGCGGCCGTCGTCGAGCATGTAATCGGCGAATATGATGTCAAAATCATAAGCCTTGACCTGTCGCATGACTTCGGCTGAGGTGCCAGCGTTGTGGATGGCGGAAATGTCGAGGGTAGAGAGAATGACGCGCAGCGAGTGGCGTGCACTGCTGTGCCGGTCGATGATCAGGACGCGCATGCGTTCAAGATCCTTGCTCAGGTTCTTAAGCAATGCCGAGGTGTTGTTCGAGTCTGGTAATCCCATGGAATAAGCACCTTACGCGACTGCGGTCTGGCAGGCAAGCCTGTTTGCTTGATCTCCTTCTCAAGGTCTGAAACCTGTTATTTTTCAGCGAATTGGCGTAGAATCCGCTGCCTTTGCGCAGCACTTTGCGCGTCCTTGTTTACTCGGGAATCTCCTCATCCTCATGCAGTATCCTGACCCTTTCGATGTAATCGTGGTCGGTGGCGGCCATGCCGGCACCGAAGCGGCGCTGGCCTGTGCGCGCATGGGCGTGAGAACCTTACTGCTCACGCACAATCTCGACACGCTTGGCGCGATGAGCTGCAATCCTTCCATCGGCGGTATTGGGAAGGGGCATCTGGTCAAGGAAGTCGATGCGCTGGATGGCGTCATGGCTGCGGCGACCGACGAAGCGGGCATCCAGTTTCGTATTCTCAACGCCAGCAAAGGGCCCGCAGTACGCGCCACGCGGGCGCAAGCAGATCGCGTGTTGTATCGCCAAGCCATCCGGGCCCGCCTGGAAAATCAGCCAAACCTCACGCTGTTTGCCCAGGCTTGCGACGATCTGATCGTCGAAGGTGACCGGGTCGTCGGTGCGGTGACGCAGCACGGTATCCGTTTCTCGGCGCGTGCCGTGGTGCTCACGGCGGGGACCTTTCTCAACGGCAAAATTCACGTGGGGCTTTCGCAGTCGACCGGCGGGCGCATGGGCGACATGCCTTCGGTGTCGCTTGCCGCGCGCCTGCGCGAGCTGCAATTGCCGGCCGGGCGGTTGAAGACCGGAACACCGCCGCGCCTCGACGGCAAGACCATTGATTTCTCGGTGATGACCGAACAGCATTCGGACGATCCGTTGCCGGTGTTTTCCTTCCTCGGTACTGCCAGCCAGCATCCGCGCCAGTTGCCGTGTTGGGTGACCAGCACCAACGAACGTACGCACGAGATCATCCGCGGTGGATTGGACCGTTCGCCGATGTACACCGGCGTCATCGAGGGGGTTGGGCCGCGCTATTGCCCATCGATCGAGGACAAGATCCACCGTTTCGCGTCGAAGAACAGTCACAACATTTTCCTCGAACCAGAAGGGCTGACGACGCACGAGATTTATCCGAACGGCATTTCTACAAGCCTGCCGTTCGACATCCAGTTGGCGCTGGTACGCTCGATGAAGGGACTTGAGAACTGCCACATCCTGCGTCCCGGCTATGCCATCGAGTACGATTACTTTGATCCGACCGGCCTGCACGCCTCGCTGGAAACCAAATCGATAAAAGGGCTGTTCTTTGCCGGACAGATCAATGGCACAACCGGTTATGAGGAGGCCGCCGCTCAGGGCCTGCTGGCCGGTGCCAACGCTGCGCTGCAGGTGCAGGGCAAGGAGGCGTGGTCGCCGCGCCGCGACGAAGCCTATCTTGGTGTGCTGGTCGACGACCTGATCACCCGTGGCGTATCCGAACCGTACCGCATGTTCACCAGCCGTGCCGAGTACCGCTTGTCATTGCGCGAGGACAATGCCGACATGCGCCTGACAGAAATTGGGCGTCAGCTCGGTCTGGTGGGCGATGAGCGCTGGGCGGCCTTCTGCGAGAAGCGCGAGGCCATTGCGCTTGAGCAGGAGCGTCTGCGCTCGACGTGGGTGCATCCGGCCAGGGTGGATATGGAAGCGGTAGCAAGCGTGCTGGGCAAGCCGATTGAACACGAATACACACTGTTCGAGCTGCTGCGCCGCCCGGATGTGAGTTATGCCGGGTTGATGTCGCTGAACGTCGGAGAGGGGGGCGGTATCAGCGATCCGTTGGTGATCGAACAGGTGGAAATCCAGGCCAAGTATCAGGGCTACATCGAGCGCCAGTCGGAAGAAGTGGCCCGCAATCAAGCCAACGAGGACACCCGGTTGCCGGAGAACATCGATTACCACCGTATCGGCGGTCTGTCCAATGAGATCCGCCAGAAACTCATCCGTCATCGTCCGGAGACTATCGGTCAGGCCTCGCGTATTCAGGGAATGACCCCGGCTGCGGTGTCGATTCTTCTCGTGTATGTGAAGCGCGCCTCGCTGGAAGCTGCGCGCGGCGGTGGCGATCAGAAGGCTGCCCAATGATGCACGCGGAGCAACTGGCGCAGGGGCTGGCGGCGATGGGTCTGGTGCTGCCGGCGGAGTGCCGGGAAAAATTGCTTGCCTACCTGGCCTTGCTTTACAAATGGAACAAGACCTTCAGCCTGACGGCCTTGCGCGAACAGGACAAGGCGGTCAGCCATCATTTGCTCGACTCCTTGTCCATCCTGCCGTTCGTTTCCGATACTCCCGACACCCGTCTGTTGGATGTCGGCAGCGGCGGCGGTATGCCCGGAATTCCATTGGCAATTGTCCGCCCCGATCTGCGCGTGACCCTGCTTGACAGCAATTCCAAGAAAACCGCGTTCCTGCAGCAGACTGCCATTGAACTCGGGCTGAACAATGTTTGCGTTCACGGCGGGCGCGTCGAACAGTATCATCCGGAAGGCGGTTTCGCCGCGATCACCTCACGCGCTTTTGCCGAACTGGCCGATTTTGTCCGCTTGTCACGCCATCTTCTGGCGCCGGAAGGATGCTGGTTGGCCATGAAAGGCGTATGGCCCCGCGACGAGATCGACCGGCTTCCAGATAACGTTCATGTCGCGGCAGTACACCCCTTAACCGTGCCAGGCGTCGATGCGGAAAGGCATCTGGTTGTGATGCGCCGAGCCGCAACGGAATAATCGGAATAACCCAAGGGAGAATCGCGTTGGCAAGAATACTGGCAGTGACCAACCAGAAAGGCGGCGTTGGCAAGACAACTACCGCCGTGAACTTGTCGGCCTGCCTGGCTGCGCTCGGCCAGCGCGTGCTGATGATCGACCTCGATCCGCAGGGCAATGCCACGACCGGTTGCGGCGTTCTCAAACGCGAAGCGCTGCCCACCGTCTACCAGATACTCATTGGCCGCTCGGCGCTGATGGATACGCGGATTCCCACCGATTTCGGCTTCGATATCCTCCCGGCCAATCGGGAGCTGGCCGGTGCCGAGGTCGAGCTGATCGAGATGGATGGTCGCGAGTACCGTTTACGCGATGCATTGATGCCGGTGGTCGACGCCTACGATTTCGTCCTGATGGATTGTCCTCCAGCCTTGAACATGTTGACCGTTAACGGTCTGGCCGCGGCCCAGGCAGTGATGATTCCGATGCAATGTGAGTATTACGCGCTGGAGGGGCTGACCGATCTGGTGGCCACGCTCAAGAAAGTACGCGCCAATCTCAATCCGAAGCTGGAAATCGAAGGCTTGCTGCGCACCATGTTCGATCCGCGCTCGACCTTGACGCAGCAGGTTTCCGGCGAGCTCGTGGAGCACTTCGGCGACAAGGTATATCGCACGATCATCCCGCGCAACGTCCGCCTGGCAGAGGCTCCTTCCTACGGCAAGCCGGTGATTGCCTTCGACCGCCTGTCGAGAGGTGCTCAAGCCTATAGCGCATTGGCGCAGGAGTTGCTGGACCGGCGGGACGGGATTGTTCGCCCTTCCGCCGAACAAGGAGTGCAAGAATGAAACTGAAAGGACTCGGTCGCGGCCTTGATGCGCTGCTGGCCGGCAATGAATCGGCGGGCAAGGAACAGCAGCGGACGCTGCCGGTCGGCAGTCTGCAACCTGGAAAATACCAGCCGCGTACACACATGGATGGCGCTTCGCTGGAAGAGCTTGCGGCCTCGATCCGGGCGCAGGGGCTGATGCAGCCAATCCTGGTGCGACCTGTTGGCGGCGTTGATCGCTACGAGATTGTGGCGGGCGAGCGTCGCTGGCGCGCCGCACAAATGGCGGGAATGACCGAAGTGCCGACCTTGATCCGGGAAATTCCGGACGAGTCGGCGCTGGCCATGGCGCTGATCGAGAACATCCAGCGCGAGAACCTGAATCCACTGGAGGAAGCGCAGGGATTGCAGCGTCTGATCGACGAATTCTCCATGACCCATCAGCAGGCGGCCGATGCCGTTGGGCGTTCCCGGCCTGCTGCCTCGAACCTGCTGCGCTTGCTTCAATTGGTCGAGCCGGTGCAGGAGTTGCTGATGCAGGGGCAAATCGACATGGGGCACGCGCGTGCATTGCTGCCCCTCTCCGGTGCCTTGCAGATCCAGTTGGCGCAACGTGTCGTACAGAAACGGTTGTCGGTGCGCGAAGCCGAGCGTCTGGCGCAGCAAGCGCTGAAGCCGCCAAAAGAAAGCGAGCCGAAGAAAGTTGACCGCGATCTTTTGCGTTTGCAGGAGGAACTTTCCGACGCGCTAGGTGCCCATGTCGAGATTCGAACGAACCGTAAAGGAACGGGGCGAATCGAGATCGGATTTGCCAGTCTGGATCAGCTCGAAGGACTACTGCAGCGTCTACGATAAGTGTCATACGGATTGGTTTTTCGAGGTAGCAAAAACGATGCGTTTTGTGGTTATCCGTAGATTTGCGTTTTGGTCACTCCGTCGTAGAATACGGCCTCCGCGGTGCGCCAATCGCCAGAGTCCGAGGCGCCGATAATATGATTACAATGTTTCGGACTGTATTCCTGCAAGTGGCAGTTACAGTCATGGCGATGGTTGTTGCGGGGATTGTGGTTGGGACGCGGGGGGCTGTGTCGGCGGCGATAGGAGGATTGGTATGTGCAATACCTAACCTGTTATTCGCCACGCATCTAGGGTTATCCAAATTCCGTTCCGGAGCCTCGTTTGCAGGGGCTTTTTTGCTGGGTGAATTCGTCAAGCTGGTTCTGACGGTTTCGATGCTGGTAGTGGTTGCAAAGTACTACACCGATCTGCACTGGCCTTCCTTGTTGATCGGACTCGTGCTTGCGACGCAGGTATTGTTTTTGGCTTTCTGGAAGAAGAACTAGATATGTCGACAGGTCACGAAGCAGCTGTAAGCGCGCCAAACGCCGGCGAATATATCCTTCATCATTTGGGTAATCTGAATTCGTCGGGGCACCCGCAGGCCACGATATTTGATTTCTCGATCATCAATTACGACACGGTTTTCTTTTCCGTCGTGACGGGCCTGCTCTGCTTGTTGCCGATGTGGTGGGTGGCCAGGCGCGTTACCGCCGGAGTTCCGGGGCGGGGACAAGCGATCCTGGAAGTGCTGGTCGAAATGGTTTCTGTGCAGGCAAAGACGATCATTCACAACGAGCAATCCCGGCGTTTCGTAGCGCCGCTGGCGTTGACCGCCTTTGTGTGGGTCATCGCCATGAATTCGATGGATTTCCTCCCCGTTGATCTGCTGCCCATGCTGTGGCAGAAAATCAGCAACGATCCACACGCTTATCTGCGTGTTGTTCCGACGGCGGATCTGAATGGAACTCTTGGTTTGTCTGTAGGCGTGCTTTTGCTCTGTTTCTTCTACAACATCAAGATCAAGGGCGTCGGAGGCTGGGTTCATGAGCTGTTTACCGCGCCATTCGGTAGCCATCCCCTTCTCTACCTCCCGAATCTCATGATCCAGATCATCGAATTCATGGCCAAAACGGTTTCACACGGGATGCGTCTTTGGGGGAACATGTATGCAGGAGAGCTGCTGTTCCTGTTGATTGCACTGATGGGCATGGCCTACCCGGCCATGCCGCAGGTAGGCGGGTCGATGTTGTGGCTGGGCCATGTTGTCACGGGAATGCTGTGGGCTTTGTTCCATATTTTCATCGTGGTGCTGCAAGCGTTCATATTCATGATGCTGACCCTGGTCTATATTGGCCAGGCCCACGAGAGTCACTGAAGCAGCTATCGTTTCTTAGAAGTTTTTTCTGGTTAACCAAACTGAAGGAGTAGTCATGGAACAAGTGTACGCGAGTGTGGCCATTGCCTGTGGTCTGATCATTAGTCTTGGTGCCGTTGCTGCGTGTATCGGGATCAGCCTGATGGGTGGCAAGTA
>RRZU010555222.1_pt1 | contig 12338 bp, 14 predicted proteins | sample 2165561 | NCBI WGS metagenome assembly RRZU01 (sample SAMN10456909, study PRJNA506462) | wastewater metagenome | isolation source: wastewater sludge | place: USA: Moscow, Idaho | reverse complement strand
TCGATCCATGCCGGTTTTTTCAACCATGTCTATGTCGCGCTGGCGGACCAGCTGGAAGACGGCAGCTGGGGTGTGCGCCTTTATCACAAGCCGTTTGTCGGCTGGATCTGGTACGGCGCACTGCTGATGGGGCTGGGAGGCCTGCTCGCCATGGCTGACCGCCGTTACCGCCTGCGCCGGGGGAGTCGCCCATGACGCCGCTTGCCCGTCGCCGCCTGCTGTGGGCGCTGCCGTTCCTGGTGTTTGTGCTGCTGGTGGGCCTGTTTGCCGCCGGCCTGCAACGTGATCCGCGGGTGCTGCCGTCGCAACGCGTGGGCCAGCCCGCTCCGGCTTTCAGCCTGCCAAGGCTGGACGACCCGGCGCAGCGCTTTGCGCCGGCCGACCTGAAGGGCCAGGTGTGGCTGCTGAATGTCTGGGCGTCGTGGTGCTCGGCCTGTGCCCAGGAGCATGCGGCCGTCACCGAACTGGCGCGCGGGCACGGTGTCACCGTCGTCGGCCTGAACCAGCAGGATGAGCCTGACGCTGCCCGCGACTGGCTGGCACGGCTGGGCAATCCGTACCGCCTGTCGGTGATGGATACCGATGGCCGGATCAGCATCGACTACGGCGTGTACGGCGTGCCCGAAACCTTTGTCATCGACCGTGACGGCATCATCCGCTACCGCCACCTCGGCCCGGTTACGCCCGAGGTGAACCGCGATGTACTGTTGCCCCTGATCCGGAAACTGCAATCATGATCAGACCCTTCCTGTCTGCACTGGCGCTGGCCGGTGCCTTGTGCAGTCCCGCAGCGCTGGCGCAGGAAGGCCGGGACCTGGCGGAAGACCCGCTGGTGGAAACCCGGCTGCGCGAAGTCTCCAGAGAACTGCGCTGCCTTGTCTGCCAGAACGAAACGCTGGCCGATTCGCAGGCCAAGCTGGCGCAGAACCTGCGCCGCGAGGTGCGTACCCTGATCATCGACGGCAAAAGCGATGCGGAAATCATTGATTTCCTGACCGAACGCTACGGCGATTTTGTCCTCTATGACCCGCCGTTCAAGCCCTACACCTGGCTGCTGTGGCTGGGGCCGGGCCTGCTGCTGCTGCTGGGTGGCGGCGCCTGGTGGCGCATTGCGCGCCATTCCGGTACCACTGCCGAGCCGTCCCTGAGCGATGACGAGCGCAACCGGGTGGCAGCCTTGCTGCACCGGACTCCCCCGAAAACCAGACAGGATTCGCAATCATGACCATGTGGATAGCCGGTGTCGCCCTGCTGGCCGGCGTGCTGGGGCTGGGATTTGCCTGGCCGGTATTGCGGCCGCGAGAGGTCAGGCAACAGCGGCTGGAGGCCCGAGACGTGCTGGCCGAAGAATGGCAGGCACTGGACCGCCGGCGGGCGGATGGCGAGCTGACAGCGGAACAGCACCAGTCCTTGCAGGCAGAGCTGGGCCAGCGACTGCTGAACGAAACTGCCTCTCCGGCACCGGACAGGCCGGCCGACACGGCCGCCTCGGGCAAGCGCTGGCTGCTGCTGGGCGGGCTGACCACGCTGGTGCTGACCGGCAGCCTGTACTGGCGGACCGGCCGGCCGGACCTGGCGCTGGCACCGCCGCAGACGGCCCGGAGTGCCATCGGTGACGACATGGTGCAGAAGCTGGCCGCACGTCTGGCGGCCAATCCGGGGGACCGGGCCGGCTGGGCCATGCTGGGACATTCCTACTATGTACTGGAGAACTACGATGGTGCGGTGGATGCCTTCGCCCGGATTGCCGGTACCCTGTCGGATGATCCGGACCTGCTGGCGGAATATGCGATCGCCCTGTCGCTGAGCAGCGTGGAGCCCAGGCCCCATGCGGCGCGTCCGCTGCTGGAGGATGCCAGCCGGCTGCTGCCGGACAACAGCGCATTGCGGGTGTTTCTGGCCCGTGACATGCTGGCCAACGGTGAAACCGGAGCGGCAATTGCCGAACTGGAGGCCGCACGGGAGCTGGAGAAAGCCGATCCGCTGCGGGTGAAATTCATCGAGTCCATGATTGAGGAAGCCCGTCATCCCCGGTGACGGGCCCTGCCTGTTGCGGCCTCGGCGGCCAAAAAGAAAACGCCCCGGAAAGGGGCGTTATTCTTTGCGTGCACCGTAGACAGCGTCTACCAGTGCGTCCAGGTCTTCATGGAACCGGCGAGCCTCGGCCTCGCGTCGTTCTACACCGGTCGTGGGGCGGTGCTGGAAGCGTTCGCGCCACGGGCCAAGGGAGAAGCCGGTCATCTGCTCGATTTCCTTGAGCGAAGACGACTTCTGGGGTGAGGGATGATGGCGCACCATAAACATCTCCTGACTGAAGAACATGAAGTCACTGACGGATCGCAGCGCAATGGATGTCATAACACGACGCGCAATCCCAATGCAATCCTCTGATTAACACATTTACGTGAAGCTGATATGAACACGGCACACCTCCGTGCAACACAAAGCATGCCAGTCCATGCGACCACAACATGAGACCGGACAGCCGGCAATAAAGTTCCGCATGTCCGGTCTTTGCCTGTACCGGCCCCCAGGCCGGCAGCACCAGCCACTTCAGGGCAGGACAAAGCGGCTTGCCGCCTGGGCCGATGCGGCCGGATCATACCCGGCCACGATCCGGAACACGACCGGCCGGATGCCCGAAGCCTCACTGTCAGCCGGGACGGACACTGTCACCGGCAACGGCACGACGCTTCCAGGTGCCAGCCAGACCTGCTCCGGTCCGATGATTTCCAGGCCCGGCAAGCCGCTGACCTGAAGGCTGAAACGTCGCGGCACATCGTCCAGATTGGCCACTTTCAGTGGTATAGGTGTTTTCGATGTGTCCGCTGGCACTCTCCCGGTACAGCTCGCCCCGGTCCCGCAGTACATCGATCCGTACCGGCGTGCGCGTTTGCAGCATCCAGCCTCCCGCCGCCGCAACCAGCAACAGCAGACAGGCATAAGTCACCACTCGCGGCCGCCGCAATACGGATGCCTGCGCCCCCTGACGGGATGCCTCACTGGCCGGCATGAAGCGGATCAGGCCGACAGGTTCTCCGGTTTTCTTCATGACACCATCGCAGGCATCAATGCACAGGCCGCAATTGATGCACGGATATTGCAGGCCGTCGCGGATGTCGATGCCGACAGGACACGCCTGGACACAGATGCCGCAGTCAATGCAGCTGCCTTGTTCACCTGCCTGCCGGCGCACGTGGCGCGGCTCTCCCCGCTGGCGGTCGTAACCGGCATTGCGGGTAGCCTGATCGACCATGACGCCCTGAAAACGGGCATAGGGACACATGTGCTGGCATACCGCCTCCCGCGCCAGCCCGGCCTGTACGTACAGGAATGCACTGTAGAAAACCAGCCAGAAGCCTTCCCACGGGCCGGCCGATCCGGCCAGCAGGGCTGGCAGCAACTCCCGCACCGGCGTGAAATAGCCCACAAAGGTGATGCCGGTCCAGACGGCCAGCAACAGCCACAGACCATGCTTGACCGACTTGAGCGCCAGCTTGCGTCCACTGGCCGGAGCCTGGTCAAGTCGCAACCGTGCCAGATGGTCGCCTTCCACCCGGGCCTCGATCCAGGTAAAGACGGCGGTATAGACCGTCTGCGGGCAGGCAAAACCGCAGAACACCCGTCCGGCCAGTGCCGTGACAAGGAACAGGGCAATGGCGGCAAAAACCAGCAGCAGTGCCAGCAGCAAGGCATCCTGCGGCCACAGGACGAGGCCGAAGAAATAGAGCTTTTCATGGGCGATGTCGAACAGGATCGCCTGGCGGACCGTACCGTTTGCATTCCATTCCAGCCAGCAGCCACCGTAGAAAACAGCCTGGGTGATCCAGACCATGATCCAGCGCCAGGTATTGAACCTGCCGGATACGGCCCGGGCGTGAATGGCCCCTTTTTTCCGGTACAGCTCCAGCCTGGCTGCATGCAGTCTGTCGATACTCTGGCCCATTGTCGTTCTCCCCCTGATGACTCCGCGGGGTGCATTCCCCGGACGGCACAAGAGGCGAGTAAATCATCCGGCAACCAGACCAGACAGATTCAGGATTGCGGATTTTTCATAGGAACAGATTGGCAATCCGTATCGAAAAAAACATGGCTATAGCTGTCTTGATATCAGCTCACCCAGCCTGGCGACCGCCGGTTGCACATCGGCATGACCAAAATTCAGCCGGATGTAATTGCCGAATTCGCGCTTGGCCGAAAAAACCGGTCCCGGAGCAATGCTGATGCCCTGCTGCAAGGCTTCACGGTGCAACAACAGGGCATCCACCTGTCCTGGCAGCTCCAGCCACTGGAAATATCCTCCCTGCGGCCGGGCCAGCCGTGTCCCGGCCGGAAAGCAGCGGGATACTGCCCCGGCCAGCTCTGCCTCCTGCCTCGCCAGCGTCTGCCGCAACTGTCTCAGGTGCTTGTCAAAACTGCCCTGCTTCAGGTATTCGGCCAGCGCCATCTGTACCGGAATCGTCGTGGCCAGACTGAGTGAAAACTTCTGCCGCTGCACCAGACCGGCGTAGCGGCCGGCCGCCACCCAGCCGGCCCGGTAACCGGGTGCCAGGCTTTTTGAAAACGACGACACGTGCATGACCAGCCCCGTGGTGTCGACTGCCTTGCTGCTCAAAGGCGCCCGCTGCCCGAAATGCAGTTCGGCGTAGACATCGTCCTCGATCAGCGGCACATCGTGGCGACGCAACAGGGCCAGCAACGCCTGCCTGGCCTCATCCGGCACCAGGCTGCCGGTCGGATTGGCAAAATTCAGCATGAACAGGCAGGCCTTGACCGGATAATGCCGAAGCGCATCGTCCAGTGCCGCCAGGCTGACCCCTTCGCGGGGATGGCTGGGAATTTCGATGACTTTCAGCCCCAGACGTTCACTTGCCTGCAACCCGGCGTAAAAGGTCGGGGATTCCACGGCAATCAGGTCCCCCGGCTGCGTCACGGCCTGCAAGCACAGGTTCAGCCCTTCCATGGCACCCGAAGTAATGACGATTTCCTGCGGCGACACCGCAGCCCCTTGTGCCAGATAGCGCAAGGCCAGCTGCCGGCGCAGCTCTTCATGGCCGGGCGGCAAGCCGGTCAAGGTGTCCTGGGGAGCGAATTTCCGGGCTGAGCCCGCCAGAAAGCGCCCCAGTTTGTCGAGGGGATACAGGCGGGGACAGGGAAAGCCGGAGCCCAACGGCACGATCAACGGATCCCTGACGCTTTCAAGAATCTGGAAAATGAAGTCACTGACCTGCAACCGGGTCGAGCCGGATTCCGGCTGCGTCATTCCGGGTTCGGACAGCTTGTGGCCCAGACGGGCCCGCACGAAATAACCGGACCTGGGCCGCGCCTCGATCAGGCCCCGGTTTTCCAGCAGGTAGTAGGCCTGCATCACCGTTACCGGGCTGATGTCGTGAGTACGGCAAGCCTGCCGGATCGAAGGAAGCCGGTCGCCCGCCCGCAGAATGCCGTCGTCGATCAGTTGCTGCGTTTGTTCGGCAAGTGCTTGATACCGGCTCATGAAGTGTGGTCGCGCCTGTCCAGACTGAAATTCCGCAGCCCCGGCCGGGGCTGTCTGGCAAGTATATCAAGCCGTGTCCCCTTGCCCGTACGTACAGCAAGACTGCAAAGCGCATGGCCGGGACCATGCCTCGTCCTGGCAACAGGTCTGCAAACAGCCATTCCCTGACGTTGACAAGCGGAAAATGGCACATCAATAATTGCCATGTCATACGGTCAATTGAATCAATTGGCATGATTCATGCAAGACCTTCGACGCATCACATAATTTCAGGGAACACAGAGGAAAACACTCATGCAATTCGCGCGCCTCAGTCTCATCGCCGCTGCCGTCGCCACCCTTGCTGCCTGCGGGCAGAAAGCCGAAACCAAGCCGGCTGCCGAGGCCGGCGCACCGGCTGAAGAAGTCGTCAAGATCGCCAGCGTTGCTCCGCTGACCGGCAACATCGCCCACCTTGGCAAGGACAACGAGTCCGGCGTCAAGCTGGCAGCCGACGACCTGAATGCCCAGAACATCGTCATTGACGGCAAAAAGATCAAGTTTGAGGTTGTCTCGGAAGACGATCAGGCAGACCCGAAGGTTGCCACCCAGGTCGCCCAGCGGCTGGTGGACCAGAAAGTCAGCGCCGTGATCGGCCACCTGAATTCCGGCACCACCATCCCGGCCTCCAAGATCTATGCAGATGCCGGCATCCCGCAGATTTCGCCCTCTTCCACCAACCCGGCCTACACCACCCAGGGCTTCAAGACGGCCTACCGCGATATCGCCAACGACGTGCAACAAGGTACCGCTCTCGGCAATTTCGCCGTGGACAGCCTGAAAGCCAAGCACATCGCCGTCATTGACGACCGCACCGCTTACGGCCAAGGTATTGCCGACGAATTCGTCAAGGCTGCCGAAGCCAAGGGCGCCAAGGTGGTCAAACGCGAATTCACCACCAACAACGCAACCGACTTCATGGCCATCCTGACCTCCATCAAGGGAGCCAAGCCGGACGTGATTTTCTACGGCGGCATGGATGCCCAGGGCGGCCCGCTGGCCAAACAGATGCAGAAGCTCGGCCTGCAAGCCAAGCTGCTGGGAGCTGACGGCCTGCAATCGCCGGAATACATCAAGCTTGCCGGTGATGCCGCCACCGGAACCTACGCTTCGTCAGTGGGCATGCCCAAGGACAAGATGCCTGGCTTCAAGTCGTTCAACGACAAGTACAAGGCCAAGTACGGCGAAGTGCAGATTTACTCGCCCTACAGCTACGATGCCACCATGATCGTGGCCGAAGCCATGAAACGTGCCAATTCGACCGATCCGGCCAAGTACGCCGGTGAAATTGGCAAGACGAACCACAACGGTGTCACCGGCAATATCCAGTTTGACGCCAAAGGCGACATCAAGGATGGCGCAGTGACGGTCTACCAGGTGAAGGACGGCAGCTGGGTCGCTCTGGAAACCGTGGGCGGCAACACTCCGGTGGCAGCTCCGGCACCGGCTGAAGAGAAAAAGCAGTAAGCGGCCAGTCTGGCTGATCCTGATGCCTCCCCTTAGGGGAGGCTTTTTTCATTCGCGGGCAACGGAACAACCTGCCTGGTGCCAGCCCCCGTACATGTGCAGGGCCGCCACACGTCACTGGCCTCAGACACAGGAAAACTGCTACCGTCAGGCGTCACCGGCGGCGGTCCTTCACCGGCACGAGCCGTCCATTCCATTGACCGAAACAGAAAAACTGCCGACCAGGCACCTTCCAGCCCTGTGCCCGGCCCGCCCGAAGAAAAACCCTGCAAGGACGAGGCGTGCTGGCAAAGGCTGCATCATCCACATGCAGCCGCAGATTCCGCCGACACACAGCCCATCACGCTTCATCGGTCACAGGCTCACGCCGGGGTACCATTGCCTGCTGGACATAAATCGGGGCATACGCTTCGTCCTGGCTGATCAGGACCAGACCTTCCTTGGCCAGCTCCAGCATGGCAATGAAATTGACCACCACATGCCGCACGCCAAGTGTCGGGTCAAAGAGCTCGTCAAACGGTACAAACGGCTTGAATGCCAGTACGCGCAGGATCGCACTCATCTGCTCGCGCACCGACAGCTCATCCTGCTGGATTTCATGCCGGCGGTTGTTTTTGGCCCGGGCAAGGATTGCCAGCCACGCCTGGCGGATATCCACTACAGTCAGCTCCGGCAAGCGTTTTTCCGCACTTTGCTCGACCAGCACCGCCAGCCAGGCAAAGTCGCGCTCCGCCTGGGGAATGCGGTCCAGTTCCAGCGCCGCCAGCTTGATCTGCTCGTATTCCAGCAGGCGCCGCACCAGCTCGGCGCGCGGATCTTCCAGCTCATCGGCCAGCTCGGCCGGTGGCCGCGGCAGCAGCATGCGTGACTTGATCTCGATCAGCAGCGCTGCCATCAACAGGTATTCGGCTGCCAGTTCCAGTCTGGCATCGCGCATGCCGTCGATGTATTCCATGTACTGGGCCGTGATACGCGCCATCGGAATGTCGAGCACGTCCAGGTTCTGCTTGCGGACCCGGTAGAGCAGCAGGTCCAGCGGACCCTCAAAGCTCTCCAAGATCACCCGCAGTGCATCGGGCGGAATGAACAGGTCCTGCGGTGTTTCCAGCACGGCTTCGCCGAACACCACGGCAATCGGTGGCGCAGAAACCGGCATGCCGTCCGGCGGGACGGCATGTTCGGCAGAGGTGTCTCTGACGGGGGTACCGGTCACAGATACCCCAAGCCCATGGCTTCGCGCACGTCGCGCATGGTGTCTTCAGCGAGCTTGCGAGCCTTTTCGCAACCGTCGGCCACGATGTTTTTCACCAGCGTCGGGTCATCAAGATACTGCTGTGCCCGTTCGAACATCGGTTTCTGCTCGGCCAGCACCCCGTCGATGACCGGCTGCTTGCACTCCAGACAGCCGATGCCGGCTGACGTACAGCCCGCCTTGACCCACTTGTGGGTCTGCTCGCCGGTGTAGACCTGATGCAGCTGCCACACCGGGCATTTGTCCGGATTACCCGGGTCGGTGCGACGCACCCGTGCCGGGTCGGTCGGCATGCTGCGGATCTTGCGCGTAACCGACTCGGGCGCCTCGCGCAGGAAAATGCCGTTGCCGTAGCTCTTGGACATCTTCTGTCCGTCCAGTCCCGGCATGCGGCTGGCCTCGGTCAGCAGGGCCTCGGGTTCGACCAGAATGGTCTTGCCCTTGTTTTCAAGGTAGCCAAACAGGCGCTCGCGGTCGCCGTGGCTCAGGTTCTGCGTATCGGCCAGCAAGGCCCGCGCCGCTTCCAGCGCCTCGTCATCGCCTTCTTGCAGATAGCGGGTACGCAGGTCGTGGTACAGGCGGGCCTTCTTGCTGCCCATTTTCTTGACGGCGGCTTCGGCCTTGTCCTCGAACCCGGTTTCGCGCCCGTACAGGTGGTTGAAGCGGCGGGCCACTTCGCGGGTGATCTCGATGTGCGGAATCTGGTCTTCGCCCACCGGCACGTACTGCGCGCGGTAGATGAGGATGTCGGCCGACTGCATCAGCGGATAGCCCAGAAAACCGTAGGTACCCAGATCCTTGTGCGACAGCTTCTCGATCTGGTCCTTGTAGGTCGGCACCCGTTCCAGCCAGGAAAGCGGCGTGATCATCGACAGCAGCAGATGCAGCTCGGCGTGCTCCGGCACCTGGCTCTGCACGAAAATGGTGGCCTGCGCCGGGTCCACACCGGCAGCCAGCCAGTCGATCACCATGTCCCACGTACTTCTGGCGATGATGCCCGGGTCGTCATAACTGGTGGTCAGGGCATGCCAGTCGGCGACAAAAAACAGGCATTCGTGCTCGGACTGCAGGCGCACCCAGTTTTTGAGCGCACCGTGATAGTGACCCAGGTGCAGGCTGCCGGTCGGGCGCATGCCCGAAAGAACGCGGTCGGGGAACATGGACATCTTCGTGGAAGGGCTCGGTAGCGGTTACAGGAAAAGATTGAGGAAACCATACACCAGCCCCATGAAGGGCCGCATGATGGTGGTCAGCAGACCGGTGAAGATCAGCGCGATCAGGATCCACATGCCATAGGGCTCGATGCGCGACACGCTGTACGCCTGGCGCTGCGGCAGCAGGCTGACCAGGATGCGCCCGCCGTCCAGGGGTGGAATCGGCAGCAGGTTCAGCACCATCAGGCTGACGTTGATCATGACTCCGGCCTGGCACATCAGCGCCAGCGGCGTGCCGAAATAACCGCCCAGCGTACCGGACAGCTTGAACAGCAGCACCCAGCCGATCGCCATGGCCAGATTGGCCAGCGGCCCGGCCACGGCCACATAGCGCATGTCGCGCTTGGGGTGGCGCAGGTTGGAAAAGTTGACCGGCACCGGCTTGGCCCAGCCGAAGATGAAACCACCCAGGAACAGCGCCAGCAGCGGGATCAGGATGGTGCCGACCGGATCGATGTGCTTGAGCGGATTGAGCGTCATGCGTCCCATCATGAAGGCCGTTGCGTCACCGTAACGCTTGGCGACGTAGGCGTGCGCAGCTTCGTGCAGGGTGATGGCCAGCAGGACCGGCAGCGCGTAGATGGCGATTTTCTGGATCAGTGAATATTCGAACATGGATGTTCCGTGCGGATCAGTCGTCAGACCAACCAAAGGGTTTGAGGGCGCCGGAGCCTTTGCGGACCAGTTCGGGAGCACCGGAGGTCAGGTCAACCACTGTCGTGGGGGCCACACCGCAATAGCCGCCGTCGATGACCAGATCGACCTGCGGTCCGATGGTGTCACGGATGTCGTACGGATCGGACGGCGGCTCGTTTTCACCCGGCAGCATCAGCGTGCACGACAGCATCGGCTCGCCCAGCTCCTCCAGCAGTGCCAGCGCAATGGCGTTGTCCGGCACGCGCAGGCCGATGGTCTGGCGTTTGGGATGCAAGGTACGGCGCGGCACTTCCTTGGTGGCTTGCAGGATGAAGGTGTAGGCCCCCGGCGTCACCGACTTCAGCAGGCGGTAGACCGTGTTGTCGACGCGGGCGTAAGTACCCAGCTCGCTCAGGTTGTGGCACACCAGCGTGAAGTGGTGGCGCAGGTCCAGCTGCCGGATGGTGATGATGCGGTCCATCGCTTTTTTGTCGGACAGGCGGCAGCCCAGGGCATAACAGGAATCAGTGGGATAAACGATCACCCCGCCCTCGCGCACGATCTTCACCGCTTCGCGGATCAGACGGGCCTGGGGTGTTTCGGGGTGGATGGAAAAGAACTGTGACATAGTTGGCAATCGGTTGGAAAAAATGCGCCCTACAGGGTTTCAGCATAGTCGGCCGGTGACAGGCCAAGGCGCTCCCACACCGGCAGGCAGCCTTCGGGCAAAGGCTGGGTCAGGCCGACATCGCGCCCGCCTTCTCCCGGCGCATGGAAATCGCTGCCGCTGGATGCCAGCAACCCCTCGGCCCGGGCCAGTTTGCCAAACTGGCTGATTTCGCTGGCTGAGTGGCTGGCACTGACCACCTCGATCGCCTCGCCACCCGCCGCCTTGAAGTCGGCGATCAGCTCGCCCATCAGCCTGCGGCCGATCTTGTAGCGTCCCGGATGGGCAATCACGGCAATGCCGCCGGCAGCACGGATCCAGCGCACGGCGTCGGCCAGTTCGGCCCACTGGTGCCGGACATAGCCCGGCTTGCCGTTGACCAGAAAACGCTTGAATGCCTGGTCCTTGTCCTTGGCCCGACCCGTCTCGATCAGATAGCGGGCGAAGTGGGTACGGCTGATCATTTCCGGATTGCTGCAATAGCGCATGGCACCGGCAAAGGCGTCCTCGACGCCCACGCGCAGCAGATCTGCCGCCATGGCTTCGGCGCGGCCAATGCGGCCTTCGCGGATCGATTTCAGCCCCAGGGCCAGGTCCGGCTGTTGCGGATCAACCCCGAGACCGACGATATGGATCGTCCGGTTGTGCCAGGTCACGGAGACCTCCACGCCCGCTACCAGATGCACGCCGCAGGTTTCTGCTGCCTGCCCGGCTTCGGCCAGACCGGCTGTGCAGTCATGGTCGGTCAGCGCCAGTATGCGGCAGCCACGGGCAGCCGCCCGGGCCACCAGTTCCGCTGGCGGCAGGTCGCCGTCCGATGCGGTGGAGTGACAGTGCAGGTCAAGAAGGTTCATGCCCAAAACGCAAGACAAAGAGCGCTATGGTAACGCCAGCAGCCCCTGCTCCGATAGCCGTGCCCGCTGCTAGCCGGCCGCCGGCGGCTGTTGCCGGGCCAGCCAGGCTGCATGGGCCTGCCGCCAGAGCGCTGTTTCTTCGGCATGAACCACCCACACGCAGCGCTCACAACCGGAGCCGCAGCACTCGTTCTCTCCCGGTGCCTGTGGCGGCAGCGGTTCGGGATCAAGCACGTCCGCCATGCCGGTCATTCGCCGCCCTCGACCCGGATCGTGAAGCCCGGACCACTGACAGTCTGACCGGCGCGGATCTTGCAGGTCTTGCGCAACTCGGTCTGACCGTCGACTTCGACCACGCCGGTCGCCACCAGTTGCTTGCCGGCACCGCCGGAATCGACCACGCCGCACATCTTGAGCAGATTGCACAACGGCACGAATTCACGGTCCAGCTGGTATACCTCGTTCATTTTCTTCACACCCATACAGGGACAGCCTTGTGCATGCCCTGTGGAAAAGCTGGCCAAGTCATTGAACCTGACCGGAAAACAGCAACCTGCTTAAAAAACAGGCAGCCACACGTCAAAACAGCCGGAACTGTACGGCGCCGGCTCAAGCCGGCGCATTGCTCCATTCGCCCGGCCGGCCACCAGCCAGTTGCTGACGGACACGCTGCGGGTCGGTTTCGGTCGCCAGCAGCACGGTCAACCGGGCC
>RRZU013522052.1_pt1 | contig 12339 bp, 12 predicted proteins | sample 2165561 | NCBI WGS metagenome assembly RRZU01 (sample SAMN10456909, study PRJNA506462) | wastewater metagenome | isolation source: wastewater sludge | place: USA: Moscow, Idaho | reverse complement strand
CCAATCCGTCGAGAGCTCCGCCTTGTATAGGGGCTCCAAGCACGGGAAGAGATGTGGCGGCGGCTATGACGCCGGGAAGTGCTGCGGAAAGCCCTGCAACGGCTATAATGACTTCTATGCCGCGTTTCTTAGCGTTTTTAGCGTAGTTGGCAGCGTCTTCAGGTGTCCTGTGGGCGGAAGCTACTGCTGTTTCATAAGGAACAGCTAAGTCATCCAGCACGGAGACTCCCTTTTCCACAATGGCTATGTCAGAAGCAGAGCCCATGATGATACCTATTTTGGGTGTAGACATCTATTTCACACCTTTCAATGATTTGTCACCAATATCGTTTCTGTAATGCATTTTTTCAAACTGTACCGTTTCAATACGGGAGTATGCGACGTCTCGCGCCTCTTGAAGCGTGTCAGCGATACCTACGACGGTGAGTACACGCCCGCCTGAGGTCACAAGCTCGTTTTTATCGTTGCAGGCAGTACCTGCATGATATATAAACGCAGAGGGCATCTCTTTTTCTGTACCGATGATTTTTTTTCCTGTGTCATAGCGGTCGGGGTATCCTCCGGAAGCCAATACTACTCCAAGTGCGGTCTTTTGAGCGGCGGGCCATTCAATTGAGTCCAAATTCCCATTGGCGCAGGCGAGTATTACTTCGCCAAAGTCACCTTCGAATACGGGGAGGACAACTTGTGTCTCAGGGTCACCGAGGCGTACATTGTATTCTAAAACGGAAAGAGAACCGTCATCTTTTACCATGATTCCCGCATAAATTACGCCGCAAAAGGGGATGCCGTCACTTTTGAGTCCCATTAGTGTCGGTGTCAAAACTTGGTCTGTCACCCGTTTCATAAAAGCGTCATCTACCCATGGAACGGGAGAGTAAGCTCCCATGCCGCCTGTATTGGCGCCTTTGTCTCCGTCAAGAGCTCTTTTATGGTCTTGGCTGGAGGGGAGGATTCTGACGGCGCTGCCGTCTGTGAGTGCCAGTACGGTCATTTCCTGCCCTTTAACAAAGTCTTCAATAACAATTGTTTTGCCGGCTTTGCCGAGGGCCATGTCTTCAAGCATCATGGTGCAGACAGATATCGCCTCTTCAAAGGTGTCAAGTAAAAAAGCGCCTTTCCCGGCTGCAAGCCCATCAGCTTTTACCACATAGGGAGCGGTTCTTTTTTTGAGAGCTTTTTCGCAGCTCTCAAGGTCGGTGCAGCAGTCAAACGCTGATGTTGGGATACCGTGTCTTGCCATAAACTCTTTCGAAAAGGCTTTGCTGCCCTCAAGCCTGGCTCCTGACATGCCGGGTCCCATTACAAGGATGTTTTCTTTGCGCAGTGCGTCGGCTGTGCCGGCGACAAGTGGTGCTTCGGGGCCTACAAATACAAGCTCTATTCCCAGCCGTTTGCAGAGAACGGTCATTGCTGCAGGGTTGCATGGGTCACCGGCATGACATGCGGCTAGTTTCTTAATGCCGGGATTCCCCGGGCAGCAGTGGAGTTCTGTCACTATTTTTGATTTTGAGAAAGCGTGTACGACAGCATGTTCACGTCCGCCTCCGCCTAAAACCATTACTTTCATGTCAACAGCTCCTTGTTCTTAGTGTCTGAATGTGCGGCTTCCGCCGACAAACATGCTTATACCCAGTTCTTCGGCTCTTTTGGCCACATCATCATCTTTGATGGATCCACCGGGTTGAATTACCGCTTTTACTCCTGCTTTAGCAGCCAATTCGATTGTGTCGGGGAAGGGGAAGAAGGCGTCGGACGCCAGTACAGATCCCTCCGCTGCCTCCTTGGCTAGCTTCAGTGCGTATTCCGCCGCATCAACTCTGTTGGTAAATCCGCCGCCGATTCCGACAGCAGCTCGGTCCTTTACGAGGACTATGGCGTTGCTTTTGGTTATCGCCGCGGTTTTCCAAGCGAATAAGAGATCTTCCCAGAGTTCAGGTTTTGGCTCACCAACCCAATGCCCTTTGTCCGTCTGTGGAATTGGCGGCAGTGCGTCTTCCTGAACCAAAAATCCGCAGCGATTGCCGGTTATTTGCAGCTTTGGAGCGTAGCCTGGGGTGATTGCCAGAACGCGGAGGTTCGGTTTTTTCTCTGCGAGGTACTCTGCTACGCCGCTTTCATATGATGGTGCGGCTATTATTTCAAAGAAAGTCTCTGTGATGGCTTTTGCTGTTTCCATGTCGACTGCGCGGGTCATGCCGATGATGCCTCCGAATGCTGACACAGGGTCGCATGCCAGAGCTTTGTGAAAGGCTGCAAGCGGAGAATCTGCGCTGGCCGTGCCGCATGGTGTGGTATGCTTTACTATGGTGCAGGCGCATAGGCTCTGGAAGATGGAGCAGCCGCGAAGCAGCGTGTCGAGGTCGAGAAGGTTGTTGTAGGAAAGCTCTTTGCCGGATAACTGTATAAAGGGCTGTTTTTCAAGAGGCGGCAAAAAGAGCGCGGCCTTTTGATGGGGGTTTTCTCCATAGCGTAAATCCTGAACTTTTCTGAGAGGCAGAACTTTATCGTCAGCGGTGTCGTCAGATACGCCTATTTCTGTGCAGAGTCCTTTGTAGATGGTGGCGTCGTATGATGAAGTGACTTTAAAGGCTTTGAGTGCCAGCTCCTGTTTAAATTCGAGGGTCAGTTCCTGTTTTTTTTCGAGCTCTTCAAGAACGCGCGGATAGTCAGCAATGTCTGTTACTACAGCTACGTGGTAGTAATTTTTAGCGCCGGCTCTGATGAGGGAGACGCCGCCGATGTCGATTTTTTCAATGAGTTGATCAAGGTCTGCGCCGCTTTTGGCCGTTTCTTCAAAAGGGTAGAGAGTGCAGACAACCACGTCAATTAGGGGAATTTTGAATTTTTCACGGTCCTCTTCGTCTTGCTCATGTCCGCGCCTAGCTAGTATCCCACCCATTATCGTAGGATGGAGTGTTTTTACTCTGCCGCCGAGAATTGCGGGAAGTCCTGTCATGTCAACGACTTCTGTTACGGTAACTCCGCCTTCTTCAAGGTATTTTGCTGTGCCGGAGCTTGAGACAATTTCGTAACCGTGAGCGGCGAGACCCTTTGCCAGTTCGAGAACGCCTGTTTTATCCCATACAGATATTAGGGCTTTTCTGGTTTCCATTTTCATCTGCGCTTCCTCCCGTTCTGCTATCTTTATTGATCTTTTTCGGAAAAAAATTTTTTGAGAGCTGTTTTATAAATTCTATGTTCCGTGCGGTGTATTCTTTCCTCAAGAGTTTCCATGGTGTCTTCAGGCAGCCGGTGAACCTCTTCCTGTGCCAAAATAGGCCCGTGGTCAACCTCTTCGTCAACAATGTGCACTGTAACGCCTGTGACGGAAACTCCCGCCTCCCAAGCGTCAAGAATGGCGTGAGCGCCTGGGAAAGCCGGCAATAAAGCTGGGTGAATGTTGATTATCTTTCCCGAAAACTCTCTGACAAACTCAGGAGATAATATTCTCATGAAGCCTGCTAGAATAATCCATTCGGCGCCGCGTGCTTTCACTGTGTCGGCGATGACTTTTTCAGCCGCAGAGCGTCCCTCTTTGTAGTCAAAATAGATGGTTTCCGCACCCAAATTCTTTGCTGTAGCAAGCCCCTTGGCAGTTTTTTTATCGCTGCCGACAAAGACAACATTAGCAGGAAGTTCTCCTGAGGCGCAGGCCTTCAGAAGAACTTCCATGTTTGTCCCTGTTCCTGAGATTAGTATCGCTATGAGCGAGAGGGACATTTTTTTACCGAGGCGATAATGACCGGGGTTTCGCCTGTTGCTGCGAGAGCCCTTGTCACTTCATCAAGGTCGTTTTTGTCGATTATAAGTACGTAGCCAATACCGAGGTTGAAGACTTTGCGCATCTCTTCTTCCTCCACACCGGCGCTCTGAATAAGGTCAAAAATTTTGGGTCTTGTCCAGGAGGAGAAGTCTATTTCAATGTCCAGACCCTTGGGAATTACCCTGATGACGTTGCCATACATGCCGCCGCCGGTAATATGAGCCATGCCGTGAATCTTTCCGGTCTTAGCCGCCGATATCGCCGCTTTCACATAGAGCTTTGTCGGGCGCATGACAGCGGAGGCGATGGTTTCGTCCCAACCGTTCGGTGTGGAGTTAAGGTCAATATCCAGTCCATCTTTGCCGAGAGCGCTTCTTACAAGGCTGTATCCGTTGCTGTGAACGCCGGAGCTGGCAAGGCCGATAATGATGTCTTGGTCTTTAATGGTGCTGCCGTCGATTATTTTATCTTCGTCAACCAATCCTACGGAGAATCCCGCAAGGTCAAAGCCGTCTGCGCCGTACACTCCCGGCATTTCAGCAGTCTCGCCGCCGAGCAATGCGCAGAGGCTTTCCTCGCAAGCGTCAAGTACGCCTTCTACTATCTCCTTAAGTACAGGCACATCAAGCTTCCCGCAAGCGGCATAGTCGAGGAAAAATAACGGTCTGGCTCCGCCTGTGACAAGGTCGTTGACGTTCATTGCCACCAAGTCCTGTCCCAGTCCACGGTATATAGAGGTTTCTTTAGCAAGTTCGAGTTTTGTCCCGACTCCGTCGCAGCATGCTGCGATGCACTGGCCGCCGCCGATTCTGTAAAGTCCGGCAAATCCACCGACACCGCCTACGGAGTTTTCATCTTTCGGACGTTTTTTCAGCAGTTCTTTTATTGTCTCTACCCATGCGTCTCCGCCTGAAATACTGACTCCTGCTTTTTCGTAACTAAGTTTTCCGCTCATAATCATGCTCCCCGTTCCGAGTTATTCTGCGGCAGATAGTTTCCGGTAAAACACGCTGTGCATAGCTGCTCTTGTGGAAGTCCGATAGCCGCGATAAGGTCTTCCTCTGTCAGGTAATCCAAAGAATCTGCGCCTACTTTTTTGCAAAGTTCGTCCAGCGTCATACGTACCGCTGCCAGTGTTTCTTCTTTTCTGGTATCAATACCATATCTGCAAGGGTGGAGAACAGGAGGTGAGGCTATGCGAAGGTGGACTTCAGATGCTCCCGCGTTGCGTATCATAGAGATTACCCTCTCTGCTGTTGTTCCCCGCACTATTGAATCATCAACTATTACGGCCTTTTTGCCGCTGAAAACTTCTGATATGGGGTTTAGTTTTATTTTAACACCAAGCTCACGGACTTTTTGTGTTGGCTGGATAAAGGTGCGCCCCACGTAACGATTTCTGACAATGGCGATTTCAAAAGGAGTCCTTGATTCCTGCGCGTAGCCGATAGCTGAGATTGTACCGCTGTCCGGCATTCCCGCAGCAATATCCGCTCCGCCGCATGGTGATTTTCTGGCAAGTCGCCTGCCCATTTCCTTGCGCACCTCGTATACGGAACGCCCGTCAATAATACTGTCGGGTCTGGCGGTGTACACATATTCGAAGGAACATCTCATACACCTGCTGCATGGATTTGCCACAGGAATGCGCAAGCTCCTCATGCCGTTAGTGTCAATGATGAGAATCTCTCCCGGAGCCACATCTCGTATCAGCTTTGCTCCGACGATGTCCAGAGCGCATGATTCTGAGGCTATGTAGTACGTACCCTCTCTCTCTCCGACAACCAGCGGCTTAAACCCCCACGGATCGCGTGCTGCGACAAGAAAATTGTCGAGCAACACAAGCAGGGCGCTTGAGCCTTCAAGTTTTCTGAGTGCGTCAACCAGCGCATCGAGAGGAAGCATGTGTGATTTTTGCGCCATCAAATGGAGGATAGATTCAGAGTCTGTTGTGGAATGAAAAATTGATCCCCTCTGCTCCAACTGTGATTTCAGCGCTTGCAGATTTGTTATGCAGCCGTCGTGAGAAATCGCCACCGGTCCTCTGGCGTACTTTGCACCAAGAGGCAGGATATTTTGCGGCTGGGACGGGTCTATCGGGGCATATCTGACATGACCGATAGCGGAACATGCGCTTTCTTCCGATAATTGCTGCTGGTCTACGGCGTTGTGCAGAAGACCCATGCCGCACGCTGTTGCGGTGCGGCCGTTGTCTATCCAAGCGATGCCGGCTGACTCCTGCCCTCTGTGCTGAAGAGCATAGAGACCCAAATAGACCTCTTCAAGCACTTTTTTACCTGTTGTACTAAATGCTCCGAATATTCCGCTCATCTGATGTTAGTCTGATATTCTTTTCCAAATTTCTTCGTATGCTCCGAGGACGTTGCCAAGGTCTTTGCGGAAACGGTCTTTATCAAGACGGTCGCCTGTGGAGCTGTCCCAGAAGCGGCAAGTATCGGGGGAGACTTCGTCTGCCAGCATAAGGTTGCCCTTTGAGTCTTTTCCGAATTCAAGCTTGAAGTCAACCAGCGTGACGCCGCGGGCGGCAAAGAATTCCTTCAGCACCTCATCTACGCGGATAGCGATGCTCTTGATTTTAGAGACTTCCTCTTCTGTGGCCCAGCCGAGAAGGATAGCGTGGTCGTCGTTGATAAGAGGGTCTCCGAGCGCATCGTCTTTGTAGCTGAATTCAATCATCGGGCGCGCAAGAACAATGCCCTCTTTTACTCCGAGGCGTTTGCAGAGGGAGCCTGTGGTGATGTTGCGGACGATTACTTCCAGCGGAACGATGGATACACGTTTGACTATCTGATGAATATCATCTGTCTTTTTCACGAAATGTGACTCAATTCCCTTAGAGGCTAGGTATTCAAACAATTTTGAGGTGATTTTGTTATTGAGCTGACCTTTACCGTCCATGGTGGCTTTTTTTTCGCCGTTAAAGGCGGTGAAGCTGTCCTTGTATTCGATGATTACTAGTTCGGGATCCTCTGTTGTATAGAGTCTTTTTGCCTTGCCTTCATAGATGAAATCTTTTTTTGTCAGTTCCATTTGTAAACGCCTCCAAAAATTTAAATTCAAACTTTGCTGTTACTTTGTATTATATGTAAGGTTTAGTTCAAAAAGGTGGTTTCCGAAGAGGTTTTTGCGTAAGAGTATCTACTCTCGGAAACCGTGGTGACATTACTTGTAAGCTCGGGATAATAATCGTTGTTAAACTTCCAACAAACTGTCGCTGTCATCTTCCTCAACGTAACTGCCGTCAAAGCAGGCAGTGCACAGCTCTTCGCGCGGAAGCCCCACCGCTTCGGCCAACTCAGCGCAAGTAAGGTATGTGAGAGAGTCTGCGCCTATCTTTTTGCATAGAGAGGGGATATCCATCTGCGCTGCCACCAGTTCATCAGAGCTGGGAGTATCAATTCCATAGTAGCAGGGAAAAGCTACGGGCGGTGAGGCTATCCTCATGTGCACTTTTTCTGCGCCGCTCTCACGTATCATCTTGACGATGCGTCCCGCGGTGGTTCCTCTGACAAGTGAGTCGTCAACAACGACGGCCTCTTTGTTTTTAAATATCTCCGGCTGAGGGTTGAGTTTAATCTTAACGCCAGCATCGCGGACCCTCTGTGTCGGCTGAATAAAGGTTCTGCCTACATAGCGGTTTCTGACCACGCCGGATTCAAATGGTATTTTTGCCTTTTCCGCAAGACCGAGGGCAGCTATCGTGCCGCTGTCCGGCATGCCGGTTACCACCGCATTGTCAGGAGTATCGTGCTTGGCCAGCTTGGCTCCGAGCTCTTTTCTGGCTCGGTAGACGGAGCGTCCGTCAATCATGCTGTCCGGTCTGGCAAAGTAGACATATTCAAAAGAGCAGTGACAACGGCGTTGCGGTCTGTTTGCCATTTTGCGGGAGATAATGCCTCTGTTGTCAATAACTAAAATCTCTCCAGGTTCAACGTCGCGGATCAAATCAGCACCAAGAATATCCAGTGCGCATGATTCTGAGGCGACATAGATAGTGTCATCTTTCTGACCGATAACCAAGGGTCGGAATCCCCACGGATCGCGTGCTGCTATCAAGCAGTTGTCAAATAGAACCGCCAGACTGTAAGCGCCTTGAATTTTAGAAAGCGCTGTTTCAAGTGCTTCCAGCTGCACAACTCCCGGTTGGTGCGCCATGAGCTGCAAAATGGTCTCGGTATCGCATGAGGTGTGGAAAATAGCCCCCCTGTTTTCCAAGTACCCGGAAAGTCCCTGCGCGTTAGTCAAGTTGCCGTTGTGTGCTATTGCTACCGGCCCCTGTGCGCAGTTTGCACCTAAGGGCTGTGAGTTTTCCAGTCTGGTGCCGCCTGCTGTGGCATAACGCACATGGCCGATGGCGGTATGAGTATTTATCGCAGCGAGGGCGCTCTGTGACAGTGCTTCATGAACCAGCCCCAGCCCTTTTTTTATGTGAACAGAGCCATCGCTGATCCACGCGACTCCGGCCGAGAGCTGGCCTCGATGCTGGAGCGCATATAGTCCGAGGTATATATCCTCAAGAACAGGTTTGCCGCTCTGGCTGTACGCTCCAAATACTCCGCACATATATTATTTCTCCTCCGAAAAAGTCTTCTTAAGCACGGAAAGTGAGATGGCGAAAAGGCCATTCCAGGTAAACTTTTCTCCGCACGCTGAGCCGATGCTGCGGCAGGGGAAGCCTTGCCAAATGTTTTCAAAATCGGCGCGTTTTTCTGGTGGTACGGAGTATATAGCGCGTGCTCCTCCCTCGGAGAAAAGCATTGCTTCTGCTGTTGTTTCGGCTATTAAATCAATATTCATGCCTATTGATGAAGAGATGGCTTCGTTTGCCAACGCTACAGAGAGACCTCCTCCGGCTACCGCTCTGACAGAACCTGCTGTCTTGGCGCGGGCTGTTGCTATCGCACGTTCCCTGAAGCTTCTTTCGGCATCTTCATTGGGGATCACTGTTTTACCGAGCGGCACGCCGTTTTTCATAACCTGATAACGTGACGCGCCGAGTGAGCCCTCGGTTTCCCCTACGAGGTAAAGCAAATCGCCCTCTTTGGTGTTGCCGGCGCAGAGCATTTCATCTCTGTCGGTCATCAGCCCTGCTGTGACAACTAGAGGTGTGGGGTAGATACGTCCGCTGGCGGTTTCGTTATAAAGGCTGACATTACCGGATACTACGGGGCAGTCGAGTTCGCGGCATGTGTCAGCAAGTCCTTTAATTCCCTGCTGCAGTTCATAAAACTTCTCCGGATCTTCCGGTGAGGCGAAGTTGAGGCAGTTGGTCATGCCAAGCACGTCAGCTCCGGAAATCCAAAGTCCGCGCAACGAAAGAGCCATTGTTTCCCTGGCCCCAGTGTATGGGTCTGTCCAGCATTTGCAGGGCTCTGCTTCCATTGTTAGCAGGCAGGCACGCTTTGTGTCGGGCACTTCTACCGCCGCTACGGGTTTTCCCGGCCCTTCAATAGTGTGAAGCTGAACCATGGAGTCGTACTGCTCCCATATTTCATGCTTACTGTGTCCGTTGGCGCAGCCGATCAGAGCTAGCAAATCCTTCTCTGGTTCTGTTGTTTTCAGTGTAGAAAGGTCGATTGCCTGACGTTCGGGAAGGTCTGAAGGTTCTTTAGCAGGCCAGAATACTTCCGGCGCGTCTCCGAGAATGCCTATCGGCAGGTCAGCAATCAGCTCTTCCCCGTCATAGACCTTATAACGGTGGTTGTCTGTGATAGTGCCGACAATGGCGCAGTCGAGGTCATAGTGATTTGCCAGTTCAAAGACACTGTCAAGCTGCTCTTTTTCTACTATCAGCAGCATTCGCTCCTGTGACTCGGAAAGGAATATCTCCCATGGAGCCATGCCCTTCTCACGCAGAGGAATCTGTTTTACCTGTATGTCAATGCCGCAGCCGCTCTTGTGAGCTATTTCGCTGGAAGAAGAAAGTATTCCTGCCGCGCCCATATCCTGCATGGAGGCAATGAGGTCTTTCTGAAGGAGGTCTAGGCAGCATTCGATGAGCAGCTTTTCCTCAAATGGGTCGCCTATCTGTATCTGCGGTTTGCTGGAAGCGGCGTCCTCGTCAAGCTCGCGTGATGCGAATGATGCGCCGGCGATGCCATCGCGCCCCGTCTTTGAGCCGAGGAGAACGGCGAAATCCCCAGCCTTTGCTGTCTGTGAGCTGGCCATCTTGTCGAGGCGCACGAACCCGGCGCTAAAGGCGTTTACAAGTGGGTTGTCGGTGTAGCACGGAGCATAGAAGGTTTTGCCGCCGATGATGGGAACTCCTACAGCGTTGCCGTAAGCGCCTATTCCCTCAACTATTCCTTTGGCGAGATTTTGAGTTTTGCGCTGTTCGGGGTCTCCGAAGAAAAGACCGTCCATAGAAACAGAGGGGCGCGCACCCATGGCGATAATGTCTCTGATAATACCGCCGACTCCGGTAGCTGCTCCCTGGAAAGGAGCGACAGCGGATGGGTGGTTATGGCTTTCTACTTTAAAAGCGAAGCCCCAACCTTCTCCCATATCAACGACTCCGGCGTTTTCGCCCTGTCCCTGCAAGACATATTTGCCCTTTGAAGGGTATGTTTTCAACAGCGGGCGAGTTGATTTATAGCTGCAATGTTCAGACCACATAACACCGATAAGCTCAAGCTCAAGAGAGTTGGGTTCGCGCCCGAGGATTGAAATAATGCGGTTATATTCTGACTCCGAAAGTCCGACTTTACGAAAATCCATTAAAATCCACCTCTTTCCGCAAATGCTTTAGCGATTGATTTCCAAAATGACGCTCCGTCTGAGCCGCCGTTAAGGTGAGCGATGGTGGCGCGTTCCGGATGGGGCATCAGTCCCAAGATGTTGCCTTCTCTATTGCAGATTCCGGCGATACCGTTAAGAGCACCGTTTGGTGCATATTCCGCACCGGCGGCTCCGGTTGCGGGGTCGGCGTATCTAAAAACTACCCGCCCGCTGTCTTCAAGCTCCCTCAGCTCGTTCTCTGTTAAGAAGTATAGACCCTCGTGGTGCGCTATCGGGAATTGGAGAATGTCTCCTTTGTTGTAAGAGGAGGTGAACATGTTATCATTTGACTCTACGCGAACATGGCATTTGCGGCAAATAAATGTGAGCGATGTGTTGGAAAGAAGTGCTCCAGGAAGCAAATGAGCTTCTGTTAAAACTTGAAAGCCGTTGCAGATACCCAGCAGCATCCCGCCCTCAGCCGCGTGCTTTTTTACAGCTGCCATAATTGGTGAACGCGCTGCCATCGCGCCAGAACGGAGGTAGTCCCCATATGAGAATCCTCCCGGCAGAATAACAAGGTCGGGTTTGTTGGAGAAAGAGCTTTCTCCATGCCATACCATATCAACGCTGGTGTTTAATGTCTCGGAAACAGCCCTCTGGACATCTCTGTCGCAGTTGCTTCCGGGAAAGACTACGACGGAAGTTTTCATTTGCAGGCGTCCTCAACGGTAACATGGAAGGTTTCTATAAGTTCGTTTGCTAGAAGGTCACGGCACATTGATTCGACTGATTCCTTTGCCGCGGCTGCACTCTCTGACGTTAGGTTTAGCCTTACTATACGTCCGACTCTTACTTCATCCAATCCGGTGTATCCGAGGTGTGTAAGTGTCTTTTCCACTGCTTTTCCTTGTGTGTCGAGAACGCCTTCGCGAGGGGTGATGAGAACTTCAGCCTTGAAAATCATATAAACGGCCTCCTTGAGAGTTTTTTGATTCGAGGTGGAACGCAATTGTCCACCTTAATGTTGATAATATATCTTTCAAATATATAAATGTCAATGAAAATCATGCGTCAAAAATCAAGATTATTTGGCTTTTTTACTGTTTCCGTGACCAATATTACGCAGTCAAAAATAATTCTAATTTTCTTGTTTGTCCCTATACAGAGTGCTATAATTGCTATATCAGGTGAACCGAAAGGTCTTCCTAACGGTGAACTGTGCAAAAACAAAATAAATGACAAAAATGTGCTGAATAGACGATGATTAGTTCGGAGTCAGAAGGCTTTCTTGTATACCAGAGAGAACTTAATCGTGTTCTGTCTCGTCCTTCTGCTGTTCGGCAGAAGGACGATTTTTTTTGTCTTTAAGGATGGTGTACTATGGAGAACAGGGAGAGAATAACGCTTCTAAAATCAGAGACAGTTTTACCCAGAGATGAACTTATTCAGCTGATAGCTTCATATGATGAAAGCGACCGTGAATATGCGGCAACTCTTGCGCGAGAGGTCTCTTTGAAAGTATTCGGCAACAAAATTTATTTCAGGGGCTTAATAGAACTGACAAACTACTGCCGAAACGATTGTTACTACTGCGGTATCAGACGCGGTAACAGTAACGTTCAGCGTTACCGGCTCACGGAGGACGAAGTTATTTTCTGCTGCGACTATGGCTATAAAATAGGCTTTAGAACCTTTGTTCTCCAGGGCGGTGAAGATGAATATTTTACAGATGAGCGAGTTGTCTCTTTAGTCAGCCGCATGAAGGAAAAATATCCCGACTGCGCGCTGACACTTTCATTAGGAGAGAAATCCAGAAAGTCATACCAAATGTT